>OJCC01000050.1_pt1 | contig 19201 bp, 9 predicted proteins | sample 1591771 | NCBI WGS metagenome assembly OJCC01 (sample SAMN05416741, study PRJEB24817) | seawater metagenome | isolation source: Sea water | place: Canada:Atlantic | collected 2013-07
ATTATAGAAATAGCGGTAATGATAGTACATTTGCTAATAGTATAAACCATTCTCGAGCAAGTGGTGCTACAATGACAAACAGCTCTGGATTAGTTGTGACTGTAGGCAGTGGTGTTCCTAGGCTAGGTCATCACGTCTGGAGTGGTTCAGCTTGGGTTAACGAAGGCATCCTCCACGAGAGTGAAGCTCGGACTAACATTGTGACGTATAGTAATGACTACACCAATTCAAGTTGGATAAAAACCCGAAGTACTATTACTACAAATGCTGGATTGTCTCCTGACGGAACATTAAACGCAGACAAACTTATTCCAGACGCCCAATATAATAATCATAACCAACTGTTTACTGCAAATTTGCAAAATGCGGCTGATAATTACTCATTCTCTGTTTACGTTGCTTCTGCTGGTTACGGCTTTGCTACAGTAAATACTGGGACGCATTGGACATCGGATTACTACGGTGTTGTTATTGACTTATCTAATGGCACTAAAACAGCAACGTACACGAATGGCGCACAAACAGATAAGTCGTGTACAGTTGAGGCTGTAGGTTCTTTTTACAGAGTTACAATAAGCGGAAATGGTGAGAAATACTATTTTGTAGGTGCTTCTGACACGGGAACATTCACCCCTCATTCTTATGGGCTTAAAGCGTTTGGTGGTGACGGTACTTCGGGTATCCTTGTCTACGGCGCACAACTAGAACTAGGATCAACCTCATCAAGCTACATCCCCACAAACGGAGGAAGTGCAACAAGGGCGGCAGATATACTAACAGTCTCTGCAGCTAAGATGCCTTGGCCTGCTATTAGCGACTATGTTGAAACTACAGGAACTGAATTGATTACTAATGGTGATTTTTCAACAAGTGATCTTTCACTATGGACTGTACTTAGTGGTAATACCATTTCCATAGTGAATGGTAGACTTAGAGTGACAAGAGATGGTAGTATAAACACTTATGGTGGAGTAACGACTGATTTGGATGTAACAGTAGGTTCATATTACCAAATAACAATTGAATGTATATCCGGATCAATTAGTTCAGTGCACAGAGCACGTAATACATATAGCGGCGGTTATTACGGTGATAATCAACCTAGTGGAACTTATCATTTTAAAGCCACACATTCCACCCTGCGTATTGATTTGGGTTCTTTTAGCGGTGCCAATTCAGGGTATTTTGAATTCGACAACATCTCATTAAAAGAGATTGATCCCCCTACAGTGTCTATCCAGATGCAAGGCAAGACGACTTATGCTGATATTGGTGATGATAATGGTAAATTCTTTAACTGGCAGTTAGACACCGACAACAATTTTTACGCAATGCTTTCGACATACCAAGCAAGAACAGGGGCAATTTATTGGATTCAAGAAGCCGGCAATGTGAGCGACTTTGTGGGTGGATCTGATACTTCATACTCCCCCGGCACCAACGTACCGTTTAACTTTGCAGTGCGCCACGGCGCTACGTTCGTCAACGGAGCGATAGATGGTACAGCACTAACAGCCAACACAACACCTACGGTTCTCCCTGACCTATCATCTACTAACTTTGAGTTAGGTCACGGCTTTATGGGTACAATAGGTAAGGTTGTTGTGTGGAATGAAGACATAGGTGACACTGGTATAGCAAGTGCTTCATTATGATTATATTTAAAGGAAAAACTCAATGGCATTAAAAAGTAATGGAGTAACGCAGGTACCTGATGGATTGGGTAGTGCTGACCAAGTATTAAAAGTAAATTCTGCTGGTACTGCTGGAGAGTGGGGTACAATCACCAGCGGTGATTTAACAGAAGGTAGTACAAATTTATTTTTTACAGACGCCAGAGCGGATGCCCGAGTGGCATTGCTGGTAGATTCTGCTCCAAGCACATTAGACACATTAAATGAGTTAGCTGCCGCTTTAGGCGATGATGCTAACTTCAGTACAACAGTTACAAACAGTATTGCTACTAAACTACCTCTAGCTGGTGGCACTATAACAGGTAACATTAACTTTGGTGACAACAACAAAGCCATCTTTGGTGTTGATTCTAACTTACAGATTTGGAGTGATAGTACGAATTCTTATATACAAGAATCATATCCAGGTGGGAATCTTTATATAAGAGCAGAAAGTTTTAATGTAGGTAGACAAGCAAATTCAGAATTGTATATAACCGCATTTCCAAATGGAGCAGTAAATCTTTACCACGATAATGCTAAGAAGCTTGAAACAACATCAACAGGTATAGATGTGACAGGCGTTATAACTACAGATGGTATGACTACTTCGGGCAACGTTGGTATTGGTACAACTACTCCAACGGCAAAGCTACAGATAGGCGATGATTGGACTATTGATAGTTTATACGGAAGTAGTAACTTATACATTAAACACGGAAGCCCTATAGCTGACGGTGACCCAAGGATCAACTTAACTTCCGACATAGGTCTCATAATATCTAAGAACAGCACCAACACTAGCGGCCCTACTGAAGTAGGTCTTGTGCTACACAACGATGACACCACCGCAGGTGCGTTCTCTCCTATGCTCTTGTTTACAAAAAGAGAGTCAGCGCCTTCTCCGTATAAAGCAACAATGGCAGGAATATGGGCAAAATCTCCAACAGGAACCGGAGCCGGTGGTGCTTGGATTGATGGTGAACTACACTTTGGAACAGCAGGAAATGGTACACTTGGTGTTGTATCCAATATGGTTATTAATAAAGAAGGCAACGTTGGTATTGGTACAACTGACCCTACAGTTGCTGCAGGTACGGGGTTAGTCATAAACGGCGGCACTAATCAGGCTCGTTTAGCGTTGAAGAATGATGCTACAGGTGATGGCTCAGGCGATGGATTCCAGATTGTTGTTACTAGTGGTAGTGGCTCTAACGGAGGCCAAGCAATTTTGGAGCAACGTGAAAACAACATAATAGCTTTTAAGACAAACAGCTCAGAAGCTATGCGTATCTTACCATCAGGCTATGTAGGTATAGGCACAGCTGCTCCAGTTGGTCCATTAGAAATTAATACTGGGACTGGCACTTCCAGTCCAGGAAACACCGTAGTTATAACTAGACCTGCTGCTAGTGACTATTCAGCAATCACTTTCAGAACCGGATCAACAATTGACTGGAGCATGGGTCAAAACTCCGTTGGTGGATTTGGTATCTGGGAGAACGGCTCTGGTGCCTTAAATAGGTTCATTATTAAAGATGGTGGTAATGTGGGTATTGGTACAGCTGCACCTACTGGGCGAACTGAAATTAGTGACAATGGTTCTGTTAACGATAGGTTACTTTACCTTAACTCCGCTAGCGGACTCAGTCTTGGTCAGTCAGGTCCGTTTTATGGTCTTTATTCTGACATCAATTCCAACAACAACGCCCCTTCTGCTTATGGAGGATACTTTAACTCCTATTGTCCTAGTGGTGACACTTATGGTGTCTTTTCAGAGGCAAGTCAACAATCAAGCACCAGAGATAGTATTGCTATTTACGGGAAGGCCACTGTTAACTCTGGGGCAGTAAATCACCGATCAAACCGTGCTATTGGTTCTGGACCTGTTGCAGGTGTTTACGCCACTGTTGAAACAACTGGTACAAGTATGGCTGCTGAGACTACAGCACTTCACGCTTTAAACTCAACTGTTTACGGCGCTGAGGCCTATGGAGCATGGATTGAGACAACTGCTGGACCTACTACTGTAGTACCTTTGAAAGTTGTTCATGCAAACTCTGAAATTTTCCGCATAGACGCATCTGGTAATGTAGGTATTGGTGAAGTTAATCCTTTACATCCGTTGCATGTTGATGGCACAATACATGCTGGCGATGTTGAGATTTCAGGTGCGTTAAAACTTTCGGACACCGCTGTTCTTGATAATGCAACAGCAACAACAACGACAGTATCTCAGACAGCAATTGACCAGTGGTCCGCATCAACATATGGTGGTGGTAAGATAATTATTGAAGCAAAGGCTGGTGCTGAAAGACAGATCACAGAATTACTTGTTACTCACAATGGAACTACGGCAAGTGCTGTTGAGTATGGAGCGGTGTTTACAGGTGGCAAGTTGGCAACATACGATGTTGACATTTCAGGTGGTAATGTTAGAATACTAGTAGTGGCTTCATCCACAACTTCAACTTCATATAAAGTTGTAAGAACAACAATGTTTGCATAGGTGTATAATGGGATCAACATATAATACAGATAGTCGAGTTAGTGACCAGTTAATTGTGCACTTAGATGCGACTAATACTAAATCATATCCTGGCAGTGGAACTGTTTGGAAAGATCTGAGCGGAAATAACTATGATTTCACGCTGTCATCTTCAGGAGTCTATAATTCTACAGGTGTAACGCATATGGCTTTTCAAGGTAGTAATGAGATGGCATCTCATTCTAGTGGTGACATTCCCATATCTCAAACCAATGGTGTAACTTATGTTGTTGCAACTCGCCCGAAGTCTGGCGGTCAGGGTTATAAGACACTGACGAGAGGGACTGCTACAGATCATCACGTTCTAATTAGAAATGGTATTGATATAGGTTCGTGGGCCTCGAATGATGGAAATTTTCTGGATTCAGGAATAAATCAAAGTGAATTACCTAGCCATGCTAATAATGATTGGATACTAATGTATTTCCGTTGGGCAAATGGACAAGGCTTCAGATTTAGCTATAACGATACGCCAAGTGTTATACGAGGCACAGTAACAAATACAGCTGCCCAATATAATTCTGGTGGTTTTGCGACTTTGGGTAACTATCAGCTTGGGTCGCAGCCTTGGGGAGATATAGCTCTTTTTGCCGTATGGGAAACAGAACTTACTGATGCTCAACTAACTTCGATGTACATGGCTTACAAAACTCGTTTCAGTTTACCGGGGTCTGGATTATGAGTTTAAATCATGGCCCAAGAACGATCATAAAAGATGGATTAATTCTACACTTAGATGCAGCTAACACTAAATCATATCCTGGCAGTGGAACTGTTTGGAAAGATTTAAGTGGCAATGGCCGAGATGGCACGCTAATTAATGGAGTGGGGTATAGTACTGATAATGGTGGCACTTTAGTTTTTGACGGCACAGACGATTATGTTGATTGTGGCAATGATAATATACTTTCTCCACCTTACCTAACTGCATCTGTGATATGCAAGCAGACTTCTTTTTCCACTAGGGGCCACATCATGGGACGAGGCGCTGGGAATGATGGAAACTTTTATATAGTCCTTGAAACAAACAGGCAACTAAAAGTCTATGTGGACTATGGATCTGTTTTGGCTCTTGGTGGGTATTTTAACAATTTTCCTTTGAATACTTGGACACAAATTACAGTTACACATGATGGATTGGTTACTAAAATATACATTAATGGTGTTTTGGAAGTATCGAGTAATAGAGTAGGTACGCTGAGAAGTTGGCAAGCTAACCCACTGCTTATAGGTGGAGGCCCTGGAGGCCCTGGAGGGGCTCAATTTGCAACCGGAAACATATCATCGGCGCAAATGTATAGCCGAGCATTAAATCAGTCAGAAATATTAAACAACTTTGAAATACTACGTGGAAGGTATAGCATCTAATGGCAATTATAGCGGGAATACCAACATTGGTAAAAGATGGGCTTGTATTTTATATGGACCTTGGAAACAATAAGGTATTTAAAGATAAGCCTACCACAAATATGCTTGGCACTGGTTTTGATATTACCGGGTGGGCTGGTTCATCAAACCGGCAAGCAGATACTACAGTTTCACTAGACACTTATAAGGGTGGCACTGTATGGCGACTACAAGATACTGATGGAGTTGATCCAGATGCGTATGTTGACAATATATGGTTTGCTGATCCCACGATTGCTAATTTGACTGCTGGCGATGAATACACATTTAGCTTAGACGTTAGGGTTTTACAAAAAGCTAATACAACAAACTCCGGCGCAAATAATGCAATATGGATCTGGTATGCTGGAAGCACAGAATTTGTTTATTTTTCAGACCTTCCGCTAAATGAATGGACCAGAGTTCATGTAACAGCTACCGTAGGGTCGTCGTACGATTATTTGAGACCCAGAATTGATTATGATAATTCTGTTATAGAAATTGCTAACTTACAAGTTGAAGCTGGTAATATTGCGTCAGCCTATGTGGACGGCGTGCGCTCTGATACAGATAGTATTTTAGATACCTCTTCGTCAAAACAAGTGGTGACTCCATATTCATTAACATATAGACAAAGTGATACTCCTATATTCGACGGGTCACTTGATAAAATACATGCGGGAGTGATACCAGGAATTGATAGCTCTGCTACAGCGTTCACAGCCAGTGTTTGGGTAAAGCCTACAAGAGCTTCTGTTTGCCTAATATTAGAGAACGGCCAGAATCACACGGCCAATACATTTTACTTAGCGCAAGAGAATGCAACACAATTCACATTTGAAGTTTATGGAACCGCCACCAATGGAACCAACAGCTACGACGCTGTTTTTACAAATTATGCGTATCAACTAGATGTTTGGTATAATTTAACAGGTGTGTGGTCTGCTAACAATAGAGTTGAACTGTATACAAATGGTGTAAATACTAGTGGGAACCTAATCGGCAGCGTAAGAGCGACAGTGAGGGATGGTAATACCGATTTAATGGTGGGTTGTAGGCCCACTAATGCAGACGGAACAAGCCATTCTTACCCCTTTAAGGGTGAGCTTCCACAAGTTATGTTGTATAATAGAGCACTTTCACCAGCAGAAATTGACCAAAACTATCAAGCACTCAGATATCGATACGGTGTATAAATACATAAAATAAGGAATATAATACAATGGCCAATGATCAAAAGTTTACAGTTCCACATGGAGTAACAACTCCAACTGTTTTATTTGCAAGTGATGTTGTAAATGCCACTGACACAATTAGCGCAACAATGGTTACTGGTGATGCAGTATTATTTGCTGGTGATGCTGGCCAGCTATTAAAAATTTCAGATAGTCAAACAGGTACACTATTTGCGGTAAATGACCTGTCGGGTATTACAAGTATCGGAGTGGATGAAGATGGTACAGTTAAATTGGCCGAGGCATTGGGCGATGTTCTTGTCGGCACACGCACCAATACCTCTACTGGATTACTTCAAGTAGATGGAGCAGTATCGGCCAAAGTTTATCACGAATTATTTACTGTGGGTACTATAGCTGCCAACACTGTAAGTTTAGATTTAAACACCGGCGCAAGTGTTGTAACTGTATCAACGCCAGGTGCTAACTTTACTTTAGCGATTGCAAATGTACCTAATACTGGTAACACAACTACAGGTATAGCAACGATCGTATCACAAGGCGGCAATCCGTTTATTCCTCACGCATTGACAGTAAATGGTTCTGCCGTAACTATTAATTGGTTGGGTGGTTCACCTCCGGCTGGAGCAGCTAGTAAGACTGACGTGTTTGCATTTACATTAATCAATACTGGCGGGACATTCTCTGCGCTGGGATCAAAAAGTTCGTTTGGATAATATATGCCTTCAATATTAAGATTAACTAGTAAGATATTAAGCACTATTACACCTGCTACAGTGACCGGCGATAGCGCACCAGCTGTAACAACATTTGATATGCTTATTGAGACTACCACAGAGAATGAGAGTTTTACAATAGCTTGTCAGAACCATGGTACATTTAATGCAACTATCGATTGGGGAGATGGCTCTACCTCTACAGTCACATCATATAATGACGCCGACTTAGGGCACACATACGTATCTGCTGGCGACCATCTTATACGCATTTCAGGCGTCTTCCCAAACATCTATATGCATAATGCAACATCGGCTAATAAATTGAAGGTAAAACAAGTCCAAAACCTTGGTAATATGAATTGGTTACGTTTGAACTACGCTTTTGCTAACTGTGCTAACATGACAACATTTGTGGCAGGAACTTGTGATACTTCAGGAAATTCGTATACGGATTTGATGTTTTATGGATGTACCAACCTTGTTAGTGTTAATGTAAGTGGCTTTGATACATCTAATGTTACAAATATGAGAGCAATGTTCATGCGTCTGGAAAATATTCTTTTTTTAGATGTGTCTTCCTTGGATACATCATCGTGTACAGATATGGACCAGATGTTTAGACAATGCAAAGCTCTTCACACACTTAATGTGAGTGGCTTTGATACATCTAATGTTACAGATATGAATTATATGTTTGAGCAAAATCATGCTATGACGTCATGTGATGTGAGCGGATTTAACACATCTAATGTTGCTGATATGCAGTTTATGTTTTCACGATGCTATGCTATACCGTCAATTGACGTAACCAACTTTAACACATCTAATGTTACAAACATGTATGCGATGTTCCACGAAATGAGGTTAATAACATCACTTGACGTAACCAACTTTGATACATCTAATGTTACAAATCTGGCTCATATGTTTAGTGCTCAGAGTGTTATGACATCTCACGATTTGAGCAACTTTAATACATCGTCGTGTACTCGCATGGACAGAATGTTTAATCGATGCAGTGATCTCACATCACTTGACCTAAGTAGCTTTGATACATCTAATGTTACAAATATGAACGCAATGTTTGAAAAATGCTATGATCTCACATCACTTGACCTAAGTAGCTTTGATACATCTAATGTTACAGATATGAACAGTATGCTTCGAGAGCTCACAAATATGCCTATACTTGATTTGAGTAACTTTGATACTTCTCTTGTAACAGATATGTGGGCGATGTTTTATAGAACTATAAATGTGACTGACATTATAGGAATTGAAAACTTTAATATTGAGGCTCTAAATCAAACGGATCATTTGCAGTATTTCTTTTCGGCAGGCACTCTGCCAACAGCTCGATATGACGCACTGCTAATTAATTGGGATGCGCAAGATCCATTGGACAATATGATCTCAGTAGATTTTGGTAATTCCACATACACCGCAGGTGGCACAGCAGCCGCGGCACGAGCTAACCTGATTAGCACTGACGGATGGTCAATAATAGATGGAGGAACAGCATAATGTCTATTATAACCAGGACAGCTGGATATTTTATTATTGGCTCAAGTGCCGTTGAATTGGATGGAAACGTACTATCATATCGTGATGATGCTCCAATACAAGAATTTGATAGTAAAGAAGAAATGATTTTAGCACACTTAACTCAGTTTCCAGATCAGTACAAGTATAGCAAGGGAATTGATGAAGTTGATCAAGAACCATATTTACACCACTCTGACGAATTATAAACTCTTAAAAATAGTTGCAGTTTCTAGTAAGCGATAAATAAATGTGATACAAATAGGAGTACTATACATGCCAATTGGTAAAATTACAAGTAATAGTTTGGCTGCTGAAGCAGTTACAATTACTAAAATAGCACCTGGTGCTGTCGATGGCAGGATGAGTGAAATTACTGCTAATAAATTACACACAACACTTGATTTAAGTACCAAAACACTTACGCTACCACAAGAAAGTGTTACTGCCCATCAGTCCGCTCTAAGTTTAACAAAATCACAAATTAGTGATTTATCAGATTTATCTACCAACAGCGATAATTTAACAGAAGGCAGTACAAACTTATTTTTTACAGACGCTAGAGCAGATGCAAGAGCTCAGATAAAAATTGATGCTATTGTAGGATCTGCGCCAGGTACATTAGACACATTACAGGAACTGGGTGCTGCTCTAGGAGATGATCCTAACTTTGCAACGACCCTTACAACCAGTATTGCTACTAAGTTGCCACTTGTTGGTGGCACTATAACTGGACCGCTTCAATTAACAACTGGACCGCTTCAATTAACTGCTCCAGGCACGCCTACAATTACTAGTCCTACTAGTATAATTATTAATGCTGATAGTGGTAATGGAATAATTAATTTTAGCGGAAGTAAAGTTATGAACCTAGGCGACCCTGTTAATTCTCAAGATGCTGTGACAAAGTCATATGTTGAATCATATGTTGATAGTATGATCTATAAAGATTCGGATGTTGATACTCGTTTAAACACTGTCTTAGCAACAGCAGGTCAAGTTTTATCATGGAATGGAACCATTTTTACTTGGGTAACACAATCTAGTGGTGGTGGTGGTGGTGGTGTTAGTGGTAATACCACAGTTGATACAATTTACGTTGAAGAGGATATTAAATTTTTGGAGTCTGGTGCTATATTGACTACTGACCCCCCGCACTATCAATTTGGCCTGTTTGATGGACAACAGGTAGAGCCAATATTTCCAGAAAGAATTTATTATGAAGAAGTGGTTCATACAGCCGGCTTATCCCCTTTCCCCAATGTGTTTATCATGATGATGCCCGTGCCGCCTGCTATAATATGGTCAAAACCTAGATCAGAGGTAGCTAGCGTTGCGGTGACAATCCACTTATCCACATATGCAGCGGATATGTCGGCCCGTAATCTCTTTGGCAGCGCCTTAATTAATTCTCAGATAATCCAAGGACACATTATACACGATGACACTACTCCAATTTTTACAATTACTAGCAATGTTTGTACCACACCTGGCACTGACCTTGCAACAGTTACAGTAACTATGGATGCAGGAGAAGAGTTGAAGTTAATAGTTACACACCCAGGCACATATGATATGGTTCGAGTTGCTGTTCACAGTAAATTTGCACTACGTTATGAACTGACCCCATATAATTAAGATAAGATAAAATAAAATGACAGAAAAATATTACACATTAGGCACTCATACTTCTGAACAATGGGTTGAATTGCACGCAGAATTGATTGCAGATGGAAACACATACACTAGTGTTCCAGCTAGAGAAGTTACAGTAGAAGATGATAGATTACATAGTCCTACAACCGGAAGTTACTTGCTTACACTAGAAGAAGCAACTGAATTACAAATCGATGAACGTGTAAAGTTTATTAATGAGAGCCCAGAAAAATATCCTGAAATTTATATGCCATCTTCAGAGGATTTGACATGCGGCACCAGTGGCACACCAACAGATAGATATACAGCTTTGTACAACAACTGGAGTCAGTGGGTCAATGGAAATCTGGTTTATTCTTTTTTCACCGATGTTGAACCCACATTAAATAGACAAGGTACTTTTTTTAGATTCTTATCATTTGTAAAGCCTAACCACTATACCGTTGGTAAGACGAATCCTTTTAACACTCCTAAGCTACAGCAAGCTGGCGCTGGCGAGAACGTTGATTTAATTGTACCTGATAATGGATGTTGGCTTGGTCATGTAGAGTTTATCAGCAGGGGTGTTACAAATGCAGTGAACCCAGATGACTATATTGGCAGTAATGTACTTCCTGGCAATGGATATTGCGATGTTCTCGATCTTGTGCTAGATGCTCCTTATTACATAGATCCAAATTATTTCAATGCTGATCCTACTAATAGATTAATGGCACGTTGGGATGGCACAATTGTCCCTGTAGAGAGTGTTGCTATAGAGTGGTGGAGGGATCCTACACAGCGTAGTATTTCCTTTGCATCGTTTGGTAATATATATGTAAGTCCTAACTATACCAGAGATACAGCCAATGGATCCAACAGCACACTTCCTAGTGAAGGTACACACGGCACACAGTGCGCTGCTTTAGCATTTGGTCGAACTCAAGGTTGGGCATACAACGCTAACAAGTGGGTTATGAATCTATTTGGAGATAATAATGTGGGAAGTTTAGGTACAGGTCTTGATGTACAAAAAATATTTCATATTCATAAACCTGTAAATCCTATCTATAATAGCAAAGATCCAACATTAAGTTCCAATAGCTGGGGTATTAGAGGAAACAAATCAGGCGATGGTTATTATTATTGGAGAACGGATTCACCTGTTAGTTATACTCGCTACACCGAACCTGCGTTTATAGATGTTTTAGGCATGCGAGGTGATGGTGGTCGTTGGAAGAGTGAATTGCACGATAACTCTATAACACAAGCTGGAGATGAGCTTACTCAAGCTGGTGTTATATGTATTGCTGCCGCAGGAAATAGTGGACAGCAATTGGTTAATCCAGATCATCCCAATTATGATAACCATATTAATTATAACAACACTACACCACTATATTCAATAAGGCGTCTGGAGGGACCTGGTCCCCTTGGTGGTTGGAAGTCAATCGCCACAACTAACAGGCGTGGCTGGCCTGGGCATATGGGTAAAACAGAAAGTCAAACTTTTCAAGGTAATACAACAGTTAAATTTCCTGTAATTCAGGTGGGTGCGCTGGAAAGTAATACTGGAAGTAACGAAGAAAAAATAGCAGATTATAGCGACAGAGGTCCTGCAATTGATTTATTTTCATCTGGGGCAGGAGCAATGGCTGCAACTGTTGACACTTATTCAGCTTCAAGTGTTCCTACTATACAACGGGTTGATGGTGTATATTCTGCGCTTTCGGCAGGTGCAACAGATTTATCTCAGATAGGTGGATGTAGGGATACAGAATTTACGGGTACCAGCGCCGCTTGTCCTGTGGCGGCAGGTTTTCTTGCATCTGTTATGCAGTATAACAGAGATTGGACATACGAAAATTTACGCACCTGGATCGAAACAAATGTGACATCTCAGTCAACACCAACTATGTACCATGGTGTTGAACCGACCACTCCAACAGATATGAACTGGAAGTACGAATATTACTCCAATGGCGGTGTTCGCTTCTACAGAAACTATAGTTTACAAGGTGCTCCTAGCAGAGTTCTTTACAATGCAAGTATACCTGTATCTACAGCTTATGGTGTTCAAGTTGGTGATCTGCCACCTGCACCTACACCTTATAGTATATCAGGTTCTCTTACAATAAATGGGCTAACATTTTCTCTGTTCGATGCTAATCTTTTATAAAAATAATATAATAGTACAATGTCTAAATAAGCGATAAATAAGTGTAATACAGATATAGGATCGATTACACATGGCTATTGATAAGTTAACAACCACCAGCTTTTTAGACGAAAGCGTAACCAATTTAAAAATTGCTGTAAGTGCTAGAGCAAGCACAGTAATATCTAGTGCTAGTGTAGGAGATCTTAGTGATGTAGATATTACTACATCATCTCCATCTAGCGGGCAAACACTAGTATGGGATAATGCTAATAGTAAGTTTATACCAGGTACTAGCTTTAGTCAAAGTGACTTTGATAATGCGTTAACAGCATCTGATACAGACGACCTAAGTGAAGGAACTACAAACCTTTATTATACTGATGCTAGAGCAGATGCTAGAGTAGCTTTAGTTATAGATTCAGCACCTGCTACCTTAAACACACTAAATGAATTAGCATCCGCCTTGGGCGATGATGCTAACTTCAGTACAACTGTTACAAACTCAATTGCCGATAAACTACCACTAGCCGGTGGTACAATGACTGGCAATCTTACTCTTGGTGATAACGTTAATTTATACTTAGGTGATTCCAGTGACGCTTCATTAGTTTTTGACGGAACGGACACTAAACTCACTTCTCAGGGCGAGTTAATACTTAATGGCCAAACTGGTATTACAATTGATTGTAATAATGTGACCAATCAACCTGTGCTACACATAAGTGATATGGGAGCTGGAAACACCGGTATTTTATTAAGTAGAGCATCTGGTGGGAGTATCATGTATGGTCAGAGCATGGATCATTCTAGGCCATTGGCCATTAAAGGAACAAACAAAAGTCTTGGCTTTGTAGTTGCAGGTGGTCAAGGAAACGCATCTTATGCGGCTTTTGATTTTACCATAGATGCTAACGCATCAATCCGACATCCAGCAGTTATGGGTGTACGTTCTCCAAATAACAACGCACTACTATTCCAAGGAGAACAGTCTGATAGTACAGTGGTTTTCTCTGTAGATTATGATGGTAATATTGCCACATCTGGTACAGTAGATGGACGTAATGTAGCTACAGATGGCACTAAACTAGACACAATAGAAACAAATGCTAAAGATGATCAAACAATTACTGCAGGCGCAGGATTAACTGGTGGTGGTACTGGAGATGTAACACTAAGTCATGCTGCTACATCATCACAGGTTTCTTTAAATAACTCAGGTAGAACGTATATACAAGATATTACGCTTGATACTTATGGACACATTACTAGTTTAGCTACTGCCACTGAAACAGTTACTAATACTAATTTAACACATACTGGTGAAGTAACAGGTTCTACTTCTCTTACAATAAGTGACAACATAGTAGATGAAGCAAACCTTAAAGTGTCAAATGCTCCTACTGATGGATATTTCCTTTCAGCACAATCAGGTAACGCTGGTGGATTAACATGGGCCACAGTGCCAGCTGGATATACAGATAGCGACGTAGCTTCATATTTAAGCACAAATGATTATGATACATCTACAAATATTATTGCTGCTATTACTGACAGCGCACCAGGTACACTAGACACATTAAATGAATTGGCGGCGGCACTGGGCGATGACGATAACTTCAGTACAACAGTTACAAACAGTATTGCTACTAAACTACCATTAGCAGGCGGTACACTTACAGGTAATGTTAACTTTAATGATTTCAGAGAACTGTCCTTTGGTGCTACTAATGATTTAAGGATTTACACTGAAGGCACTGGAGCATTTATACGAACCAATTCTGGTGATATGAAAATCAGAATAGCAACTGGAAATATATTATTTCAAGGTGCTGACGGTAGTGATACAATGGCCAAGTTTACTCACAACGGCGCAACAGAACTTTATTATGATAATGCTAAGAAGATTGAAACAACAGCCACAGGTATTGACGTAACAGGTACAGTAGATGGACGTGATGTAGCAACTGACGGTACTAAATTAGACGGCATAGCTACATCAGCTAACAATTACTCACATCCCAACCATTCAGGCGAAGTCACATCATCGGGTGATGGTGCTACAGTTATAGCTGATAATATAGTTGATGAAGCTAACTTAAAAGTAAGCAACACACCTACAAACGGATATGTCTTAACTGCACAATCAGGAAATACTGGTGGTTTAACTTGGGCGGCGGCTTCTGCCGGTGACTCTACAAAACTACCTCTAGCTGGTGGCACTATGACAGGTGATATTCTGTATAGTGATGGTATTAAAGCTAAGTTTGGTGCTGGGTCTGACTTCCAAATTTACCATGATGGTACTACTAACAAATCTCATATCACAGAAAGTGGCGCTAGTCATTTAGTAATACAAGGCCAAGAAATACAGTTTAAGAATGCTTCTGGGACTAGCTTGTTAGATTTAAACTCTGCACAAGTTGAGTTAAAATTTAACGGCTCTAAAAAGATGGAGACAGAGACTAACGGAGTAACTGTTACTGGAAATGTTACAGTTACAGGTACAGTAGATGGACGTGATGTAGCAACTGACGGTACTAAATTAGACACAATAGCAACAAATGCCGATGTAACTGACACAACTAACGTAACAGCCGCAGGCGCATTAATGGACAGCGAAGTAACTAACTTAGCGCAAGTAAAAGCATTTGACAGTTCGGACTACGCTACATCAGCTCAGGGAACAACTGCTGATGCGGCTTTACCAAAAGCTGGCGGTACTATAACAGGCGATATCTTGTATAATGATAACGTCAAAGCTAAGTTTGGTACTAGTAATGATTTAGAAATTTATCATGATGGGTCTAATAGTTATATTCATGATAGAGGGGTAGGCAACCTTAACATCAAAACTAATGTTTTCCGTGTTTATAATGCGGGTGGTACTGAGATTATGGCTAACTTCATTCAAAATGGCGCTGCTGAATTATACCATGATGCCATTAAAAAATTCGCAACATCAGCCGCAGGTATTGATGTTACTGGTAATATTGTAGTATCAGGTACAGTAGATGGTCGTGATGTAGCTACAGACGGTACTAAGCTGGATGGAATCGACGCATCTGCCGACGTAACTGACACAGCTAACGTCACTTCCGCAGGCGCACTCATGGACAGTGAGGTTACTAACCTTGCTCAGGTCAAGGCCTTCGACGAGACGGACTACGCCACCGCAGCACAAGGTACACTTGCAGGCAGTGCCGTACAGCCCAACGACAGCCCTACGTTGGGTGGTCTGACCGTTGACGGTACAGATACTGAAGTTCTTATCACCGAAGATAGTGAAGGTTCTGCAACATTACGTTTCGCAGATACCCAAGCCGACCCTGCGCAGTCATACGCTATTGAATATGATACGTCTTCGAACAAAACCAACTTCAAAATAAACAACACACAACGTGCCAACTTTAACTCAAGCGGCGACTATATGGTCGGGCCAGCGACCGCCGACAGTCCTTTTGTAATCTATAACGGCAACAACGATGCCACAAAAGCTGGTGTTGGCTTGCGCCAGACAGGCTATATTGGCGTTGCTCGTATGAACGACCACGCAATGATGTTGAACCGCATGGGCAGCGATGGTTTGACGATGGGCATACGGAACGACGGTACGTTCGTAGGTGGTTTAGGTAATGTCGGAGGGGAACTAACTTTCCATGACTCTACTAGCGCAGAGGCTATGCGCCTCGACTCGTCGGGCAATCTAGGTATTAACAACACTAACCCTTCGTCTGCGTTAGATGTTACGGGTTCAATCGCTGTCTCTGGCACTGTAGATGGTCGTGATGTAGCTACAGACGGTACTAAACTAGACACAATAGCAACAAATGCTAATGATTACACACATCCAAACCACACTGGCGAAGTAACATCAACAGGTGACGGCGCAACAGTTATTGTTGATAATGTTGTTGATGCAGGAAACTTGAAAGTTACAGGTAACGGTACTACTACACAATTCTTAAGATCAGATGGAGACGGTACATTTACTTGGGCTACTCCAGTAGATACAAATACAGTATACACACACCCAACACATCCAGGCGACGATGCTTCTATTGATACAGGTGCTCTTACAGGAGCAGTTGTAATATCAGATTTAGACTTTAATGTTACAACAGACACACTAGGTCATGTTACAGATGCTAATGCTACCGTCGCTACTAGAACGTTAACACTTGCTAATTTAGGTTATACTGGTGAAACAAATGCCACAGCGGACCAAACTAAAGCTGATATTGAAGGTCTTAGCATTGAATTGCCTGCGGCAAACTTAACTGGTACAATAGCTGCAGCTAGACTCTCTACAGCAACTACACAAGTAGAGAGTGATGATAGTACAAAGATTGCTACGACTGCTTATGTTACAGATAAAATTACTACACTTATTGGCGGTGCGCCAAGTACACTAAATGATCTTAATGAACTTGCGGCTGCTATAAACGATGATGCTAACTATAATACCACTCTCACTACAGCACTAGGTACTAAGTTACCACTCGCAGGCGGCGCAATGACTGGTCCAATTACGACCAGCAGCACATTTGATGGTGTAGATATTGCGGCACGAGATGCTGTGTTGACTTCTACTGCAGCTATTGCTGCGGCGGCATTGCCGAAAGCCGGTGGTACTATGACTGGCGATTTACAACTTTATAAAGCTACGCCCATTATTACTCTACAAAGAAGTGATAATACAACGTTGCCAGGGTTAAGTTGGCAAGGTGCAGGTGGTGCAGAAGCGGCAAGTATAAAACTGGATGGCACAAGCGGAATGACGAACTCGCTTATTATGAGTACATATAATGGCTCAACTATGGCTGAAAGATTGAGACTTATGACTTCAGCCGCTGGTGGCATATCCGTAACAGGTAATATAGCAGTTACAGGTACAGTCGATGGTGTAGACATTGCGGCACGAGATGCAATACTAACTAGCACAACTACTACCGCTGGTGCAGCACTACCGAAAGCTGGTGGTGCAATGACGGGTAACATTACTGGCCTCACAGCTTTAGACGTAACAGGCATTGTGGAGGCTACATCAAGTGTCAACGGCGAGTCTTCTCCAATTATAGCAGCTAACAAAGATATAACGGCTGGAACAAATCAAAACGTAGGCTATAACTTTGGACTATCTCGTAACAGTGGAGCACATAAACCACAAGCAGGACGTATTGAAGTTGGACGTAATCTAGACTGGACAAACGATGATACTAAGGTTGACTCGTATATGAGCTTTAGTGCGTATACTAATAATGTGTTAACTGAGCATATGAGACTCATGCCCACAGGAAACGTGGGCATTAGAACAACTATGCCAAACGGCAGCTTAACTATTGCTGATGGCAATCGTGCCCAGTTTGAATTTTATCCTGAGTATACCACCGACACCAACTTAATTATGAACTACGATAGAACGACAACTAGTTACCAAAATCTTATAACAAGAGCTGCAACGCACCAATTTACTATTGGCGCTGACGAGAGAATGCGCATCGACTCATCAGGCCGTGTTGGCATCGGAACAACATCTCCAGGTAAGTTGTTAACAGTTCACTACGATGCTCCTGCTTATGATACCGTTGATGATGTACTGAGATTAGTTAATAAATTTACTTCGACAAATAACGCAGCCTCAGCCCTAGCAGGTAGTGGTCCCGCCATTGTATTTGCTGGAGGAATTGGAGACAACCAAACAAGAGACAGAGCTAGAATAGTCGCCCCTTACGAAGGTAGTAATGTCTCAGGACTAGCTTTCCATACTCAAAACACTGCCGATATTATTACTGAAAAAATGAGAATCCAAAATAACGGCAACGTTGGTATTGGTACAACTAGTCCACAGAAAAAATTAGAAGTTACGGGCGATCTTCAACTTGACGCAACCAATGCTAGTATTTGGTTAAAGTCTGGCGCCGCTGGAACTGCAGGTAAGATAAACTGGACATACAACACTGATGCCACAGTATACGCTTCTGCTGGAATAGATTACGACACTAGAGCAACAACCGGATTTCACTTAGATGCAGGTTATCCAATTACTATTGATTCTGCCTCAAGTACTGGTATTAAATTTATAACTGCAGGATCTCAACGAGCTGTTATTAATAATAGTGGACTAGACGTAACAGGCACAGTGACGGCTGATGGGCTGACTGTAGACGGGTTACTTATAGGTGGCATAGGCGCAGCTACAACTGCTGGTACACTTGATTGGAACGATAGTACTAATGCGAGATCTGGCCAAGGGCACACGCTACTACTAGGTTCAGCTACAAATGGGCCAAGCGGCGGCTCGTACTACCATCCCTTTAGTTTTGAATACAATACTAAAGGTG
>OJCC01000052.1_pt1 | contig 18544 bp, 21 predicted proteins | sample 1591771 | NCBI WGS metagenome assembly OJCC01 (sample SAMN05416741, study PRJEB24817) | seawater metagenome | isolation source: Sea water | place: Canada:Atlantic | collected 2013-07
TCATCGTAGGCAGTACGGCTGAAGTTTGGGCTGTCAAAACAATTTTAGAGTCCACCCGAGCCGCCTTAAAAGCTGTCTCGCCTGCATTCATCTTATTTACTAAGGCATCTAATGTAGCATTATGACTGGTAATAAAGGCTTGAGTGTATACTGCAGAGCCGCCAGTAAAGCTGACACTGCCACCTGCTTCTAAGTCCGCTGTAAAAGTATAGGTATCCACTTCTTTGGTTGGATTAACAATGGTGACTTTATTGCTGTCTGTAGAACCAAAGTCGTGGCCTACAGTGGCACGCGTCATGTAACCACCTGTGGTGGCTCCAGGAGATGAAGGCACTGTGGTTTGCTGGTCATCGTTAAAATACAAAGGGTGTGCAGCAGCCGCGTTAAAGGTTGGGTCTACAGCTGCAGGGTTAGTGCTAATTTGCCCAAACTTATTCATGTACTGGGTTTCGCTCTTATCATTTTTTGCTGCAATGATTGATGGATCCAGCTCGTTATCACCAATAAAGATTTTCGTGTCCCACTTGTTGGTTGGGTTAATCTCTGTTGCCGAACTGGTTTTAATATAATAAACCGTGGCAATGTGAGGGTTACCTAATGAGTCAAAGACCGTGATCGACGTTGACTTGTTAAACGTATCACTGTCATTTCGGTCAAAAGCGTACGGGTTATCAGCCGTGTAGGTAGCAGACTCTGGCACTATGACTGCACCCGCTGGTAGGTTTAGACCCAATTCAATCTGTGAAGAAGGTTGCGGTAAACCGGCAGTTGAAGGTAACTGCAGGGACTTAGCAGAACCTAAACCTGTGGCAATTACCGATCCGTCATCGTTCACTGGAAAGGTTTGTAAGTACTGACCCGAGGAGTCAACCACATACCGGTCGTTGTTAACACTGAACGATCCTGCTCGAGTGTATACGGTTTGGTTTGAAGTCTGACTGGGTTTCAAGGCGAAGAAACCCTGGCCTGAAATAGCCAAGTCCAAAGAGTTAGTAGAGAACTCAATGTTACCCTGACTAAACTGCTGGTTTACTTTCTTCAAAAGTACACCCTGACCGATGGCGCTTGAGGCGTTCTCCAAAGGTGAGGTAGCAAAGATGTCTCCAAATTCAGCACGAGACTTTTTAAAGCCCACCGTGCCCACGTTGGATACGTTGTTTGATGTGATGCCTAATTGTGCTTGCGCCGCGTTTAGGCCTGTTAGTGAAGTATAGAATGACATAAGTCGATCTCCTATTAGTTACTTTTATTTACTTTTAGTTCATTACATTTAAATGGCGCTAACAGCCTACTGGCTGATACGCTTAACATTATTAAAACTGACATTACCTTGCCCAGAGACATTGAGAGTGACCTCACCGCCTTTCATCTGGACACTATTGACGGTGCCATAAACCTGCATAGCGGGCACCGTAGACTGCCCATCCCGAACCGCGCTAGCGCTCAGGTAGTAATTTCCTTCTGGTGCTGTGGTGCCATCCTGTTTGATGCCATCCCAGGAAAATTCTTGTGTGCCTGCCATCTTTGAGCCTAGGCCTATACTGGCCATGACTTCACCCGCTTCAGACTTAACATCAATGCGCAGGTCGTTCGCCGCTGTGGTGAGGTCTATGGCACCTGCCAATTTCCCACCTTCTAATTGCGCCCAGTTGCCATCAACTAAAGCTTTTTTGCCAATCATGCTGGCATTGGCACTCATTTGCTGGCCCTGATAAATGCTCACTAGGCCATCAATGGATTCACCCATTTCAGTGACACCTTGGACGGTAGAAAACTGGGCCATCTGACCCATGAATTCGCCATTATCCATGGGTTCCATGGGGTCCTGGTTTTGCAACTGGGTCATGAGTAACTTCAAAAAGTCCTCCTGACCTAACGTCGAGGTACGAGCTATTTCTTTTTCTTGAGTCGATTCCAAGGTTCTAAAACTTTCGGGTATCGAGCTAATAGATGCGGTCATCATTTCCTCCTTACTTAACTGACTTAACTGGTTCAGCTGTTTTATTACTCAGCTTGCACAGCAAACGTTGTCAATATTGGCTAAGCTATTACTTACCCAACTGCAACGTGCTCATCATCATCTTCTTGGTCGCGTTCATTACTTCTACCTGGGTTTGGTAGGAGCGAGAGGCGTTTGTCATGTCCACCATTTCCTCAATCGAGTTGACGTTAGACATAAATACAAAACCGTCATCATTAGCAGCAGGGTTTGAAGGGTCGTAACTCTTCGCGTTGGGCCGATCGCTAACGTGGATGCCATTCACTTTGACACTGGCTTCAAAATTATCGGTTGTGTAGGCTTCCATCACTGTTTTAAAAATGGGCCTTTTGGCTTTGTAAGCGCCATCTGGAGTGGAACCCACCACGTCCATGTTGGCCAAGTTACTGGCTGTTGTATTCAAGCGCGTCATTTGCGCAGTCATGGCAGAACTAGAAATTTTTAAAGCGGATAACAATGACATGTTGGTGTCCTTTATTCAGTTAGGTTGCGTGAGCTAAGTACGGTTTATTCGCCGCGTAAAGCGCTCATGACGCCTTTGATCTTGCTATTCAAAAATGTGTTGGTTGCTTGATAACGCATTGAGTTCTCTGTAAACAAACTGTTTTCTGTGTTAATTTCAACAGTGTTGCCATCTAAAGAGGCGCTGTTAGGCATGCGATACTTCACCATGCCTTCACCCTCAAGGGCTTGGTAATTAGTGACCCCGATGTGGCGAGCGTGACTCGTGTTCATGCCTTTACTTTGGGTGGCAGCCATGACACTACTAAAATCAAGATCGCGAGCCTTATAGTTAGGTGTGTCTACGTTGGCAATGTTAGAGGCTAATACGGCAATACGCTGTTCGCGCAGTTTTAATGCGGTGCCGTGAATGCCTAGTGGGTTTTGTAAAATACTCATAATCGCTCGCTACTTTTGTTATCTGTTTAGAGGCTTATAATTGCCTGCTACACACTCACTAAAGCAAAGATTATGCCAAACTTAAAAATTTGTTATATTTCATTATGTTAGAAATTATATTATGAGAAAAACACCCCCTAATATCGATAAGCGGCAAGGCCTTGCCGCCAAGTTTTTGCAGCTTAAATGGCTGTTATTAATCACTGGCATATGGCTATCCTCCATGAGTGCTCAGGCTGCACCATGGCACACCCATGAGGCCATTTACCAAGCGGTGAGCCAATTCTCCCAACAAGAATTAGGTAGTAATGTGCGCACCGGTAAACTTGATGAGCGCAGTCGTTACGCCCAGTGTACATCTGCGTTATTAGTGACACTGCCATTCAATAACCAAAAAACAGTCAAGGTCGTGTGTGAGAAAACTCATAACAGCAGTAGCTGGTCTTTGTATTTGTCAGTTAATGTGCAATCCACGACTAAAGCTTGGCGCTTAATCAGTGCCATTGCAGAACAGAGCACTATTACCGCCAAACACGTCTCGTTAGTGACTTACACCGGTAGTCATAACAATTTTATGGGCATTGAGACTAACCCTATTGGGCAGCAAGTGAAACGCAGACTTAAGGTAGGGCATTGGCTTAGCCCTGCGGACCTGAGTAACCTGCAACGTTTGTGGCGCGCGGCAGAAGACATTCCTCAAGGCCAGGTCGTCAAATTAAAGCATCTAACGTCAAGCGAAGAGTCGGTCCAGACTGCCAGCCCTAATGCCGTGACGAATAGCGGTCAATTAATAGGTCGAATTGCAAGGCGGTATATTAAAGCCGGCAAGCTGCTGGATAAGAATGATATTGAAGGTCAAAAGTTAGTGGTTATTAGCAACCAAGCCTTGCCTATGGGCAGAGAATTGATCGCCCAAGATCTTGCTATGGCATGGGTGCCTGAACACAAGCTGAGACAAACTGAATTTAGCCAAACAGACGCCTTAGTTGGCTGGGTGACTAAGCGCCATATTGCCACGCAAATTCCGCTGACTAAAGATATGTTGCGTAAAGCCTATTTGGTGCTTAAGGGTAGTCAGGTGAGTTTACAAATTAATGCTGACAACTATCAAATCAGCAATGATGCTGAGGCTTTGTCTAATGGGAGTTTGGGTGATAAAATAAAAGTTAAGCTCATCCCTAGTGGCACAGTGAAGCAGGGGTTAGTGATTGCCAAAGGCCAGGTAGAACTTAGCCGATGAGTTCAGAAAATCAGTGGCTGAGTAATGATTAGATTTTATATAAAATAAATGCTATTTTTAACTCAAGTTTTTCAGACATCTGTCGATACCTATCAGGTAGCCGGAAGTTAGGTTTGATTAGATTAAGTCAGAGGTACAACATGAATGATATTAGCAATAGTTATCAAGGAGTTGGAGCTAGCAAGGCAAATAGTGCCCAAGCTAAAACTGCTCAAAAAACTCAAGATGTTCATCAACAAAGCCAAGCGAGCCAATCTCAGCGTGCAACAGATCAAGCCAAGACTGCACCTAGTCAAGGTGCAGATCAGGCTAAGTTCACCCCAGAATCACAAACGTTGGTGCGCATGACTCAGGCAAGTAAAGGGGTCAGTGACATTGACCAAAAAAAGGTAGATCGCATTAAACAGGCCTTAGAGAATGGAGAGTTCCCCGTGGATACGGCTCGTATTGCGGAAAAAATGACTAGTTTAGAAAAACTAATCCAAGGATAACTCACCTTTGCTGCCAGAATTAATAGAGGAATTCGATGGTCATTTGAAACAGGCCATTAGCGACGCGCAGCAGTTGCAGAGTACCCTTGACCTAGAATTTGACTACCTTAAAAATAGTGATTTGGAGGCCTTTCAGGAACTTCAAGTCCGCAAGCAACATGATGTACAAACCATTCAGCTGTTTGATGCCCTGCGTAACCAGTTTTGCACCAGGGCGAGTATCGACCGCGAAGACAAAAATTTTAGCCAGCATCTCCCTCCCCTGCAGCAGACACAATGGCAGCATCTGCTAAACATATTAGAAGCGTGTGAAAAAACTCACCGTACCAGTGACTTTTTTATGCGCACCAAACTAGAATCGATTAGTAAAGCGCTAGAAACATTAGAGCTTAGTAGCCCGGTGACGAGCACTAATTTATACAATAGTTTAGGTAACGCTTTTAAATCTAATATAGGCCGCAGTCTCGACAAGGCATAATGCTATACTCAACCTTCAGATAGTTTCAAAGTAGATCGTATTTATGGCCATTTTCAACTCTTTAGTTAATGATCCTCAATTACCCATACTTATCATACTCGTGGTGCTGAGCTTCATTGGCTTTGTGACCAGTTTAATGAGTCTTTTATTTGAGCGCCAAGGCAGCCAGCAACTGCAGCAGCGCCTTACAGATCTAGGGCGCCAACTTATTGAACAACAAGAAGATTATAATAAACTAGAAAAGTTACAATTTTTAGGTGCTCAACGCCAGCAGCGTATGGACCAAGTATTACAGGATATCTACACTTTAATAGAGTCTAACAGTCAGCAGCTCAATCGCATCAAGGACCAACCGAGTCCTAACAACCCATTATCCTCAGATGTGCCCAGTCAGAGTAACTATGAACATGCCATCCGCATGGCCAAAGAAGGTATGTCTGGGGAAAAAATCCAACATATCTGTGGCCTCTCTGAAGGCGAAGTTAACCTCATTTTAGACCTTCACCAGTAAGTGTTAGCTCAGATGGATTTTTCGTCACCTGGTTTCATGCCCTTGAGCCAGTAGGTATACACCAAAACTTCAGCGACCAACGTATACAGCGACCTAGGCACTTGGTCGTCAAGGTCAAGCAAGCCCAATAAAGCCGCCAACTCTTCATCTTTTTTAATGGGCACTCCTGCTGCAATGGCTGCGTCAATGATCTTTTGAGCTAATTCGTCTTTTCCCTTAGCTACGACTAAAGGCACTGGATTATTACCATACTCTATAGCGATGGCTTGTAGAGGCTTTTTCATACGTGAACGTCCAAAATAGTTTGCACCGCTTGAGACTTGGCCTGAGACTTGGCTTGAATCTCTGGCTCTATGATTGGGCCCACACTAACCTGCTGTAAGTTTATACCGTGCAACTTTAGTGCATTATGCAACTGCTGCTTAGAGCCATGCACCAATGGCGCTAGCCATGCTCGATCACTAGAAAAATGCAAACTCGCTGTCGTTTCATGAGCTAGTGTACGCTCTGTCAGTAGCAAGTTGATCTGTAATACTCCTAGCTCTGGACCCTCATGAGCCAAACTCACTGACCAAATTTTTTGGCTACGTTGTTGCTGGTTTTGTTGCAGAGTGATCAGTAAAGGTTGTTCCCCAAACCAAGGCATAAGCCATTGATAATGCGTTTGATTATTAAGTAGCGCATCTAAGCTTTTGATTTGGCTTGAGTTTAAGGCTTCCAGCAAAGGTTTAACTTGTTGCTCAAAACCTTCTTCTAGGGCCAGCAACTTTAATAAAGCTTTAAGATCGTTATGGGCTGCTGCTGGTCCCATTAAGGCATTTGCTAAGGTTTTTGCTTGACCACGGCTTTCACTAAATAAACCACTCATCAACAGAAACTTTTGTATATCAATGGCTTTTGGGGGGTTAGGAAACTGCCAAAAAGATTGTAATAATGTCGCTAAGGATGGTGGCAACTGAGCGCTAGACAAGTGGCTAGACAGCCATTGTTGAAGTGGTTTTAAACCGTCCGGACGGTATAAAAGGCTGCGTAAAAATGCACTTTGTTGACCAAGAGAGGAAACGGGCAACTGCCCAGATCGCAATAACTCTAAACGGGGTGGGTGCACATCTGGATCTAACACCTTAAATAATAAGCGTTCCCCAAGTGTATAAGCCGCTGAACTGGCTGCAGCACTGAAGATACTGTTGGCAGTGTCAACTAACAATCGCGGTTGTAATTGCACTACCACACCCTCAATAATCTGACCCTTTATGAGGGTGACCGCAGGCAGTATAGGACCATTACCAAGATTCACCCCTGGCCGAACTACGCCACTTGATGGTGCTAAGGGTTGAGGTCCGTTATCGATCATCTGCCCCCCTTTTGCTATCTTGGTTAATTATTTGTTAGACTATCACTATGAACATAAGTAACGCTACGCCAATTGCACCCGCTGTCCAGCTACCTGTGATCAATCAGGAAGCCAAAGTGAGGGCGGAAAACGCCTTCCCTAGAGCAGAAGAAATTGACACGTCAGCGCAACTTCCTCAAACACCCGATCAAAGTCGACAAAAAGCCAACCTAGAAGCTTCTGCCTGGCGTGCTAGCCAAGCTAACATTAGTGCCCAAGCAGAGACCAAAAAAGGCAGTGATGGACTAGCGAATTACACTGATCTGCCGCCTCAGCGCAGCCAACAAGCAGCTGAAGCCTATAAGGCGATTGAAAAACCAGAACAGCAAGTCTCCGTAGACGCTATCGTTTAGCTCCAAGCTACTTATTATTCAACATCGGCTATGTCTAGCACAATTTCAACTCGACGGTTTCGAGCCCGATCTGCGGCGGACCGATTATCATTGAGTGGCTCAGTATCAGCCACGCCTTCCACAGAAAGCCGCTGCTTAGAGACATTCATCAAACTACTTAACGAGTCTGCGACTGCCGCCGCGCGCACTGCTGACAAGTCCCAATTACTTGGGAATTCCCCACCAGAAGGTGGATTAGTGCTATCCGTATGCCCGGTGACTATGACTTGGCCTTTATTACTTTTAATGGTTTTGCTCAACGCTCTAATCATAGGTAGCGCATTCGGGTTAAGCTGAGCCCCCCCATTGGGAAAGGCACCTTTCTCTGACAATCGAACAATAATCTTAGTGCCCTCTTGCTCAACTTCAGCTAAACCTTGAGTAACGGCCTCTGAAAGCACCATTTTTAACTCTGCTACTTCCTGTTGCACTTGCTCCTGTTGCTGCTCCTTCAAATCTTTTGCGTCTTGCTGCTTTTGTGACTGCTGATCTTGAACTTTAATAGGTGCATCAGTGAGTTCTTGAGCGTCAGCAATTTTTGCGTAGAGTTCTAATGTCTCAGCAGGCACGAAGCCCTGCTCACCTTCATTTTCCGCCTCTCCAACACTGCCAGGACCATTAAGCTCAACTACTACCTGATTATCTTTAATCGTTACCTCAACCTCGCCATTAGCTATTTCTTCCGCTAGGGCCGTTTCCACCTTCTGTTGTTCTTCATTGACATCATAGTCTTCTTTTTTTGTCTCAGTTTTTAATTCTACGTCTCGTTGTGTGGTCTCTGTAGTTTGCTGCATCAACTGATCGACGACTGACATTTGAGCTAACGTGGGGCTAAATGTTTTCGATAACATCGATGTCCCCTCTGGCGGATCAGGTTTGTTTAAGACTTTTTGTATACCGAATGCATGGGCAATACTGCCCGCCACTTGCTCTAACTTAACCACTCTCATTTCTGAAAATGATAAAATTAATACGAAAAATGCCATCAACAAAGTCGCCATGTCGGCAAAGGTTGCCATCCATAAAGGAGCGCCTTTCTTGCAGACTGGACACTCTTCTGCATCGTCATCTTCTTCGGCTGGTGCTTCTGCAGCTGCGCCTTCTTCAGCTCCCTCTTGGCCTTCTTCAGTTCCCTCTTGGCCTTCTATAGGGTCTTCTTGGCCTTGTTCGCCATCAGCCGCCACAGGGGCGTTAGGATTCTCTTCAGCGTCGGTATTTTCTTCTGCCATGATTGTTTCTCCCTAAATAACAATCAATTAAGCAGCGGCTTCTAACTTAGCCCGAACTTTAGGCGCCAAGTAACTGTATAATAATGATTCCATAACGCGCGGGTTGCCGCCTTCTGAGATAAAGATCAGAGCTTTAATAATAAGCTCGTTGTTAACTGCATCAGCTTCTGAACGCTGCTCTAGTTTTTGCATCACAGGAAAGGCAATCATGTTAGCAATAATTGCACCGTAAAGTGTGGTCAACAAGGCCACTGCCATGGCTGGGCCAATCGATTTTGGGTCGCCCATGTTAGCCAACATCTGTACCAGACCTACGAGCGTACCGATCATACCCATGGCTGGAGCAAAATCGCCCCAGGCTTCAAAAATAGAACCGCCAGCCTTCGCTCTGCGTATTTTCATGCCTGCCTCAGTGGAAAGCGCCCCTTTGATAGCAGCACCATCCTGACCGTCGACCAACATACCCATGCCCTTATTAAGAAATTCATTACTGACTTCTTGGGATTCTAAGGCGATCATGCCATCCTTACGAGCGATGGTTGCAAGTTCAACTACTTTTTCAATCAAATCTTCAGGCTTGTCTACTTTATTTGAGAAGGCTTGACCGGCCAAGCTTATGGCACCAACAAAGTCACCGATGGAAGAACGCATCAAAACAACGGATAAAGAACCACCAATAACGATGAAAATAGAAGCGCCGTTAACAAACATGGACATAGGACCACCCATGAGAATACCAGCCGCAACGATTCCAAAACATGCAAAAAAACCTACAATTGTTGCTAAATCCATCTTTTATGTCTCCAACCCGTTGTTATCTAATGAATTCTTAAAGGCATAATGAATACCTTAAAATAATAGTCTGTCTATAATATCCAATATTATCGACCAAATGTAATAAATATTTAGCCTGATTATGTTCTTAGCTCAGGATATGTAAAATAATTTCTAATAAACAAGCCTCATAGGATTTAAGTTACGCTATAATCAGTCGATAACGTATGAGATTACTGAGGTGTATTTATGAAGTTTGTCACTTTTTTTCTTACTATTACGTTTTCCATCTTTAGCCACGCAGTAGTAGACAAAGCGCCCAAGTGCGATGACTACTTTTCAGTGCAGCAAACTGATGGGCGTTATCAACGCATGGGTAAAGGCTTGGCCCAAGACCCACTTTCAGGCCTCACCTGGTATCGCTGCGGGGCTGGGCAGACTTGGCTTGATGGTGAGTGCCAAGGTGAGCCAATTCTCTTACCCTTTGAAGAAGCACAAACTTGGGCTGCCAACGTAACGTTAGCTGGCTTTGATGATTGGCGAGTACCAGAAACTGATGATATGACTACGCTAGTTGAGGCAGACTGTAAATCACCCTCGATTAACACCCGAGTTTTTAGTGGCATTGAGCCTGAAGTGTATTGGAGCAGTGAGTCTAATTTTTGGATGCGACCCATGGCTTGGTCTTTCTTTTTTTATCGCGGCCACTACTTTAGTAAGCAAGCAAAAGGGGAGCCTCTTCGTTTCATGCTAGTCAGAGATTAGGCCTCAGCCTTTGTCTTTGGCTCGTTAATGCCCACGCTCTCACCCTTTGCCTCTGTTGTGCCGTTCCCCTCGCTATATACGGTAACGCTTAACTTTTGGGCTTCACTGGTGATGTGGGTTTTAGTTCGTATCCTCGGCAGGCGTGGCCATCAATGCGCATGACTTCTATCATTGGCAACTGGCGAGATTTAATGGCAAACAAGCGACAGCCTCTTGGGAATTTTGCATCCCAAGTGACGTAAAAGTGCTTGCATTGCATGCAGTTAGGAACGTTTTTTTTTGTGTTCATAGGCTGTAAATAAAGTGTGTCAATATCAAGCTGACTGCGCATGTCTTAGTTTAACCACTGATTTGAAAATATTCCAACCTATTTGGCTTATCTAAAGCTTGGGTCTTTTGGTGCTGGTTCTGGTTCTAGTACTGGGACGCAGGAAGCTATCTCAAAAACTTGAATTTCAATACTTTAAGACACTTCAGGCCTTATTCATCAGATTTTTTTGGAGTGGAAAAACCCAGCAAGTCCAATTGCTCAGGTGACGAATTTGACTCTAGGCTAGGGTCCTCAAGTGGCTGCTCTGGCTCATTTAGCTCACTCAATTCAGTTACTTCAGTTGCTTGGGGTACTGGGGCAGTCGTGTCCAGTTCATCTATTTTACCACTAACGGGATGGGCCTCAGATGAACCCATACCTTCTGGCTTTATGGGGCTAGCTTGTGGCTTTATGTTGGCGGCTTGTGGCTCTATGATTGTGGTTTGAGGATCTGACTTTTCAGATTGTGAGTCAATCCTCTCAGCCGCTGCGCGCTCTGCTTCTAAAGCATCTAACTCATCAAACTTCTGTTCTCTTAAGGCGCGTCTGGCATCTCGATCTGTCTGTGACAGCTTGGCACGGAAATACTCGTCCCACACTCGATACCCCAGTACCGTAAAAAAGAACACCACCATTGAGTAACCAAATAAAGTGGTGAAGTCGATATCTCTTAGCCAAGACAACTTATCAGCATAAGCCAACAGCATAACCAACATAACTGCGAAAATAAGCACTAAGCGCATAGTGCGACAAAAAGCACAGGGCTGTTTGCCACTGGGGTCACTGTCACTAATTCGACGTCCCATATTAGTTATCCACCACTCACATAGTTAATCATGATTCCCGCGGCAACAGCCGAACCAATAACCCCTGCCACGTTGGGTCCCATGGCGTGCATTAACAAAAAGTTTTGGTTATTAGCTTCTAAACCCACCTTGTTAGACACACGCGCCGCCATAGGTACTGCGGATACTCCAGCTGAACCAATCAGTGGGTTAATACCACCACCCGTTAATTTATTCATGATCTTAGCCATCAACACACCAGAGGCAGTGCCAATAGCGAACGCCACCATACCTAGACAGAGAATACCTAAGGTCGTGAGATCTAAGAATTTATCTGCCGATAGTTTAGAACCTACTGCTAAGCCGAGAAAGATGGTGACCACGTTAATTAATGCATTTTGAGTGGTATCAGATAAACGATCCACCACACCAGATTCGCGCATCAGATTACCAAAACAGAACATGCCCAATAAAGGCGCTGCATCAGGCAGCATAAACGCCACCAACAATAGCAATAACAAGGGAAATACAATCTTTTCAACCTTGCCTACGGGGCGCAATTGCACCATTTTTATCTGCCGCTCCTTCACTGTCGTGAGGGCTCGCATAATAGGCGGTTGAATGAGGGGCACGAGGGCCATGTATGAATATGACGCCACCGCAATCGCCCCCAACAAATCTGGCGCAAGCTTACTAGCCACGTAAATAGACGTGGGGCCATCGGCACCCCCTATAATGCCTATAGCCGCTGCATCAGCGAGGGTGAAGTCCATCCAGCCAAGGGTAGACATACCCACTGCGCCTATTAAGGTCACAAAAATACCAAATTGTGCGGCCGCCCCCAAAAATAGCGTTTTAGGGTTAGCTAATAATGGACCAAAATCTGTCATGGCTCCCACGCCCATGAAAATAATGAGCGGGAAAGCACCAGTTTCGATACCGACAGAGTAAAACATATAGAGAATGCCACCCGGATCAGCTAAACCAGCACCAGGAATGTTAGCCAATAAGCCACCAAAACCAATAGGGATGAGTAGCAAAGGCTCAAAATTACGCTTAATGGCTAAATAAAGCAGCAACAAGCCCACAGCCATCATGATGACTTGGCCTGGTTGCACTTGATACACGCCGGAGCTATACCAAATTTGTAATAACTTGTCCATGAATATTCCGCCTAAACCAAGGTCAACAAAGTATCACCAACAGATACAGAATCACCTTCTTTAGCCATCACAGCACTCACCGTACCCGCCTTACTGGCGCGAATTTCTGTTTCCATTTTCATGGCTTCAAGGATGAATAAAACATCACCTTCTTGCACAGCTTGACCTGGCATCGCATGAATTTTCCAAATGTTACCTGCTAAGGGTGCTGTGACAGCTTCCCCGCCAGTGACTGGCAGAGCGACCGGTGCTGGGTTGGCTGTCATCGCCACTGGAGCTAAACCAACCGCTGAAATATCTCCACCCTCGGCGACTTCCACCACATAGCTTTGGCCATTCACACCAATGGTATAAACTGATGTCTGCGCTGCTGCAGGTTTAGGTGCGGTGGCGGCTTGGGCAGACTCGAGTGTTGGGATAGGTTCAAAGGCATCTGGGTTATCCCGATTTTCTAAGAACTTAAGTCCCACCTGAGGGAAAAGCGCATAAGTTAACACGTCATCTATTTCACGATCACCTGGTGCAAGCTTAATATTTTTCTCTTGTGCAAGACCTCGTAATTCCACAGTAAGCTTGTCCAGCTCATCGTCAATAAGATCTGCAGGGCGGCAAGTAATAGCCTCAGCACCATCTAACACACGGGCTTGTAGCTCTTTATTAAAAGGCGCCATGGCAGCACCGTATTGGCCTTTAAGCACACCCGCTGTTTCTTTAGTAATGCTTTTGTAGCGCTCACCCGTTAACACGTTGAGTACCGACTGAGTGCCTACAATCTGTGAGGTGGGTGTCACTAATGGAATAAAACCTAGGTCTTCTCGCACTCTTGGAATTTCTTCTAGCACTTCATCCAGCCGATCTGCAGCACCTTGTTCTCTGAGTTGACTTTCCATATTGGTCAACATACCACCTGGAACCTGAGCCACTAAAATACGTGAGTCTACACCCCTAAGAGACCCTTCCCATTTTGCATATTTCTTGCGCACGTCACGGAAGTAAGCGGCCACTTCTTCTATAGCCCTTATATCTAAGCCTGTGTCTCGATCACCTCCTTCAAAAATAGACACCACAGACTCTGTGGGTGAGTGTCCGTAGGTCATAGACATAGAGGAAATAGAGGTATCAACGTTATCGATGCCTGCTTCAGCAGCTTTTAAAATGGCCGCAGTAGACAAACCTGTGGTAGCGTGGCATTGCATGTGCACTGGCATGTTAGTTTCAGCTTTGAGGCGAGTGACCAACTCAAATGCCTTATACGGATTCAACAAACCTGCCATGTCTTTAATGCAAATAGAATCAGCCCCTTGATCTTCTATTTGCTTAGCCAAGTCAACCCAGTAGTCCATCGTGTGCAGCGCACTGAGAGTATACGACATCGCACCTTGAGCATGTTTGCCCGTTTCTTTGACCGCCTTAATGGCTGTGGCTAAATTACGCACATCGTTCATGGCATCAAACACTCGAAACACATCAACCCCATTAATGGCAGCACGCTCGACAAATTTTCTCACTACGTCATCAGCATAATGCCGATAGCCAAGAATATTCTGTGCGCGGAACAACATTTGTTGCGGCGTGTTAGGCATAGCCGCCTTTAAAGCACGAATACGTTCCCAAGGGTCCTCACCTAAATAGCGAATGCAGGCGTCAAAAGTTGCCCCACCCCAAGTTTCTACAGACCAATAACCGATTTGATCCAGCTTGGGAGCAATGGGTAACATATCGGCTAAGCGCATACGTGTAGCAAATAGAGACTGGTGCCCATCACGCAGTACAACGTCAGTAATACCTAGAGTTTTTTTAACAGGGGTCATGTGTGTTTGCCTATGCTAATAATTAAATAAAGAGGATAAGAGATGCAGCATTAGCTGCGGTCTTGACGATATCGATGCACTGCCGCACTTAACACTGCCATTAACTGCGCGTCATTGGCAACTTGCTGGGAAGGTGAAACCATATTCAAAGGGGGGGTGAGCAGCGATAGGTCTTCTACGGGAGAAAACCGCAACACAGTTGCAGACATGGTTTTGGTGGCAAGCACCAACAGCGTAAGAAAAGTAAACACAAAACCCATGCCAAACACCATTAAGGTGAGGCCTTCGAGCATTAAGTCGGATGATGGCACGATAGCAGCTCCGTTTATTTTTGCCGCTTGTGGCAGCATATTAATGCAGCCATGGTGAGGCTGCTTTCATTTCAGTGTGTCAATTTACCCACTTGTGACCAAAGTCGCAAGAATACCCAGTATAAAAACCACTGATATTAGTATTACACCTAAAATTGTCAAAAAAATTCAACAACATGACTATTTTTGTTCAATTTAACCAACAATCATAAAGGTAACTCAATCTGCATCTACACTTTCGAAGCCTAGCACTTTTAGACGCAATGTATGTCACTGGCTCATGACAATTTTTTTGAAATTACGCAGGTCTTTTTGACTTTGATCAAGACTCAAAACTAAAAGGCATCACCTAAACTCAAAGCAATCTCTTCCACTCCATTATTGGCCACGCCAGACACACGAGATCGACTAGATACACAAGAGCCAACCGATGCATAAACTCCCATGAGCCATGCTCCTTGATATTTGGTTCAATGCGCCGCAAGATGAATGGAAAGTAACACTTTGACTGTCACATAAACTGCTATTTTAGAGGATGACGTCTAATTAGCCATGGCAGGCAAGATCTTAAACATAAATTTCGTGGGTTAGTTAACCAAGCATTAAATAATGCAAGCTAGATCCCACATACCAATGAATAGGAGCTAAGCTCTATGCCCACCGAACAAGTTATTTCTGGCAGCTGCCTATGTGGAGCAATACGTTATAGTGCATCTGCATCACCTCTTTTTCAGGTCCACTGCCATTGTCAGGATTGTCGAAAAAATACTGGATCAGCCTTTGCTGCCTTGGCATTTGTGCCAATTGATAGCCTATCTTGGCAGGGGCAAACTCAAACGTTTACCCATCGTGCTGATTCTGGTGCTGCAATGACCAAACACTTTTGCGCTTCCTGCGGCAGCCAACTGTTTGGCACCAACAGTGCAAAACCAGATCGCATTCATATCAAAGTAGGCTCTGTAGAGGACGCCCAATGGTTTGAACCCCAATGTAATGTGTGGGCCAGCAGCCGGCTTCCTTCTTCTCCCATAAATTCAGGGGTTAAAGATTTTGCACAGATGCCAACAGCATCAGCAAAAAAATAGTCTAAGAATTAGGTTTTAGTCTATTTGGATATTTTTAACCGATTCAGGCTTAATATTTCCTATTGGGTATTATTTAAGGGCATTGGTCGCTTTAGTGGTATAAATATCGCATTAGAAACGACTCTTACTTAGACTCAATTTATATTATAATTAACCCATTAACTTATTGATAAATATATATTTATAAATTAATTTAAACGTTTCCTTTGGTAGTCTATAGGAAACAAAAACAAGACTTGCACTTAAACACCACTCAATGCGTTTATAACATTGACTGAGGCCATATGATCATGCAAATTGGGTACATCACCTTAAATGGACCCACATTATGAGCCTAAAAAAACCACAAGAAACGCCCAATCTCAATGATTTTATTGCTCAACAACGTGAAAAGTCCTGCTTTGCAGGTTTACCTTTAGAGGGTAAGCGGGTGATTGATTTGTCTAGTGTGATAGCAGCTCCCTACTGCGCTGCACTATTAGGCGATGCGGGTGCTGAAATTATCAAGGTGGAAAATCCAATGGCTCCAGATGCACTGCGCGGCTGGGGCACCCATGCGGCCACTGGCATTGAACCTTATCATGCCTATATTGGCAGAAATAAACTGCCCATTACCCTCAACCTCAAGTCAGAGGCAGGTAAACAAGCCTTTTTGGAACTCATTCAGTCAGCTGACGTGCTGATCGAAAACATGCGCTTAGGGGTGATGGATAGGCTGGGGCTAAGCCATGAAATATTGTTAGAACTTAATCCAGGATTGGTGATTGGCAAAGTGTCAGGTTATGGCATGACTGGCCCTCACGCCCATCAACCCGGTTTTGGCACACTCGCAGAAGCCTTTAGTGGCTTTTCGTTTCTTAATGGTTATGAAGATACGGGGCCTACTAGTCCTCCCATAGCTTTGGCTGATTTAACCACTGGCATTCATTTGGCCTATGCAGTGAGCTTAGCCCTGCATCAAAGTAAGCGTTTAGAAAGTGGTGGCCAAGTGGTGGATATTTCTTTGTATGAGCCACTATTTGGTTACCTTGGCGGTGAATTTATTGGCTATCAATTAACAGGCGAGATTCCTAAACCAATTGGTAATGAGCTCAGAGCTGCAGCACCGCGTAACAATTACCAAACCAGCGATGGCTTGTGGGTGGCCATGTCTTGCTCTAACCAAAAAACCTGGGAACGACTTGCCGAGGTCATGGGTCAGCCCCAGCTTATCCGTGATCCCCGCTTTAAGACCAACAACGACCGCATTCAGCCAGATAGCCGCATTACTTTAAACCAAATCATAAAGGCTTGGGTATTAACTAAAACCAATGCCGAAGCATTGGAGCTATTCCGCCGAGAAGGCATTACTGCTGGCCCTATCTTGTCAATGAAGGAAATTGATGAAGATCCTCACTTTGAAGCCCGTGGTAGCATTATTAGGGTCACAGACCCCCCATCAGGGGTAGAACTTAAAATGCCTGATGTCCCCTTTCGCATGAAAGATAATTCAGCCACTAACAAGAAGTCTAAGTTACGCTTTCCAGGCTTACCTATGGGTTCAGCTAATCAAGTCGTGTATCGTGATTTGTTGGGTTATAGCCAAGCAAAAATAGATCAATTAGGTTAACAACTCAAAAATGCAAAAAAAGGCGGCCAAGGCCGCCTTTTTATCATTCTTATAGGGCTTCTAACGATAGGTGACTTGCTCTTCACCGTTGCTTTCTGGACGTGCAATGGCGCCAATCATAGCTGCCAAAGTGACTTTTCCAATCACTTCACCATCACGCATGACGTTAGCATGAGTGACATCTGCCTTAACCATGGCTGGCATCGCGTCTTCTAAAATCACAGTGGATGCGAATTCCAAACCCGAGTCAGATGAAGAGGCTTCCATAACCGCTGAAACATCTAACACGCGAGCACGGTTAATATCTTTAATAAAGTCACGCACGTAGTCATCTGCAGGATCTAACACAATTTCTTGAGGCGAACCTTGCTGAATAACAGCACCATCTCGCAAGATAACAATATTATCTCCAATGTTAAGCGCCTCGTCCAAGTCATGGGTAATAAAAATAATGGTTTTGTGCAATTCTTCTTGTAAGTCCAGCAAGATATCTTGCATGTCGTTACGAATCAATGGATCCAATGCCGAGAAAGCTTCATCCATTAATAGAATCTCAGCATCTGTAGCCAAGGCTCTTGCCAAGCCAACCCGTTGCTGCATGCCACCAGACAACTGCGCTGGATAGTTATTTTCAAAGCCAGATAGGCCAACTCTGTCGATCCACTTTTGCGAGCGCTCGTTCATTTCGGCTTTATTGACGCCTTTAATTTTTAATCCATAACCCACATTGTCAATCACCGAACGGTGGGGCAACAGGGCAAACTTTTGGAATACCATAGACATTCTGTTGCGGCGAAAGTTGCGTAATTCTTCAGCAGACATGGCTAAAACATTTTCGCCATCAACCAAAATTTCACCGGAGGTGGGTTCAACCAAGCGATTTAAATGACGAATTAGGGTCGACTTACCAGAACCCGATAAGCCCATAATCACCTGAATACGGCGCGCAGGAATGTCGATATTGACATTATTTAGGCCCAGCACATGCTTATGCTCAGCCTGCAATGACGTTTTTGTAGCACCATTTTCAACTTTTGACACCATGGCTTCGTCATTGGGCCCAAAAATCTTATATAAGTTCTTAATAGAAACTTTAACATCAGACACCGTGGCCTCCTTGACGGTGCTTTTGCAACCGTTTGCCATAAGCTTGTGACACTCGGTCAAATATAACGGCCAAAGCTACAATGGCTAGTCCATTCATCATGCCTAATGCCAAGTACTGATTAGAAACTGCTCTGAGTACGGGCTGTCTCTTATACACATCTCCGAGCCCACGAGACGTAGAGGAATCTCGT
>OJCC01000061.1_pt1 | contig 16531 bp, 1 predicted proteins | sample 1591771 | NCBI WGS metagenome assembly OJCC01 (sample SAMN05416741, study PRJEB24817) | seawater metagenome | isolation source: Sea water | place: Canada:Atlantic | collected 2013-07
CTAATTGACTATGAGAGTCACAAAATTACACAAGCCACCATGTCAACAACAGTGGCTGAGTTGTATGCTCTCATGAAATGTTTTGGTAATTGTTTGTATCTCAAAGGCCTATGGGCCGACTGTTCAGGTCAACAATCTGCCATTCACATGCGAACAGATGCTAACAATCTAGTAACAACAGCTCGAACTACACATCAGCCAGAGCAAAAAGAAACAATTCATTTAATACAGATGTTAAGGAAGGAATCTAATTCAGGAGCCATTGATGATCTTGCACATGTTGTGAGCGCCGATTGTTTGAGCGACTCACTTACCAAACATTCTGCAAAGGCGGATGCCCTCGTTAAATCTGTAAATACAGGCATTCTTAAGGGTGTTGATTCACACCCGCCTTTTAGATCGCTTCTGAAGCATAAGGCCTTCCTTGCAGTTTGGCTATGCAATAACATAACGATATGCAATCCTGTCGAAATCACTTGTTTCATGCATGAGCAAGTCAATGCAGATATTCTAGTTGCTTTCGCCAGTAATAGCCATCCATACTGACAGCGAACACGCTGACATCTGTTAATGACTGTTTTCCAACCTATTTCACGTTGTGAAATAAGTATCTGCATGATGTAATTGAGCATGAGTTTTGATTAGCATTACTGATTCAAATCAACGCATTCCCAACACAATTCGACAGTCGTTCTGGCGGACAACGCACTGTGCAGCTATGCCTACTTCCAATGCTGCTGGTCCGAAGGGAACAGGAGGAAAATCCTTTCCGGACTACCAAAGGATGGCTGAAGAGAGAGGAGACAGTCCAGCATTTGTGACATGCGATGGAATACGGATTCGACCACCACCTATGGATAAGGCTCCTCCGGGGGTGAAGGCTCCTCCGATACCTCATCCTCCGGTGACTCATCCAGCAGGTACAACGGCACCTTTCAAGGTTCCTCCTACACCTTCGAATCCGAATCCACCGCCTTCTCTACCGTGCACGATCAAGGCTCCTCCGAGGAGTGCGTCTGCCAACGTACCCTCAACTCAGCCTGTGCCAATTTCAGCAGCTCCTAAGGTTTCTCACTGGCCGACGAATCCGTTCAGTGTAACCCAACAGAGGAAGATCAAGCATGGTGAAAATCCCTATGAGAGGCGACAAGAACCTCGTATGACAAGAGGACGCTCTCCGAGACGCCAGGTTACACCACATTCGCGTTTCATGGGCTCCTCTCCTCCGCCAAAGTCAATGCCAACAACTGTGAAGAAGTCTCCTCCATGTCTTCCACCAGAGGCGTTGGCTGTGGCGAATACGCCTATGGTTCTTGAACGAATACCACCTTCAGATCCTTCGGATAAGCATCTCGAGGTCGACATATCGGATGATGATGAACCGATGGGAAACTTTCAGCCTGTGATGCCTGTTTCAAAGGGTATGCCTTCGATACTGCCTCCGACGTCGAAGAATATGCCTACAGGAAGGCATCCTGTAGTGCCGCCATCATTGGCGAAGGATTCCTCGGACAACGAGAGTGATGCCTCCGACATCTTCTTGGACAATCCAGTTGTGACTGCCATTCTTACTATGGAAAAGTTGTCAGTGAATGTAAAACTCCAAACTTTCGTGCCCATGCATCAGGGTTATGACATCTCACAGGCTTTCGCTGCAACTGTGATTGACATGGCACCTTCCACCAAGGTCGAACCTTCGGTAGAAGCATTGGAGATATCCACTGATTTTGAGATTGTGAGCAGGTCAATGGATGAGTTCAGTCTGGAACCCGGGTATGTGTTCCAGCACAGGGATCAATTCCGTCAAGCGGATTTGACAGAGTTCTCAAGGCAAGTATTCTGGTACATTCGATATCATCGTCAAGAACTTGCATGGACAGGAGAGCTCGGTCACCGAATACGGAATGAAGAAAAGAGAAACGTCAGAGAAGACAACTCAGGCATGTTTAGATTCCTTGCCAGGGTGTCAAAAGATCTGAGTGGCAAATTGCGCTTTTCTCAGGAGGCCCGCAACAGCGGTGGCTATCTATCACTTTCGGAAATAATGAATCTTGCCCGAGGCAACCAAATGCTAACTACTTACCTGTGTGCTGATCCCCGAATCTTGGCACTGTTGGTGCTTTGTATGAAGAAATCAAGGTTTGACATCAAATGGGGTGTCCATGATGTCTATGGCTCATCGCCTCAACCAATGATCTTCGTGGGATGCACTCATGGACATTCAAGCAGTGATGCAGCAGCTTTGGCGACTTCTCTAGTAGGGAAACCTGTCAAGAAGCGCGGAAGACGCCTGGTTGCTGCTGTTCATGGTACCTCAATGCAGAACTACCTGAACATTATTAAAACAGGTGAGATGCGGGGAAAAATCTTCAGCCGTACATCGGGAGACACTCGACGAGATGCCCTTCATTTTGGATCGGTCGCTCCTGACCAATGTATGTATCAGTTGAGTCAAATCAAGCACAGGGATGCTTATCTTTTCCTGAATGTTGAAATGGCTGTTGAAAATTACCCGGTATTCAAGAATCAAAATGGTGTACTGCTCGTCGAGACTAGCCAATTGCCGACGTCGTACATCGACTGGGCTTGCGATCGTCATGGAAAAGGACTGCACCCATTCGATGAGACACCTCCTGATGGTTATCGTGTGATTTCAGCACATAGCCGAAAACGGTTCGACGACAATAGCCAATTGGTTTCCCAGGCAGTAAGAGACCGAAACTTCGACGTTGGAAAGGTGATGAAGATTGTCCAGGATAAGTTCACTCAAGACATTGCCCGGACAAACGTCGAATACGACTCTGTTGATGCTACACAAGCATTGCCTGCTGAAACGAGGGGTGACACCGATGCTGCCATTGCAGCTGCCAACCAAGTGACTCTTGTGATAAGCGAAACCTTGCGGGGTGAAGACGACCGTGAGCACGAGCATCCTGCTAAGCGTCCTCGTGCCAACGACGGTGCTGGTACTTCCTCGTCTTCTACAGCTACACCTGGAAATGCGTCGTCCACATCACCGCAAGAATGTGTTCTCAATGATGAAGCCCTTGCACGTTCTGTCCAACATGATTTTGACAGAGAACAAAAGGACCACAAAGTACAAGAACATGTGGAGCTACAAGTGTTGAGTCTGATGCAAGATAATGACAATCTGACTCGTGAGCAAGCTTTAGAAATTGCTTACAAGACGTGCACGGAGGCTGAATTCCGCAGTCTAATCGCTAAGCAAGCTGATGCCAAGCCGAACACGGCCGAATTTGACAGAGGTCCTCTCCATTTGAAGGTACCCAGGAAAGAACTCAGTCGTGTGTGGCATGGTTTGTGCAAAGGCACTGGTGTACTCCACAATCTCGCGTTCATGGATGATGCTGATGCTGAACCTGATCTCTATGAAATGGTCATCCAAGAGCTTAAGTGTACGGAGGAAGAAGGTGTGGTCTTTACACGCGATGAATACAATGCAGCTCGATCAAGGCTTCGTGAAAACTACACCACGGATTTGATTGCAGCAAAAATCTCAGATTTGCGGGCAGGTTACTTACCTTACAACAATGAGTATGCCTCGCTCCGTAATTGCTGCCATCACGATCGGTTTCTGCTTAAACCCGTTAGGCATGATCCATCTCATGACCAGAAACCGTACTTTGAGTGTGTGGTATGTTCTCAATGCCATTGCCCGGAATGCTGCAAGGAATTGTATAAGGACATCAATGACTGTACTCCTCCGGAGTACTATTTTCAGTGCTACTGTGCGATCCGGGAGTTCATCATAAAAATTCTCCAACTCCGTAAGGCGGAGAAGCCCATCGTGAATCCAGAAGCCTTTCTGTACTCAGATCTCTTTATGGTACGGCCGATGAGCACTATTTTGGGCCCAGTTGGTATGCTTTTGCCAGAATATGGGGTCCTAATTGAGCAGGCCACATCCAAGAAGAGAGGTACAACACCTGCTGCAACTTCCATGCTATCAGGCCAGGGTAGTGCACAAGACTTTGTTAGTGGACAAGAATTGCAGAATATGTTGCACCGCACTATCAGGAATACCAGCTTGGAAGGTTTTCAAGGTGTTTACACACAGAAGGAAGCCGATGGCTCTCCATCCTCTTCGGACAGCGAAGGTTCAAATGACAGTGCTCAAACTGCTATCCCAATCGGTCGGAATGAGCGTATTCAACGTTCAAAATCCCGAACACGGAGAGATCTCACAGCACTGTCGATTACAGCGAGTAACACTTACGGTCAAGTGCATACCTCATCTTACTCTGCCGAGGAGATTCAGGACGTAATCAACAAGGTCCACCAGCGTATGCCAGATCAGAATGCAGAAGGAACCATTTTGCCTAAGCCCTATAGTGCTGGCGAAAAAGAAACTGACCTTCGAGAAATCTCCTGTGGCACTGAGGTGTATAATTACGTGCATGAACTAGGGATGAGCATTCGTGCACCATCGCCGCATATTCTGAACAGAGGCAAGCCAGTACATGGAAGCAACGATGCTGAAGCTTCTACGGCGCACGACCCTGATGAGTATGCCTTCCAAGGCATCCTGTCGTGGAAAATCAATATGCCGCAGGACCTGAAGTGTTCCGTAGATTCCGTTATGAATCGCATCATCGAACGCCGCAACAAAGGCGAATGGGGCTTGCCATGGCAGACACCTGGAGCGATTGAAGAAATCAACAATGTCACCATTCAAATTCTGTTGCTCAAAAATGTGCTTCAGAGAAATGAAAGAGGCTGGTACAACAGTTGCTGGATCGAGAACGAAAACGTCAGTGATCCAGTTTATGCCCTTATGGGAAATCCAGTAGTCTTTGGCGAAAACGCTAATTTCGTCCATGAGGAGAATTTCCCAGGCATACTTGTACATGCCAATACATTTGATGTTTCCAAATCGCCAACCAGGCTTTATCATTTTTCGGGATTCAAGAAAACATATCCAGCGCCGATCAATTATCGAATTCTGGGAGCTGGTCCGTTGAACGAGACCGGTCAGGAATCAGATGCACTCATGCAATCCTCCTATGAGACACTCGTTACGTTGAGCCGAGAGAATATGTATGTGAACTCAGCTCGAATAACGAGAGAGTCTGGAATTCCTGATGTTTCCCAGGAGCAGCCATTTCTGTGGACTTCTCCAAATAATAATCTTTCTCTTATGGCTGCAAACTTCGGCAACTTCATGAAACATGAGAGGTTTACTGGTGGTAACTACGAAATACCTAAGAGGATTCACAAGGTCACGGAGGAGTACTGCAAGGACTCAGTCTTTGACCTCTTGTTCAACAATACCGCCAATTTGATCGCAGTGTGTGAGGCTTCTGCCTTTGAAGATGGATCCCCCATGCTTCCACACATCCGTGAAGCAGGTTGGATCCATGAAACCTATACAGGTAGCCGAAAACGGCATAACAGTCAAGGTCAACTTGTAACAGATACAGCTCCAACTCTTGCTGTTGCCGTTCGCACTGCCACTCCGGCGTACTACGCTTCTCAAGATCGTGATGAAGATTATGCTGGAAAAGTAAAAATTGTTGAAACTCAGACCATCTGGGGAAACGATTTGATTGAGGCCGAAAAATATGCAGGAAGCTGGGCAGTTACCTCTATGATCTGTGAGGTTACGTTTCCCAGCGTATCTACATGGAATCCTGATAACCGTGTTGGTTCGGTCATCCTCGGCGAAGGCGCTGATCGACGCATTCACGATGTCTATGGTCACTATCTTCGTACTTCTCGTGATGGTATGCCGAACGACGGCAGAACTGTGTACTTGGTGGAAGATTTTCAGAAACCAGCATCTCATGCTGGATACTCCACTGTGCGAGTACAGGTCATGCATATTAGTACTTGGTTAGCTTCAGAACGTGAAGCTCCATTGCTCAAGGCATTGTTCCTGGTTTTTGCAACAACAATGGTTCGCTCTGTTGATATCATTTGTGGAGATGGAAATGCTGCATCCTACAGCCTGTTCAAGTCAAAGAGGAGATCAGAGCAGTTCAAGGGTGAGTACAAGACTCCTTGGATTATGTATGCTCTCAATCATTTCCTGTTCGCTTTGAATGAAGGCAGGCCGGTTGCAGACCGTATGTCGGTATCGTACCACACAAGCACATCTGCCGAATACTTCCACAGGCCAGAGAATGGCACCAAGGCTCATCAAGAAGGTATCCTGGATGATACTGAGCCGAGTAATGACTGCATGTTTGTATGCCATCTCAGTTTCAAGAAACGGATGAGCCAACAGCGGCAAATTAATGCATCTGCCGAAAAGCTTATCCAACAGCATTTCAATGAGACACAAGAAGCTGATGGCAAGGATCTAAGATTCGATATTGCTCCGGAAATCCATCGATGCAAGACTGTAGAAGCAGCCAAGTTTCCCGAAGCTCGATCCCTTTTTCTGAAGGATGTTGATATGTCCAGTTACAAATGGATCCAGAAGCACGGTGGGAAACTCGTATCGCGAGTCAATGCGGATGGTCATTCACCTTTGTTGGTCAGCATCTCTTTGAGAGATCCGAACTCGACTCATTTTGATCAAACAGGTCAGCCAACTAATACCGGACATCGAAATCGCAGTCAAAGTGGAAGATACAAACATCAAAAACGTTGGTTCGAAATCCAACAAAATGAGCGTGCACAATCCGCTGGAGCAAGTACTCAATCGTCTACATGGCACAATCAGCAGCACGACAATCGATCCTTCTCTAGAACACGGACCTCGTATGGCGAGTCTAGAAACTCTTGGACCAACCAAGGTTCGTCTTCAGCCCAGCCTCCTTGGAGGACTGAAAGGAGTCAAGGACAAGGAACATCTCAGGCAGCTCTTCCTGTGCCTGGATTGCCTGATGATTTAAATGTTGCCAATGTCGCTGAGAATGCCACACCGAATACGGTGCTTCCTCCAGATTGGATGGCAAGACTTGCAGATGATGGAAGAAATCTGTATAAGCCTATGGGTGCACGTACCAATTCTGAACAACCTAAGGCTTCACCTCAACAGAAGACTTCGTACTACGATGTAGATTCTGAACTGTTGACTTCCCATGCCAAGACTCGACGACCAGGTTCTTCTGGTAGTTCTGTGAGCTCATCTCACGGCAGTGAATCTCGTCAATCGTGGGAACCTTGGCCGGAAGCTCTCGCGGCAAGCGATGAGCGAAAAACCATGGAGCGACGAGCCAAAGGGAAAGGCTACGTCAGTAAAGATGCTGCCAAAACTCTTGTCGGCGGTACTGCGCTTGCGGGCTCGTTTTCAGCAGTCAATGGGGAGAAGTTTCTAATAACTGACTTGACGAACAACGTCACTACGTTTGTCATGATGGAGTTGCCAGATCAAGCATGGACTATTTTAGCTATGTTCGCCTGCTTCCTTTTGGGAGTCATTGCTGGCATCATCCTGACCGCATACTGTCCATCTTTCCGTATGGCGGCATATGAGGTCCTCTATCGAACACGAAGATGTCTTGGTGCGTTGATGCACTGTTTGATGCAATTCAGGCGTTGTTTGGTTACGCTTTCACATGCAACTATGCGCCTGGAGCATCGTCTTCGTGCAGTGAATGATTCGTGGACCGAAAGCCGTACATCCAGTGGGATGCCATCGTTGCGCTCTGAGTCGCACAGCGGCAACCAGCCATTTGAGTTTCGAATGCGACCGGGATTGACAGCACATGTTCGAGGTGACAATTCGTCACGATCGTCAGTTACAAGTCATACACTTACTTTAACGCCAACACCATCGATGCTTGCCTCTAGGACAAACCTGCCTGCCTCAGGGGTATCTCTCAATGACTATGAGGAATCAGCAGTCGACGTACGATCTATGATTCTCAGTACACGTCGAAGTTCTTCAGCGTCTGCTGAACCAGCATCAGATGTGGTGACAGGCAATATGCCTTATATGGCGTCAGTTCCAGTCAAGGGTAAAGGAAAAGGCAAGACTTTGATCATGCAATCTTCTCGACTGCCTTACTTGCCGGATATTCTACCTCCAGCTGCTCTTACAGTGCTGAGTGCACATCTACGCAATCATGAGGATCGATCCGGTACCAGGCTAGATGCAGTTCTCTTCTTTGCCCATCCTTTTGATAGTCGAATACGGCCGCACATGTTCGCCCTGTTCGGGATCACCAGTCCTGATGATGAGAATGTGTGCTATATCGACATTCCAGGCTTCCGTCCAGAAGAACCCTACTTCATTCGTAATGAAGGACTGGAGGATGAACACTTACCGATGGAAGTGGATTCTACTGGTGTAGATCCACCGAACAACGGTGCGTCAGCAAACTCTCCATATATCGCACCAAATCCTAATGATGCTCCGGATGTATCAGATGATCCTGTAACAACCGACTATGATCCATGGACCGTCAGTCAAGAGGCATTTCTCGCCGCACAACCTGATGATTCAGCTCGTTGGAGAGATGCAGTGATCTACAACGTCCGAGCGCATGTTCCAGATGGACCAGTTGATGAACTTTTGAACTTCACTGATCCTGAGCCTTCCATTCCTGTGGATCTTGAGAATGATCTCTGCAGCCGCATCTATCGAGAATGCTGCTTGCTCTACCACAGCCTCCCGATGGAGAGGAAGGTCCGTTGGAGGAGGCCTCGAATCCGAGCTTCTGATCATACAGCCTTGATTCGGGCCTACCAGGAACTGCGTACAGCGCTCATCAATGATGGGGGTGTATTACCTCCTGATGGGGATAGTTTGCGTGCTGATCCGCCTATGGTCATTATGGGCTGGGGTTAGCCAGACTAGCCGAATGCGGTAAGAATGAAGTTGAATAATTCAATGGGCAATGCGACGCCCGTCACATTCATGTTTCAAGCGCATGAGTTTTTGGCATAATAGTTTTGCAAGTTTAAGACTATGCCAGATGCTTTTTAAATAAGTATCTGCGTGAAATGTAGAGAGCACAGTAGGCTCTTAAGCATCTGTTGCAATAGTCTGTATAGTACAAGTAGTATTGCTAATGCGCAGCAATGCACAGTGTGTATATATATCATTGCTGCGTGGCTCAAGTGAGAGCTATAAGCTCTAGTCAACTTGCGTTACTTAGTTAGTCACGCGTTGCCCTGCAGAGAAAACAAGACGTGGGTACTGAAGTACGTTCGCTAGCATTGGTTAGGGTCACTGAGTTCACTATCACGTTAACAACCACTGCGCACTTGTATTCCGCTCAGTATCCTATTGGCCACTTCACGTGGTAGCGGAGCTAATTGTTCTGCGAAAGACTTCGAACGACGACAACGTCAGTAAGAGCAATGACAGACAGTGACGATCCCCTAGAGGACTACGACGAAGAAACCGTTGTTGAAAATGCCCTCGCAGCACGAGATGATGAAGCATTAGGATCGTTGAAGATGACCCCGAAGATTGCTCCAGCTTTTGATGGTTCAATGCCGTTTTACATGTACGAGGAAATTGTGGAAGAATGGACTTCACTCACCACCCTGGACTCCAGGCTCTGGGCAACGAATCTGAGGAATCGTTTGCAAGGTGAAGCACTCTTCGCTAAGAAACTCATCAATGTAGACCTATGCAAGGACCCGAACAACGGAGTTCGCTATTTCTTATCCGAGCTTCGACCTTTGTTCGTCAAGAATGCTGAGCACATGTTTTTATGGCGGTTCATGAAGTTCTTCAACAAAAAGCGAGGCTCACTAGACATTACATTGTGGATTCCAACATGGACAATCACCTTCAACTACTTGAATGATTCATGGGCAGATATGGCACCGACAATCAGCGATACAAATGATCAAGTTTACCTTCAGTTCATCACGAATGAGAACAACCGTCTAGCGGTAGAAGCACAGAATAACTTCCGCCAGAGACAGCAGTTGTTTGTCAATGATCCAGGTAACCCGATGTTCGCTGATGTCCAAACAGGTCAACCTGTCCAACCAGTTTTCGTCCAACACGTTCCGTATGACGCCAACGATCGCAACACTTTGGAAATCTATAACCGAGACATTGTGCGCACAGCGCATCGTGCCCGATTTCCACTCACCGATCATCTTACAGCGTTGATCTTCCTAGTGAACACGGAATTGACGGAAGCTCAACTTCAACAAATGAATCAGTTTTTAGAAGGCAGGAATATTCACATGCGTAACTATACGCTTGCAATCGTTCAAGAGGCATATAAGACACTTTTTGCAAGTGTCCGAACCGGAATCGGGAATCCCATGGTCCGACCAAGGACCTCGCGAACACGCGGCTCAAAACGTAGCTTCTATCTCTTCGAGGCAGGTGAATTTGATGGAGAAGAAGGCTACTGGGCCGAGGATGAAGATACGCACCAGGAAGGATTCCTTTCAACAGAGAATGATGTATTCTGGACTCTTGATGAAGAAAAGAATGAATGGCATGAAGCCAATGTGGCTCAACGCCGAATCAAAAAGAGAGGAAAAGGGTCCACAAAGTCTAAAGGAAAATTCAAGTCCAAAAAGAGGGGAAGATTTCGTCCGCATAGAAGCTCTAAAGCCCACGCAGCGACAGAAGATCCAGCATGGCCCAGTGAGGGCCCATGGGATCCCTATAATGTAGAGGCCGGCTATGACACTCTCTTTGGAAAAGGCAAAGGCTGGAAATCAGGAAAAAGAAAAGGCAAGTCGAAGGACGACAACAAGGGCAGTGAGGCCTTCAAAGGTTGGTCCAAGGGCTATGCCAAAGGAAAATTCAAGAAAGGAAAATTCAAGTCGCACGTTGCCCAATCAGGTAACGATGGCGAAAACGCTAACCAGCCAGCCGAAGGAGAGGCATCAAATACAGATTGGCCAACATACACAGGAGAATATTATGACACAGATACAGGAGTAATATGGTACACACAAGGTGGAGGCGAAAACGCCGGTCAGCAATGGTCTGGCGACGGGTGGTCGTTTGTCGTTCAGGAAATTGAAGAACGAGGAAAACAAATGAAGAACGCCCACGATGTGTACCTCGCCGGAATCGGACGGTGGCAAAAAGTTGATGTTTTCAAACATGCTACTTATGTCATTTTGGATAGTGGCTGTACGCGCTCCATGGGGAGCCGTCAGCGTGTGATGGCATTTGTCAAAGCATGTAAAGCACAAGGCTTCAAGGGTTGGTTCACCTTCGTGCCGTGTGACACGAAATTCAGTTTTGCGAATTCGCAGGCTTCCAGGTGCACAGAACGTCTGATCATTCATTATCCGACGAATCCGTCGTGCTCCACGGAAGTAGATATTCTGGAGGAAGGCAGTGTTCCAATCCTCATCAGCATCCAGCAGATGAGGAACTTGTACATGACTTTCAAGCATACTCCAGAGTGTGATTACATCACCTGCGAAGCATTTGGTCTCAAAGATTTCCCAATTCCGATTTCTACTTCAAACCACCTGCTTCTCAACCTTGCTGATCTCAAAACTCCACCGAAGCGTGTCAATTGCCAGTTCCTCACTCAGAACGTGACACAGATCAGGTCAGCACAGGAAATCACGGAGACTAATGTAACTCTGAATGTAAGCCAGCTCGACGGTCGTCGCACAGCGACGGATATGGATGAGTGCAATCCTCCTCGCTCGGAAACTCACCCTGCATTCGCAGCCGGTGATGAGTGGGAAGATGATCCATATGGGGGCGGTGGCTTTGAACAGCCGAGCTCTTCCGTTAAGAAACCCGAGATCATCGGAATTCCAGATGATATTTTGGAGGACCAGGAGAAGAATCCGCCAAGAGTTGCCCGCAGGATCAGCCAGAAGTCAGAAGATCCAGTGCAGGCCGCAACCTTAAGGCGAATACACGAAAAGCTTCGTAATGAAGCTGAGCTTTTCAAATTGCACCAAAAGCATTATCATATGACGGTAAATTCCTTTAAAAAGCGTACATCGATGTTGAAAATACCTAAGGATATATATGAGTTGTATGAAAAGGTCGTGAAGAAGTGCGAAACCTGTTGTAAACTTAAGGATGGCCCTCCAAGGTCTAAGGTTTCAGGTATGCGTGCTGAGGTCTTTGGCGACCTATTGTTCATAGACCATGCATCAGTCAAATATGGTGAGGATGATGCCTCGAAAACCGAGTTTCACTTTATGATAGTTTTAGATGGCGCCACACAATTCATATATGCCGTTCCCGTTCAAACAACAAACGATCATGAAGCACAGGAAGCTGTGCGAGAGTATATGCATAATTTCCAAGTTTCACCAAAGAAAATAGTTGGCGATAGCGCCTTTCAAACACCAACATGGGAACGATTTTACAACACACATGACATCACTCCTATTTCCATAGGCCCATTCACCCCATGGCCGAATCGTGCCGAGGCTTCTGTTAGAGTTTTCAAAAGGCATATATATCAGCTCTTCAGTGATTTCGAAAAGGACCCAATCCGTAAAGCGGCAACCTTCAAAATGGTTCTAAGAGAAGGATGCTGGGCAAGGAATGTGTCTTGCACTTACGGGGGAAAAACTCCTATCGAACTTGCCTTCGGTCGTAGGCCACCTGATCTTGTGACCTTGGAAAATGCCGCACCAAACCAGTTGACAACCCAAAAACTGGCCCCTGACGAACTCGTCAATCAAGTGAGGATTAAGGCTTTAAACAGTTACATCAAGGCCCGTCAGGCGGAGGATTTACGGGTAGACATCTCTTCTTCTTTGAGATTTTATGGAGGCCCCTTCAATCCAGATGATAAGGTGTGGTATTATCAGGTCGATAAGTCTAAGATCAAGGGTGGAATTAAAAAGGGTCAGTGGATAAGGGCCACTGTGGTAAACCAGGTAGGATCTGGGTCAATGGTCATTATAGATCTGGGCACAAGAATCATAAAGGTCAATCAATCACTTCTGAGAAAAGACTTTGATCCTCACAGGCACACAGATGTGCCACTCTCGGGGGTGCCTGAAATTGAACACTTGCCGAACACGGCCGAAGCAGAAGAAGTTTCTTCATTTGCACATTCATTGTGGCAGAGTACCACCACTGGTAAAACTGATGTGCAAGAACTCTTTGCTGAAACGGCTCGTGTAAGTCAGTGTGCTGCCGCATCAGGTCTTCGGGTAGGTCCTCCGGTTGATTTAAGAAATGGTTTTGACCTAGGTACACGAAAAGGCCAAGCGTATGCAATGAACATAATCCTTAAACAGGAGCCTGAGGTTGTCTATATGTCTCCTGTTGCTGGCCCATGGTGTACTTGGTCCAATTCCAAGACTGACGAACAACGTCACTATGATAGGCAAAAGGTTCTTCCCATGGTCAGGTTTTGTGCACAAGTTGCCGTTCACCAAATGCTTAAGGGCAGAAAGTTCATTATAGAGAACCCTCAGCATTCCTCCATATGGTGGACGCATGCACTAAGATACCTCATGGAAAAACCAGGAAATGAGCTCAGTCATTTGAGTCTCAAGGCCTTTCAAAACGACAAGGACGTCAATAACACATACCTATCCAGACCCATAAGCCTACTTCATAATTTCCCTAAGGGAGCCCTGGAACCACTGTGGACACAAAATAACGTCAGGTCACGCGCAAGCGCGGTGCAATCAATTAAACCTAAGTGTGAGCAGGTATATCCATATTCGTATTGCATCCGTCTAGCGGACCTCATCAGATGTCACTTCAATGTCAATGCACGAGATGCCAACACAAACCTTTTAGCAGACATTTTGGAGCTTTCGCTGTCAGATCGAGAGTTAGGTGCGTTACATTCGCACATGAGTGAGGTTCTTTACACAGAGTTTCCTGCCACAACCCAACCGAACCAAATCTCGCCTCAACACTCTCTCGTGGCGGCTACGCTGACTCCTATGCCTGTTCGACATCACCATGTCCATAAACTCATGGTGGCCATTAACACCATGTCAAAAGGAGCGGAAACCCTCCTGCATTTAGCAGACTACACTTCTTTCACCAATCAGTTGTTCCATCTGGCGGGGCAGCTACGGCGCACTTTCCTGCCGGACATGCAATTTAATAAGTGTAGTGTTTTGCGTGGCACCCTAGGTGCTATTGCGCCCGTATTGCGGGCTGGTGATGAAAGTTATTTGTTCTTTTGGCGTAAAAATGACCCTCCCAAGTGGATTTATCATCTTCATGTCCAGCTTCATGTTGATTTGCTGGAAAAATTTGATCCCTCCCAATGGTCATTTGTGCATTTTTGGAAAAATTCTGGCGTTACGCCGCCGCCTGGGCTCACGCCTTCCTTGAAGGTGGCGCCGCCCACGCCAGACATTCCCTTGCGGGTTATTGGTCAGCGTCCAGCGCTGGAGCTTAACACTGAGTTGCCCTCTGGTCAGCAGATCCATCCTCCGTCGGCGCCGTCTCCGGACGCGGCTATGCCTGACGCGCCACGGAATCTTGATCTGGGGGGTGAAGGTTTTCCAGAGACCAATCCTGCACCAACGACAAACATCAAGAATGAAACACCAGCAACTCCCAAGCGAAAAACGGCTGTTAAATCTAAGATTAAGAAAAAGGAACCAAGGACACCAGAACCAAAACGTGAACGTTCCAAAAGCAGAGATCCAGAGCCTCAGCAACCTCGAGGTTCACAGGATCCTAAACCCAAGCGTGAACGCTCTAAAAGCAGAGATTCAGAACCTGATAAGGAAACGAAACGAAACGTCAAGGAGGAAGGATTTAAACCCTGGAATTTTGAGGATCCAAGGAAGAAGAAAAAGGAACCTCAAAATGACAGTGAGGAAGAGTTGATCCCAGCAAAGCCTGAACCTGTGGATCAACCTGTTCCTGACTCGGATGACGAGGAGATAATTCCAGAGGAAGAATACTCTAAGGGCTTTAAACGCAGGCATCCACCTGACCAGGATGACGAGAACTGGAATAAGAGTCCCAAAAAGGAGGAAAAGGATTTTGATGGATTAATAATCGATCATAGCCTGAATTTCCTCACTGACGAACAGCGATATGCTGGGGACACAGGCTCATTCCAGATCTGTCGGGATGCCGAGGGTCAGCCAGTTGATATAGATAAAGTTGAGACTCCTCAAACTGTATTAAGATCACTTTACTCTGAAACACATGGCAGTTTCTTCAATCAACAGCCACCTTGGGAACCCAGTGAACTCCTAGGAAGGGCCACAGAGTCGGATGACGAACTTAATCTAATTCAATTCTGTCTGAAGGCCCAATCTGCGGCAAAGTCAAAGCCTCAGTCAACAGCAAGGATTAAAAAGTCAAAAGAAGCAACCCAAACCGAACTACGGTCATATGCCAAGCAGTTCGGTGAAGCTAAGAAGAAGGAAATTGATTCCTGGGTTGAAAATGAGGTTTATGATTTGGTTGACGTACGTAAACTTAGTTACGCAGAAAGGAGGAATTATGTTACTGGTCGCTGGGTACTTAACATCAAACGTAAGGGTGATGGTAGTTTTGAAAAATGTAAGGCTAGATGGGTTCTTAGAGGTTTCCAAGACAAGCAAAAGCTTGATCAGCAAACAGACAGCCCTGCTGCAAGCCGACCAGGTTTTCGTATGGCTTGTCAGCTGGCTTCAAATGAAAAATGGGACCTTTTTCATATGGACCTTAAAACAGCCTTCCTACAAGGACAAAAATATGACAATACACGATCAATTATATGTCAATTACCGCCAGAATGCGACCATCCCCCGTACATGGTAGCACGTATGAAAAAGCCAGCCTATGGCCTAAACGACGCACCACGTCGGTGGTTTAATGTAGTCGACGCCAGTCTAAGGTCATACGGTTGTGAACCCACTCGCGGTGATCGCTGCACATATGTCATGTACAGCAAGACGCGTACCTTGTCAGTTCCGAATACGGAAGCAACGGATAAGACTTCCGACATCGTGACTTCTCCCGGCACAGCGCTAGATAAACTCCTTGATCCCTTTAAAGGCAATAATGCAAGAGGTAGAAGACCTTGTGGCATAATCAGCCTTCATGTTGACGACCTGTTCATGGCAGGTGACCGGGAATTTGGGGAAAGAGTTTTAGCCAGGCTACGTCAGGATTACGAGGTAGGTTCAGAGGACAAAAACGATGTTAAATTTGTTGGGCAGCGAATACGCTGGGTAAAAGACACAGCCACAGGTCAATCACATATAGAGGTAAGTCAACAGCTTGCAGTCGATGACCTGCATGAAATTGTGTTTGAGAAGTCCTTGAAGGATAATGTAGCATGCACACCATATCTTCATACCGAATATCGGTCAGTGCTAGGTATGATTAATTGGCTTCAGTCCAGAACACAATTCCAATCATGTTACAAGTTCTCCAGGGCTGCATCTCAGCAAGCTTCGCCCATAGTAGCAGACGTGCGTGCTGTCAACAAACTAGTTCGTATGATCAAGGGTTCCCCTGTATCATTAAGGTTTTGGCCGTTAAAAGGCGCATGTAGGATAGTTGGTATGCCAGATGCCTCTTATCGCAATAATGAAGACAAGTCTAGTCAGAGGGCATTGTGCATCTTCCTCGCCGAAGAACGGCGTTCAGACCATGTTGATACTAAGGGCAGTCTAATTGACTATGAGAGTCACAAAATTACACAAGCCACCATGTCAACAACAGTGG
>OJCC01000062.1_pt1 | contig 16285 bp, 1 predicted proteins | sample 1591771 | NCBI WGS metagenome assembly OJCC01 (sample SAMN05416741, study PRJEB24817) | seawater metagenome | isolation source: Sea water | place: Canada:Atlantic | collected 2013-07
TAGGACGGGGGGTGCAACGTCCAAAAGCGGGAGTACAAGAGATACTCGACCGCGATGAAACCAAAAGTGAGTACCATGATCCAAAGGTCATACTCATAAACGATAATGGTGAGATCTACGAACAATATGAAGGAGGACTCAAGCCCTCCGGCAAGAATATTCATGATCAAAAAGCCAACTCGGGCAAACAAGACAAACAGAAGGCGAACGAAAAACGTCGCCAAGTTGAAGACATTTCACACAATCCACGTGGTCTAATAGACACGTACGTGTTTAAGTTCTTCGAAGGATTTGGTCTATGCCGAGGCAAGATATCCTCCTACAACAAACGGTTCCATTACTGGAGAATCGTGTGGGAAATGGATAATACGTGGGAAGAATGGGACCGCCAAGATATGATCGAAATGCTCGTTGAAGAGCGGGATGTCCACAAACATTCCATAGGATCACATGAAGACCCCATTAATCTACCCGACATAATGCTACCCGGAGGAGACACCAACTCCGAGGTACCACCTGAGGTCGATGAGGACGAAGACGCTGAGAGAACATGGAATCAGCATCGTGACGGCATGCCCACCGGGTATGACGCCAAGAACAACTCAAAGCTACCAAGGTGGGAAAGAGTCAAGAACAAAAGGGTGAATTGGATGCTAGGCCAACTCAAACGCATCGGCGTAAGAGTACCGGCTGAGTACACACGAGCAAATGGCAAGCTCGAAATACTATGGAAGGTGTGGTCTACGGACACTAAATGGGAACCAACGGCGAGTGTCGATGGTCCACCAACACACCTACTACCGCTTCCAAACATAAGTCAACACCAAAACTTGATCAAGGAAAAGAGAACATGTGTTCTCGCCACCCAACAAGAATTGGGCGGCAATCGTGATGATAAGGACGAGGAGGACACGGAAAGTGAAACCGAGAACCTACCGAGTGGTAGGGTTCATGCAACGGTCACATTTCAAAATCCACCCACCCACCCTATCATCGACCTTACGGCTGAACCAGAGCCAGAAATTGGGAAACAAGTGCGCCAAGCGCTACAAGAGCCATACATTTCACCAAGTGAAAGTGATGAATCTCTCAACCCAATCAACTCAAAGGCCATGAGGAATAAACACTCAGAAGAACGTCGACAAAAGCTGAGCTACCAGACTACACGCAAGGATGAGCTACTACAAACTCTAGGCAAACAAGTCTATACTCTAGATGAGCTATTCTACCAATCATCCGACGAAGAAAGCGATTCGGATCCATATGCTTACATGGAAGAATCTCCGGAAGAAGCGTCAGGCCGCAAAACAGCGGAACAACGCGAGAAAACTATAGAAGATCGCAGACAACATCAGCTCATGCTAAAAGCTACACGAGCCACAGAGTTAAGAAAAGGACCGGAGTCAATCAACCCAAACACACACAGGAAAAAGATGACTAGAACAGGTACGAGTTTAAACCAAGCTATGGAAAACGAACACCTAACACCGGACGAAGGGTGCCGAATCTTACGAATCGAAACACCTACAAAAGCTGCTTACGCTACAAGACCCGACACACCGTCAACCGAGGAAACCATGCCAAAATGCTACAAGATGCCGGAGTATCTTAAAGATGTAGACGCTATCGCATTCTACACTACTCCCAAGCATATCAAGCACCATACAACCTTTCCAAACGTATGTATGGAAATGGGCATAGTAGGTCAAGAAAAAGCCTACTATTATTGGCTCGGAGAAACGTACGGTGAATTCGGTATCAACAAAGGCCCATGGGATACAAAAGGAGAAAAACTACAAGACGTTTTCTACGGCGTCGAATTTTCCAACCCTTGGGGGGTGAGTAAAACTCATCAAGGTTCTAAAACAAGACAAATTCTGATAAGACCTGGATCAGCTTTCCCGAGACCTTTCGGTCCGGAATATGAAAGACTAATTAAGATCCACAAACAACGACAAACTCTCGACGACGAGAGAAAGGAGAACGCTAAGGCGTTAAAAGTAACCATGCAAGGCATTCAAGTAATGCAAGCATACTACACAAAGATTGGACGACAAGTATGTGAGGTGCCTGAGGCCATAGATGCTAGACAACGTGTAATGCTTAAACACAATACACATGAACTAGACTACGCCAATGTGTACGCCACTACAAGCAAGCCGACAAGAACAAGGCAAGACATTATTACCCAATTCTTTGAGTCGGATGATAAGCCAAACACAATTAATGGGGGCATCATACACCCTCTAACTGGCAAGATCATTCCACCAAAAGACTTCCAAAAGATTTTCACCCGCGAAGATCGCATCAAATGGATGGAAGCTACGATTCTCGAACTCGACGCATTCGACAAACGAGAAGCAATCTTACATGATCTCACACTAAAAGAGATACGCGCAATGGGAATTACACATTCTCCAGTACCAATGCGGTTACTCTATGACGTGAAGTATCTCCCCGATGGGAGTTTACAAAAGTTCAAAGCAAGACAAATTGTGCAAGGGCACAAACAGTATATGCGGTTTGGAGAACACTTCCATACCACATTCGCACCGGCACCTACTCTCGCGACCAATCGACTTTTACAGGCGATTATCACGCATAAGAGGTGGCATCGCGTCGTCTTCGACATATGCACCGCTTACCTATGGGCACCGGCGCCAAAACACGAACGGATACCACTGAGGTATCCAGTAGGACTCCGAAGGTATGACCCCAAAACGGGCGAAGAGCTCATGGGAGTACTACTTAAAATGATTTACGGATGTCCACAATCTGCTTTCCGCTGGGCGGAATTTAGGCAAAAATGGATGGAGAAACACTTCAAGGATGAACTTAAGTGGACCTACCATCAAGCCAAGCAAGATCCATGTCTCACTATGCTTACCAATCCCAAGACGGGTGTGATAAGTTATGTCGTGAGTCACGTGGATGACATTGAACTCGCTGGAGCTAGTCTAAGCGACCTCAAGTTCATTGAAGATCAATACCGGAATGAGTTTGAAATCAAATCCGGTGATCCAAGATTCATGCTCGGGATCCAAAGAGAGATGAAAAAGGACAACAACGGAGTTGGATCCATATATCTATCTCAACCCGACTTCCTTGAAGAGACATACAAACTCTACCAAGGAAAGATGAAGAAGACAGTACCCAATGCACCCATGCCAGCAGGAGAATTCCTACACTTGGGGCAAGACGCGGCCACGGACGCTGAACACAAGCACTACTTAGAGCTTGGGTTCCAGAATATCGCCGGGGCATGTCTATGGGGAGCAAGAAACTGTTTTCCCGAATGCATGTATGGCACGGCGCAAATATGTAGACTTATGTCTAAACCCAACAAAAGAGCTTGGGACTGCGCATGCCGTATATTGCAGTACATGTACCACAAGAGAAAGGAAGGAATTAGATTCCGTGAAGACGGGGCTAAATTTCTACAATGTTACTATGATTCAAGTCATAAGGCCGACCCCACCGATGGCAAAGCACAATACGGATGGGTCATCACGTTAATGAACGGGCCGATTGAATGGAATTCAAAGAAACATAATCATGTGGGAATATCATCATCGCACAATGAGTACATGGCTCTCTCACACGCTACCAAAGCGGTAATGTGGTTGAGACAACTACTTTTTGAAATGCGACTGACCGAATACACACCCGGACCAACACCTATGATGGGAGACAACGATCAAGCTACCCTACTTAGTCAACAAGACATGGTAACCAACGGAAACAAGTTCTATCTTCTAGATTATCACTACTCACGTGAGGCAATCAAGAATGGTCACACCGACACACGTCGAGTGGATACCAAAGAGAACTATTCCGACATGTTCACTAAGGCCGTTCCAGGAACGGATATGGAGCGTCTCGGTGAGATGCTCAAGGGCAACAAAGGTCTCCATCAAGAACCAACGCCACCCAAAGCTGAGTAAGAAAACTTACTCGTGTGCGGGGAAGGAATGACAATTCGTACAAATCCCAACACAAGACAACCTTCACACTTCATCTACTAATGTAGTATGAACGTTGTGGGGGTGAGTTCCAATGTGTCGAATTCTACGCGAAGCTAGTCATCATGGCCGTGTAAAATTATGTTGAATACGGGGAGTCATTGAAATGAAATGATATGCGCACGAGCGTGCGCATGAAATTATATGCGCATGAGCGTGCGCATGAAATAATATGCGCACGAGTGTGCGCAAATATCGCAAGTGCGATAAGAAAAGAAAAACCAAAAATAGTCAAAGAAAAATCAGAAACTGTCGCCAGTCAAGGAAATGGATTACAGAACTGGCACCAGTTCGGGAACCCCGTTCTTGGTACAGCTCAATAATTATTACACCAAGCTTCCTGTACATCGACGACGACATCTGACCACATAACCAGGTTCGGGGAACCACAAAGCAACACTTCAGCTGTATCCGATAAAAGTACTGACCCCTGGGAAGAAGCGAACGAAAAGTGACGACGACTGTGGACAAATGTGGACAAAACATTGTCCAAGGAAAACATCTCCAAGGATTCAGTTACTAAGAAACTGAACGCAAACAAACTTTCCCCATGTATTATTTGGATTCATAAGGAAACCAATAAGTACTGAAAGTTGTGGAGAAAAATCTTTCAAGTCGCGAATAAATAACTTGAAGAAAAATTGGTGGAATAAAGTGACTATGCATGGCACTTGAATGATCCAACAGGCGGATCTCCATGACAAGATCGATCGGCCAAGTTTTCCGTCGAAGAGTATTCATGAGTATGACGGTTGACGTTTAAGGAAGAAGTCGATCGACACTTCAGGAAAGAACCGACGGAGGTCGGAATTCATTTTTCTATTAAGTCGCTATCGAGTGACGAAACGTGATTGAAGTATAAAAAGGAAGATTGACGAAATTCCAATCAGCGTTTTCAAAATTGTAAAGTATCGATCATAAGTTTGATCGAACTCTTGTGAGGACTGACATATCCTCGGTTAAATCTAATAAGATCACCTACTAAGTTGTAGGTCAGTATAAACCAAAGTCTTTCTACTTTCCCAAAAACGCCAGCTTAAAGCTGTGGGTCTTCACGCCATCAACACATTTACGTTAAGAGTTGTCTTACATCTTAGTAGAGCAACTTGTCGTAGATAAGGTGGCAGAGCAAGTAAATTGACATTTTCATAACACAAGTGAACAGATTGAGACGACCGACGTCGTCCGTCCCCGCTGCACTGCAGCTCAGGGGTCGCACCTTTTCTTGATTTATCGAGCGCAAATAGTAACCAAGTCTTACACCTTTCCTCCCCTCCGGTCATACCACCACGCATCACCGATCACCTCACGCCAGGGCGTCGGCATCACGACCGACAGAAGTGAGTACGACGCGCATTGTTTGCGCATCATACTCGGCGTGTCACAGGGTCCACCAGCGTGCTGTTAGAATTTACCTCGCCGTTGCGAGATTTGATTCTAGTTTGAGCACACACACACACACACACGGTGCACGATTGCACCACATCACAACGGTTATTGGACTCAGGGAATCACAATTGACTCCTTGAACTGGTCATCAATCGTGAGGGGTTCAGAGAAATCACTTTTAATATTATTTGTTGTCTGCTCGTGTGAGCAGTGTCATCATCACTAAGTTCCATCACGGGACAAGGTCGGCTAACAAGCCGAAACCAGAACAACCCACTAACACAGAAGGTGGGAGACAGCCATCGGGTACAGTGCGCCGTAATACAGACAGACGGGTATCACCCAGAAATCGCGGCACTGAGGGAGGAGCTGGCTTTACACGGAGCAACCGTGCTACCACTCCTCGCCTGCTACTACGTCTTCAACTTCTGGTGCCACGGCCGGCAACCCGGTCATCACAGCACCGAGCTCGAGGGCATCGACGGCATTCAGGGAACGCAACCCTGCTACGTCTACATCGTCCAGTTCAGCCCACAAGAATCTGCGCAAAATAAAGCACGCGTACTACAGTACGGCGAGCTGGTGCGACAGTACTACGGGTACCGCCAACTAGCACAAGCTGACAGGAGCGGACGGGTCGAGTTCGTGCAGGAAAACGCGGACTACAGCGAGACGAATCTCCACCACTTCATACGCACCCTGGGGTACGCTGTCGTGAGGGCAAGAACCGAGTACATCTTTTACGAGGCGATCCAAGGGCAAGGATTTAAATCGATCGTCTACGAGTGCGTGTACGCGGTGAACAAAGAAGGACTTAACGTGAAACAACTACCAGATTACAGCCAAGTCGGCGACACACCGGGTGGTGTGATACTGGAGTACAATCAGAGGTCCAGCCGCGGCGTGTCATACTGCACGGGACGCAAGGTCATCGTGCAGGCGCCGTACCTGAGCGAGAAGAACAAGAGCACGTGCAGGGAGATCATCAACAAGTTCACCCCCGACACGCGCATCCACCAGTACGCCCAGGACTACCTCCTCAAGAACACGTGGAGGCCGGCGGTGGTCACGCTGACGGATCAAGAATCGCGGTGCGAGGAGATCTACGCGAACTACGCGTACGACGCGACTGCGAGTGCAGCCGCAATACCGCAACAGGGGAGCCGCGCAGCACAACACGCAGCGCAATTTCAGCCGGAGCCGGAAGCAGAGTTCGCGCAAAAGCGCGCACAAGAAGAGGACGAGAAGAAAGAAGAAACAAAAGAAGTTATTATTGACTGCACGGAGCCGTACTACGAGAACTACTTCAACGGCAACTGCTTCGACCTGACGCAGGCCGACTTCGAGAACCTCCCAACACCGCTCTCTACGCCCGACAGCAGCGACTCCGACCTCGACTCCTACGACTCAGACGGCTCACACCGTTTCAAGTACTGCGGAGGCAAGCACGGCAAGACGTTCAGCTACGGGCAGAACAAGAGAAGCCGCAAGTAAGAACAACTACAATAAGAACCACTACGAGATTCAGTTTAACATCTAACCTACAAGCTGAACCTACAAACAGAACTCCAACCTCCAGCAGCGCTGTGCTACACGCTGCGCGGAGAAGAACAGGCAGGGAGGACAGAAAGACAGGAAGAAGAAGGCACTGTCATTGTGAAATAAAATCAAATTCTTGTGAATTTGATTTCATCACACTGAGCGCTGCTTACCTTTTTGCTTCAATCTGCCCGTGCGCATAAGCTTGCGCATTTATATTATAACCTGCGGTGACATCAACAAAAATACACGCGTACATTAGATCACACGTGTATTACGTTGAGATAGACTGAGAAATACTCATAACAGTCTATACAAGGGCACGTGCTTGATACTGGTTACTATAATCAGAAAACATAAAGCACAATGTCATCAGATGACAAGAAAACATCATCAGCGCGCAAGACGCGTAGCCAGCGGCATGGCAGTGCCACGGGCACACCAGAGCCAGAAGCTGAGCAACCCATGCATGGGGACGATGATGGCCAGCCCTCCACACCTACAGTGATAGAGCAGCGACTCACTCAGCGCATCCTAGCGCTAGAGGCACTAAAGGGGCAGGGTGTAGTATACCCTCAAACCACTATAACACCTTTCAAACAGGAAGTTGAGAATGGTGGGATTGGCAACCTTAGTTCACAGAAGGCTGACCAAATACCGCAGACAAATAATGTCACGGTACCTTATGGGGGGTTATCACCTAGCGCAGTACCCAGCGCAACAATGGGATTCACTTCAGGCACTGAAATCAATGCCAGTGATACTCTGACTAGGCAAATTAAAACCATGAATACAATATTTATGGCTATTGACCTATGTCATGAGCAACAAAACAAGTTGGGATTAAAAGAATCCCAAGCTATGTTTGATCTCGCACAAGACTCATCAGATGAGGAGTGCGACGACTCTGCAGAGTCAGAACAGCCTGACTCTACACCACGCATAGGCGTGCAAGAGCATGAGAGATCGTCCGATGACGATTCTGATTCAGATGAATCAGCACGTGTGGCAAAGTCTGATTTGAAAGAATCAGCAGCACGAAAGAAACTCTCAAAGATTCAGGGAGCATTACGATCTCTGTCTAAATACAAGCTAACGCTTGAACGCAAACTTAGGGATTACATCTCTGAGGAATTCAAGCTAAAATGTCTGATCAAAGAGGAAAGACCTCAAGCTGAAACAATAGTGAAATTTAACCTGCCTAGCGGCATTGGCTCTCGCCCAAATATGGCGATGGCAAAGAGGTTCAAAGATACTATTATGCAGCATCTGGCATTATACCCAATCACACTATGTTGCCTAGTACCCATTTTGTTTCAAACATTTGGGTACAATGATGGGAAAGTGATTGACACCCAACTCACAAAGAAGAGATGGGTACCACCTGACATGCACTGTAAGGAGTATTTGGAAAATACACCATACAAAGCATTTATGAGGAGATTTGTTCGGCAGAACATCTCACTCTATACCGTCATGAGTAATGAGAATGACCCAGCGCTCAGAGCGTACTTCGGTACCAGAAGCAATGGTGGTCATCAACTCAACAGAGTCATTACAGTTGGAAGGCCATCTGATGCAATCAGCATTATCACTAGTGCGATTTACTATCATGAAACCTTCAGCTACGTGGATATGCAAATCTTGAAGACCAAGATTGTTGCAAGCTACGGCATGTTTGGGACTATGCCATTAGGTACAGCCATTAAGACTCTAAGGGTGCTTTTGAATAAGGCGCTTACTCTGAGGCTAAGGGTACCATGGCATCTTATTACTGAGATTGCTGCAGTATTAATCACAAGGAACCCAGTATTTGCTAGCTCACTGAGCAGCTGGCTGGAACCTTCTGATTCAATTGACCCGGAAGACGCGTTAGAATACGTGTTGGTGTTCATCAGTCATATTGACCACATTGGCGAGAAGCTTAGGCTTAGTATCGCTGATGTAAAACAAAAGAGCCAATTGAACATATATCAAACACACAATGAAAGCAAAAATCATTTTGATATCAGCAAATTAGAATCAAAGCAGGCAAGTAAGCCACGGTACAGCAAAAGCCAAGGCGAGCGCTACAACAAGCCTCGCGGCCGCACGCAGTCTTACAATAGACAGCCACGGCAATACAGTGCCCGAGCGGCACAAAGTGGCAACACAGAATGCAGTACAAACGGGTGTAAGAAAAATATACCCGAAGGCTTCAAAGCCAGGTTTCCTAAGATCACGAATCCAACGTGTAAGGAATGCTTTGAGAAAAAGAATAGAGGCAGAGGTTCAGGCGCGGGCAGAGGAACTGGCCGTGGTCGAGGACGCTCGAGCTTCAAGGCCATGCATGCACGCGTGGCTAATAAGCCTGCAAAAGCGAAGAAAATGTCAACAGCAATGGTTACAGTTGCTTCCAAGGGGAACAATGATAATTGGTTCAACCCAAGATGGATGCAGAAACAAATCGGAGATGCTGTGGCCAAAAAGCAAGCGGGGACGACAGAGAGACCTGCAAGGGGATCCAAGTCTCAAGGCATGCAAGAATATATTCGCAAAACTATGGGTTTGGAAGAAGAAATGCATTGTCTAATGACAAGAACGCATTACAAACAATCCAAACCAAAGCAACAAGAGAGAACACGGCATGACAGGCGCCGACTCCGTGGTGAGACATGCGAGCGCGAAAAGCGCAAGCGTGCACTTCAGAATAAAAGAAAAATTCAGAGGGCGTATAAAGTAGCAGAACGTGATAATCACGAACTACACGTACATCAGGGGGGAACACATGACCAAGGTCATGATAATGCGATGGATATTATTAGGGAATTAACGGGCGGAGAGCACACCGACACTCCAACAGGATGTCGTCTCCAGCCCGAGCCTGCACCAACAGAACGATACAATGGACATAGTCCAACACCAGCAAGTGTCAAAACGGTGACGGCAGTGTCCAAACAGGACACACCTAAGCAATCTTACAAAGAGATGCCAGACAAAATATCATCAAGCCATCAAAGGTCTACCCGGAGAACACATATAAACAGGCCAGACAGTAACGGCAGTCAACTCACGGGGGGACGGATGGAAGTTGCAAATGGAAATACAACAAGTGTGTTGACTCATAATGATAATTATGAGGCAGCTACATGTGCATCACAGTCAAGTAAGGGAGTAATTTACCCAGAAAACACTGATATCGGTGACACAGATCACGAAGCGGAATCTTTAGCGAAGAACGAGTCCGCGCCTGAAGCAAGCAATCAGGAATTACGCGGGACTGATTTTCATTACAAATTGAAGGAAAGAAAACACCCAGTAGAGGTGCATTACTTAGCAGCAATGACAAAGATGGGACATAGCACGCGAGTGCGTGCTAGGGGTGACATGCATGATAAAAATACTCATCATGATTACTTATACCCGGAAGAGAGCACTTTCCGTACATGGGAGGCAACTGACTTGACACCAAGTCAGCGAGCAAACATGTATTATGCTCAGCGCGAGAAACATCGGGAGCGTGATGGCACTGAGTTCACAGTGACCAAGGATCACGAACGCAGAGGCATGGGCCACAATACCATGCATAACGGCGGGGCAACGCACGTAAAACGGCACTTGATAGCCGGTGCGCTGCAACCTATGATGGAGTCAAGACGGGAGCGCGATCCAGTTCATAATAATATGAACACTAGGGATCAAATGTATAGTTACATGACAACTATAGAGATCATACATGATCTAGAACCTAGCAAAATGACAGGTGAAGGTGGCTATAGCCAGCCAAAGCCAGTCAGCAGGTCAAACAGGCAGATCGGGGCCGACTACACGGCCGGACGGCAAGCCAACACACACCTTGGGGTTGACACCGAGCCGCGCGCAACAGAAGCGCGGCACGCGGAGTCGAAGAACATGCAGGGTCGTGGTCCAGTACCACGGCCTGCACATGTAACACAGGGGGCCAAAAAGTGGGCAACAAGCACACAGAATATGGCATCAAGACAGAAAAATGACGATATTGCGTCTACAATGCCACTTTCCAGGCATACTATTATAGTCACAGGAAAACAAGATGACACGCAACGCGTTGAAAAGATCATCGAAGATGCGCTAAATGCCAATGAGCGCAGCCATACGGCTGCCAAGGCAAAACACGCGCATGAAACAAGGCATTTCTGCCAGGCACTTCTGGAGTCAGGAGAAAATAATGTGGCACAGAAACAGGGCGGTGAAACGCCCGAACTAACGTGTTACGAGCACCTGGACGGACCAAAGGAGACCATCACCGAAATGCATCGGGATGACGAGCGGGAGCTCGTGGTCGTCGAGACCGACGTGTGCCACATGCCTACACAGGCAGGCACAACAGGCACCTGTGAGCGCAAGCTCACGGCTGCCAGAAAGGCAGCCGAGCCGTCACACCTGGATTTGTCGGGCCAAACGCCCGGAAAACAGCACGTGGCAGCTGCAGGACTGCAAGCACATGACAATGCGCGGGGCGTGCGACCAAGCACGGGAACGCACCAGCAGGCAGACCGCAGCTTGCGCGTCGAGATCGACGTGCAGGTATGCAGGCAAGGACCTGCAGTAAACGCGCAAAAGACAGTGTCACAAGAAGATAATAGCAACAAAGCTATTACAAGCCCTGAACTGCTCGCACCGCGAGCACGAAAACAAAGGCAGGGCAAACAGCACAGAGCGCAGGACAACAGGCAGGGAGCAGCGCACACACGCGCGACCCAAGGACGGCCTGGCAAAGGCGCAAAGCATAGCCAGCCAAAGCTGGCACGCTCGCAGACGCGGCGCACCTACCTATGTCCCAGAACACAGAACATGGCGCGCGCGCGAACAAACAGGCGAACCGCGAAGCATGCTGCACACAGCAACAGCGCGGGGAAACGCAGTGCAGGCGCACCATCTGTCCGCGCAGACCCCCGGCGAACAGACGCACATGGGGCAGGGAGGCAAGAGAACAGGACGTGCAAGTCACGCGAGTTCTACTGTGGTACTACTGTCAGTACTGACAGTACCTGTACTGGAGCTAAAATCTCAAATCTGAGAAATCCACTTGCGGCCGAAATTAGCAAGAAGAAGAATTCGAACTTTCAGAATGAAAATCGAAGCTCAGATGAAGAATTGTCCAAGGTCAACATGACCAAGAATTCTATGACCCCGTGCCAAAGTTATAACCCGGAAAATGGTGATAACCATTATGCCGTGATGACACGGGAAGGAGAGATCGTACCAGGATTGACACGAACAATGACTCCAAAAGATATGGAGCGATGTGCAACGGTGACGCGGAATGTCCGTAAGGGAAAGTCCGCATTTACACCTTTGGCCATCATAAATATGACCAAAGGAGGTCATGTTTGGTCAAGGGAGGAGGAGGAACCATCGGACAATCAAGGTCCATGGTCCATTGGAGCGAGTATCCAAATAACTCCACGATCTACAAAACCTTATCCATGGAGCGAATCGGCGAGTAAATACACCTCCCGAGTGGGAGTTGTACCGCCGAGCGCATACTCTCATGAATGGCCTACACAAACCAGAGAGGTACAAGACAGACCGAGTGACAACCGGGAGACTCTTAGAACAAACCAAGTTCAAAGAGAAAGCCCCATAAATATGGGGGATTTGGGATTAAGTCCAATCAAAGAAGTCGTACAAGCGGTAATGAAAGATGTCATCCGTAGTGAATGCCGACAAAACAGAGATTGGATGAAAACAATTCCAAAACGTAACGACCGTGAATGGCTACACGATGCTCAAGAGAGCACCAAGTGCAAAGCACATCAAAGTTCGTACAAAGAAACTTCTCATGATGTTAAGGACCGTGGTCACGTTGACTCTGATCAAAGTTCCCCACATCATTTCCAAGCTTATGGGGTGACAATTGAGACATTACCTCAATGCCATCCACAGCAAGAAGATATCATCCTCATGCGAGGACTACATCTTGAAGAAAGTATGGCCGCCAATCCTGCAAGGGTTGACAACCACACAAGGACACGTCGAAATAATACACCCAATAAGGGGTGGAATGAACGTGGCCAAAAAGAGCTCAAGGGAGAAGAAATAGGATTGACGCCCGATCACCCACTAGTCGATTTCGTTCTACAAAATGAATATCAAGGCGATCACGGGGCTAAGCAGAAACAATTCAAAATTCTATCCATCATGGTTGACACAGGATGTGCATCAACCATTATCAAAACGGAAAATCAAGATTTCGTTATGGATAGCTATCCGTCACCGGCCGTAATATCCGGATTCCAAGGCACCGAGAAGGTAAGAGGAGGAGTGCGAGGCACCGTACACCTCTACGCCCTTGATGAAAAAGGGCTAGGTACCAACAAAGGAGGATATCTACGACACCAAGTTGACACGCTAGAATCACTAAATATGAACCTGTTATCGCTATCCAATCTCTACGCAAGAGAAGATTACGATATGGTCATACCCGCACGAAGCACGGGACTGTCTAGTGGATTCACAAAGGAAGGATCTAATGGTAAAATCAATCACCTACCGATGGCGTGGGACGCTGAGGCAGGTGCATTTAAGATTCACTTCCTGATGGCATCAAACAAAAATGAAGCCATCTCATGGGGACAAAAGGCGGAATCATATATGAAATCCAAGGATTATCCCGTTCCAAGATGTCAAATGAGCAATGCCAATGATGTTCGACGGACCAATCAAGGTCGCACTCGAAAGTCAACCGGCATAAATGTTCGAATGACAGCATACAAAACTCCAAGTTTTGTACACGAAAGAAATGGGAAAAAGCATCTAGGAGTCCATGTGCATAAACCAATTATGCACCACCGGACAAAATGTTCACACATAGGTTCAATGCCCGGACGGCAAAAGTCGTGTTGTTGTAGGTTCAACACACGATTTCTGGAAAGCCCTCGGGGAGAATTTGAACCATGGGAAGATCAGTGTTATGAAATACGAGAAGACTCGACAAGGAAAGATGCGTTAAGTTACTCATCAAATGAATTCCTAACCGAACTCGAATCTCGTGGAGAACAAGCTGAACTTCGCGGCGGAATATGCGCATACGTTAAAAACGGAGTACGGGTCACTATTAGTGACGACTTCACCGCTAGACCTACTTTTGTATCGGATTATGGCAGTGGAAGCTCCGACACGGCTGAGGACATTAAAAGTCCCGCCGGAGACATGGATGCATCATGGACAATGGAGCCGGAACCAACCGGATCAAATGATGAACATGACAATGAAGACGATATTGACATACCGCATGATACAGAAGGAGTTGACATCGAAACGTTTCGTGAACAAGATTACGAAGCTAATGATGCCAATCTAAAAGGAACCAAGGCCGGAATGAAGTCTAGGAAGCTACGCAATATGACGGAGTTTCAACTTCATAAGAGAAGAGGACACTTAGGATTTTACCCTAATTGCCTCATATGTCGCATGATTCGGGGATCGCATCGGAAGATAGCGACTAAACATAGCCCTTTCATAGAGACGCGTACCGGATACTCTTGGGTAGGAGATACCATTACATGGTCCCACCCATCGAGATACGGTAACAAGTACACGATTGTACTACGAGACATCGCTAGTGGTTATTTCGTATGTTTACACCTAAAAACACGAAAGACATCAAGCGAAGCACTACGGGAGTGGATTGAAACCATGAGAAAGAATCCACTATTCTCAAAGTTGGGATACCCGGTAGTGCAAGCCCTACGACTAGATCCAGCAGGTGAATGGAGCTACAAGAATGTAGAATTCATGAACATGATCAAACATGTCGGGGTGACGGTGATGTGGTCATCACCGGACGACAAGAGATCGGCGGCCCACGCCGAGAACTCTTGCAAGCAGATCGAGGTGGTTGCTAAGAGCATTCTACTCGAACAAAATCTGCCCTACACGTTCATCGAAGACGCCGTGAATCAAGGAGCCATGCTACGTAATTTGTTTCCTTTGACAAGGAACATTAGCAGCTCTGATGGTGATGCCATCAGACCCCTTGAAGAAATAACGGGAGGACAAATTTCGAGGCGACAATGTGATAATCGTTTACATCACATGATCACGCTCGGAAGCCCGTGCATAGTGCACAGCCCAAAGGTCAAAGGATCAAGAATTGATCGGACCAAATCAAGATGGGGAATTGCGCTAGCTATTCTAGGAGATGTGCCTATTTTCTTGGACCCTTATGACAAGAGTCTAAGTAGGACATTTACTAGTAAAAACTATCATGAAGTTTCAATGCCAGATGGCTTTAACTTCTACACCCTATTGGGACTCCAAGAACCCGACCTAATTAAGGATGCCGAAGGCAACCCGATATTTCCACGGCCACATCGCCGCGACTCCGAGCTACGCACGGTAGTCAAGATAGGAGATTACCTAGGACGGGGGGTGCAACGCCCAAAAGCGGGAGTACAAGAGATACTCGACCGCGACGAGACTAAAAGCGAGTATCATGACCCTAAGGTCATACTCATCAACAATAATGGCGACATCTACGAACAATATGACGGAGGCCTCAAACCTTCCGGCACGAATATTCGGGATAAAAAGGCCAGTACCGGCAAGTTAGACCAACAAAACGCGGACGAAAAACGTCGCCAAGTAGAAGACATTTCACATAATCCACGTGGTCTTATCGACACGTATGTGTTTAAGTTCTTCGAAGGTTTCGGACTATGCCGAGGAAAGATCTCTTCCTACAATAAACGGTTCCATTATTGGAGAATCGTATGGGAGATGGACAATACATGGGAAGAATGGGATCGACAAGATATGATCGAAATGCTCGTAGAAGAGCGGGATGTTCATAAACATGCCATTGGATCACACGAAGACCCCATTAATCTACCAGATATATTACTACCCGGAGATGAAATCAACTCCGAGATACCACCAGAGCCCGAAATGGGCAACACTGAAAGGACTTTGGAACAATGTGACGACGACATACCTGATGGGTACGACGCCACAAACAACACAAAGCTACCACGGTGGGACAAGATCAAGAACAAAAGAGTGAGTTGGATGCTGAATCAACTCAACCGGATTGGCATTAGAGTTCCGACCGAGTACACACGAGCAAATGGAAAACTCAAGGCACTCTGGAAGGTGTGGTCTCCGGACACTAAGTGGGAACCAACGGCTAGCACCAATGGACCACCTAAGCACCTACTACCACTTTCTGACGAAAATCAACACCAAAACTTGATCAAGAAAAAGGGAACATGTGTTCCCGCCAACCAACTAGTGTTGGATGAAGACCGAGACAAAGAAATGTATCTTAACTCAACAAGTGATGAAGAAATTGGAAGGGAAGCGGAAAGTGAAAT
>OJCC01000064.1_pt1 | contig 15870 bp, 4 predicted proteins | sample 1591771 | NCBI WGS metagenome assembly OJCC01 (sample SAMN05416741, study PRJEB24817) | seawater metagenome | isolation source: Sea water | place: Canada:Atlantic | collected 2013-07
GAGATTCCTCTACGTCTCGTGGGCTCGGAGATGTGTATAAGAGACAGCCTTAAAATCTAGGTTACCGTACGTTACCCCAGATTTTTCTGTGAGATACTTAAACGCATGAGTCCACCAAATGGCTGAGTCTCGAGGGTTTTCTATGATGAATTTCCTTCCTCGAGCCAATTGGTGCACTGCTACCTGTGCACAGAATCTCACCATAGGCAAAGCCTTTTGCCTATCAGTATGACGTTGTTCGTCAGTTTTGGAGTTAGACCAATTACACCAGGGACCAGATAATGGAGCCATGTACACAACTTCAGGCTCCTGTTTGAGGATAATTTTCATAGCTAGTGTTTGTCCCTTACGCGTGTCCAGATCAAAGCCATTCCTCAAATCAATCGGGGAACCTACCCTAAGACCAGCTGATGCTGCACATTGACTCACCCTGGCAGTTTCTGCAAAAAGCTCTTGCAGATCAAGTTTGCCTTCTGTGGTGTTCTGCCAGAAAGAATGTGCAAAAGACGAAATTTCATTGTCTTCATCCTCAGCCGTGTTCGGCAGTTGTGCGTCAGCCGGCACCCCCGAGAGTGGCACTTCGGTGTGCCTGTGAGGATCAATGTCCTTCCTGAGAAGTGACTGATTGACCTTGATGATTCTGGTGCCCAGGTCTATTACTACCATTGACCCAGAGCCTACTTGATTTATGACTGTTGCCCTTATCCATGTCCCCTTTTTAACCCCGCCTTTTATCTTTGACTTATCAACCTGATAGTACCAAACTTTGTCATCAGGATGAAACGGGCCTCCATAGAACCGCAACGAGGATGAGATGTCGACTCTCAGATCCTCCGCCTGACGGGCCTTGATGTAGCTGTTCAGGGCCTTCGTCCTAATTTGATTGACGAGTTCGTCAGGAGCTAGACGTTGAGTTGTCAGCTGATTTGGCGTTGCGTTTTCTAGTGTCACAAGATCAGGCGGCCTGCGTCCAAAAGCCAATTCTATTGGGGTTTTTCCTCCATACGTGCAAGACACGTTTCTGGCCCAACAACCTTCTCTCAAGATCATTTTAAAGGTTGCTGCCTTACGAATGGGGTCGTTTTCGAAGTCTCCAAAAAGCTGGTAAATGTGTCGTTTGAAAACTCGAACTGAGGCCTCGGCCCGATTCGGCCATGGAGTAAAGGGACCTATGGAAATAGGTACGATATCGTGTGTGCTGTAAAATCTTTCCCAGGACGGCGTTTGGAAGGCGGAGTCGCCTACTATCTTCTTTGGTGAAACTTGGAAATTATGCATATATTCTCTCACACCTTCCTGTGCTTCTGCGTCACTGGTACTTTGAACAGGAATTGCATAAATAAATTGTGTTGCACCATCTAAGACAATCAAAAAGTGAAACTCTGTTTTTGCTGTGGCATCACCACCGTATTTGACAGATGCATGGTCAATAAACAACAATTCTCCAAAAACCTCTGCTCTCATACCTGAAACCTTGGCCCTCGGAGGACCATCCTTAAGTTTACTACACGTTTCACACTTTTTAACAACCTTCTCATACAACTCGTAAATGTCGTCAGGAATTTTTAACATGGAAGTACGCTTCTTGAAGGAATCAAGTTTCATATGATAATGTTTAAGATGCAGTTTATACAACTCAGCTTCGTTTCGCAATTTATCGTGTATTCGCCTTAAGGTTGCGGCCTGCACCGGATCTTCTGACTTGCGATTGATCCTGCGGGCGACCTTGGGCGCGTTGGGTTCCTGGTCTTCCAGGATATCTTCTGGTACTCCCAAAATTTTGGGCTTCGTGACGGAGGAGCTTGGCGCTTCAGTGCCTGTGCTCCCATATGGATCACCTTCCCACTCATCACCAACCGCGAAGGCAGGGTGAAGATTGCCATGAGGAAGATTGCATTCATCCACATTCGCCGTAGTGCGGCGTCCATCAGGCTTGGTTCCATCCAGCAATGCATTAGAATCCTGTATCTCCTTTGCTGACCTGATCTTTGTCACGTTATCCGTGAGGAACTGGCATGTGACATGTTTCGGAGGAGTTTTGAGGTCAACAAGGTTGAGGAGAAGATGATTCGAAGTCGAAATCGGAACAGGGAAATCCTTGAGTCCGAATGCCTCGCAGGTAATGAAGTCTCCTTCTGGGGTGTGCGCGAAAGACATATATAGGTTCCTCATCTGTTGAAGACTGATGAGGATGGGCACAGTGCCTTCTTCCAGAATGTCGACCTCAGTGGTGCACGGCGGATTCGTCGGGTAGTGAATGATAAGACGCTCAGTGCACTTTGATGCCTGCGAGTTCGCAAAGCTGAACTTCGTGTCACACGGGACAAAAGTGAACCAGCCCTTGAAACCCTGGGCCTTGCATGCCCGTACAAACGCCATCACACGCACACGGCTCCCCATGGAGCGCGTGCATCCGCTGTCCAAAATGACGTAAGTAGCATGTTTGAAGCAGTCAATTTTCTGCCATCTGCCGATCCCGGCAAGATACACGTCGTGGGCGTTTTTCATCTGTTTTTCTCGTTCCATAATTTCTTGAACGATAAACGATGACCAGCTACCGTCAGCCCATTGCTGACCGGCGTGTTCGCCGCTACCTGACGTATACCAGATTATTCCTGTTTCTGGTTCATAATATTCTCCTGCATAATAGGGCTGTCCTTCTCCTGATGCCTCTCCTTCGGCTGGCTGGTTGGCGTTGTCGCCTGTTCCATCGCCTGATTGGGCGATGTGGGACTTGTTTTTGCCTTTCTTGAATTTTCCTTTGGAGTATCCTTTAAACCATCCTTTAAAGGCATCTCCTCCTTTTTCATCCTTATCCTTTCCTTTCTTTCCTCTTTTTCCTGATTTCCAGCCATAGCCTTTTCCTTTTCCAAAGAGAGTGTCATTGAAGCCCTCTGCATTTTGTTCATCCCACTGGCCTGAATACCAGTATTGATCGTCGTTGGCGACGTGTGCTCTACCTGTGTTTCTGTGTGGACGGAATTTTCCCCTTTTCTTGGACTTGAATCTTTTGCGTGATTTGCTGGATCCTTTTCCACGCTTCTTAATTTTTCGGCCGGCAACATTTGCCTGATGCCATTCATCATTCGCTTCGTCAAGAGTCCAGAAGGTTTCATTCTCTGTCGACAGAAACCCTTCTTCATTCGTGTCTTCATCTTCTGCCCAGTAGCCTTCCTCTCCTTCATATTCTCCTGCTTCGAAGAGATAAAAGCTACGTTTTGTTCCACGAATTCCTCGTGAGGTCCCTGGACGGACCATGGGGTTTCCGATACCTGTTCGGACACTGGCAAACAATGTTTTGTATGCCTCTTGAACGTTAGCAAGCGTATAGTTTCTCATATGAATGTTTCGACCTACAAGGTACTGATTCATTTGTTGCCGCTGTGCTTCCGTCAGTTCGGAATTGACCAAGAAAATCAAGGCCGTTAGATGATCACTCAATGGAAATCGAGCGCGATGATTCGGTCGCACAATGTCTCGATTGTATGTCTCCAGAGTGTTCCGATTCTGAACGTCATAGGGGACTGGTTGCACAAACTGTGGCGGCACCTGTTGTCCTGTTTGTTGGTCTGTGAAAACCGCGTTGTTCGGGTCTTGTGCGAACATGGCTAGGAGCTGCTGGTGCGCATTGCGCGCTTCAGCAAAGAGACGATTGTTCTCACCAGCCACGAAGTTCACATACACCTGGTCTGTGATATCTGTCAATGTTGGCGCCATGTCAGCCCAGGAGTCATTCAAATAGTTATACGTAATGGTCCAGGTAGGAATCCACAACGTAATGTCAATGTTTCCTCGCCGCTTGTTGAAAAACTTCATGAACCTCCATAGAAACATGTGCTCAGCGTTTTTGACAAACAGAGGCCGTAGTTCGGCTAGGAAATAACGTACTCCGTTGTCGGGGTCCTTGCATAGATCTACATTGACGAGCTTCTTGGCAAACAGTGCTTCTCCAGACAAACGGTTCCGGAGATTAGTGGCCCAGAGACGAGGCTCTAGGGTTGTGAGTGAAATCCACTCTTCCACAATTTCCTCGTACATGTAGAATGGCATTGAACCATCAAATGCGGGAGCAATCTTAGAGGTCATCTTTAGTGACGATAATGCTTCGTCATCTCTAGCGGCTAATGCATTTTCAACGACGTTGTCTTCGTCGTAGTCCGCGGGGAATTCATCTAGGTCCATCATTTTGCTGTTGACTGCGCTAGACTGCGCTAGACGCAGGGAGGGAGTTCTTGCAGAGCAACTTAGCTCCGCTACCACGTGAAGTGGCCAATAGGTCTACTGAGCGGAATGAGGTGCGCAGTGGAATTAACGTATAAGGGGCCCAGTGACCCTACCAATGCTAGCAGACCTCCCTCTCTTATAATACAGGCAATGAGCAACACTTGTTTCTCTGATGTGCGAAGGGAGCGAGTAGCTTCTTCTATCACTTGTGTCATTGACTTGAGCCACGCAGCAATGATATATATACACACTGTGCATTGCTGCGCATTCGCAATACTACTATTATACAGATTGACGATTGCTGGATAGGTGAGACTACCAACTGTACTCTACATTTCACCCAGACACTTATTTAAAGAGCCTGAAAGCATCGTCAATACATTCTCACATTCAAACGGAAACTCTAACGGAAACTCTTCCCATGAACGTTGTTCTAGGAAGCGAAGTACGCTCACCTGCGACAGGGAGTACTCCCCCATCTTCGATGAGTCGCTGGCGTAGATCCTGGTATGCACGAATTAGCATGTCATTAGATGAAGCACGTATTCGTGCGCGTCTCCAATCTACTTTCTTTTCCTCAGGCAAACTATGGTACAACAGGCAAAGCTCACGATAGAGGCTACTGCAGTACAGCACTGAGTAATTAGCTGGAATCAGAGGCGCAGGATCAGTAAAATGCAACTCTTCATCAACTGGTCCATTAGGAACGTGAACTCGAATATTGTGAATCACACAGTCTCTCCAGAGGTCCAAAGGTCCACCTGCAAAGTCATTACTTGCACCGTTGTTCGGTGGAGGTTCCTCTGTGACATTCGGTTCACCAATCGTTGATGTCTGTACGTATGGTGTGCTTGCTGAGCTTCCAGGATTCTGAACATCGTCTTGAGGATTATCAACATCCATTTCATCATCATAGCTTTCATTCTCCAGAAAGTATGGTCCACCTTCACGAAAGCCTGGCAGATCGATGTACAATCGATTCCCATGCCATGGATCAGGACGTCCAAAAAGCTTCATTAGCTCTGGCCTGATTTTCGGATGGAATGCACCTGCAAAACCTAAGAAGGTGGCAAGACTAACTCCAGGACTGGCTTCGATATTCTGTAGATGAATTCTCAGAGTATGAAATGTCCATGGATCCAGAATGTCTTCCAGAAGCTGATTGCACATTCTTGCTTGTACTGGCAACGCCGTTGACGGCACACGAGGATTACTGCCATACCCTTTTCCTTTGAACTTGCCACCTTTCATCACAGGAGTGGCAGGCATGTAAGGCATGCTTCGAACTGCAGAAGAGGAGTCCAGCGAGGGATTGGAACCTTCAGGAGTAGCATCCTGATAGTCAGTGTAGGTACTTGAGTTAGGACGTGCACCTGCTGAGTCCACGCTGTCAATATCCATCTCCTCGTAGTCGAGTGTCAAGTTTGGATCGAACCGGTTATCGATCATAGACTGTGTCGGAGACAACGTCAAAGAGAAACTCGATGTCGATGAATAGTTCGAAACATTGGCGGCAGCAGTATTCTGATACTGTGGTGCCATCTGCGTTTGACCGTTTCCATTATGAATTGTGTATGTACGATCTATTCGACGACCATTCCATTGTTGCTGAAGACGTTGAAGAAACGCTGGTGGAGCATATTCTGGGTAACCTGCTCGGATGAATTCATGACCATCATCACTCTGGCTTACCAACGAAGGCATAGAGCTAGGTGTACCAGATACTTCGCGCTCTACAGAATGAAGGCGTGCTTCAAGTCTCGCGGATGCATGTGCCATCCTTGTCAAAAACATTCGGCACCTAGAGAGACATCTTACAGAAGTCAAAAGGCATCGCCGTGTTCGGCTGATCACGCATCCAATGGCATGTCGGAAAGATCTGCAATATACTGTGAGGAAAATGCCCGTGAGAACTCCCAGAAGGAAACATAGAAACATTCCCAAGTAAGGAGTGATTGGCACTGGCAATTCTGGCACGGCAAGAGTCACGTCAAGAGAGGAAAACTTCTCTCCGTTTGCACTTCCAAAAGAACCTGCAAGACCAACAGACGCTGCGGCCTTGGCTATTCCAGCAGTGTTCGTTGTATTGACTTGCTGAGTGCGTCGTTCACGCTCAGCCACACGCTGGCGATGTTCGTAGAGTGCTTGCTCTTGGTGCCAGTTACCCCAGGGCTGTTTTTCTCCGGCAGTTTCCTGCGGATTCGCAGTCTTCGCATTGTCATCATTTTTGTCAGCTGAGAGTTTTAGACGTTCATTGAGTCTTCGGCTGTCCTGCAATTTAAGCATCCATTTGGGCAATTCCCTATCGCTCGAGGCAACAGGAGGCGCGGCAGGAGCAGCTGAGGAGCTTGCAAGCTCTGGTGATCTAGTGTCATCATCCGATGAGCGCCATGGCACATTAGAAACAGGCGAAGATTTCCAGCTTGAAGAGCTTTGATACTCGCCATACGAGTGTCGCTGACGCGAACTTGAACGATCACCAGACTGCTGTGAGCCCCAGTAGGACGTCTTGTTTCTCGAACCTGTTGACTGTGCTCTTTTCGCTTGGAGAGCCTCCCATCGCGCTCTGTGCCGGTTTCGGCCATCAACGCTTCGATGCCGATGTCCGGTATGTGTGGGAGCACCATCTGTTCTATGATCCGGAGCATGAGGATCCAATAGAGAGATGTTAACCATGAGAGGTGAATGAGCATCGGTGTTCAACCTCGCTACTGGCTTGCCATTCTTCAGCTTTCTCCAGAGGTGATTCGACATATCGAATTCCTTGATGAGCAACGTCCGTGGTTCGGGAAACTTAGCAATCTCAACTGGCTTGCATTTATGGATCTCCGGAGCGATGTCATATTTCAGATCACGACCATCTGCTGTCTGTGCGTCATGAGAATGCTTCTGAAGCAACTGCTGCGCAGAATGATTGATCTGTCTGACCTGACTTGATCGCTTCTTGTGGCTAATGTGGCACAGAAACATGCAGTCTTGATTAGGTTCATCATCCTGCATTATATTCAATTGATGTGCCAATGAGCCTGCCTCCGGCCGATGGAAAAACTCTGCAGAGGAGCTTGTCTGATAAGACACCGCTGTACGGTCCTTGAGAGGTTTGTTCTTGTTGAGTTCGTACAGGTACTGATTTAGGCTATGCATAATCATAGGTGTCTTGTACTCACCCTTGAAAGAGGAATGTCTGTTCTTAGACTTGTACAAGCTGTAAGCACTTGCATTGCCATCTCCACAGACAATGTCCACAGAGTGAGTAAGCGTTGACGCATGGATGAGCATGAGAGCCTTCAACAGAGGCGCCTCTCTCTCAGAGGCCAACCAAGTAGCCACATGCATCACCTGAACATTGACGACAGAGTATCCTGCTCTAGCAGCAGGGCGTTCATACTCATGCTGCAGGAAATACATCCTGCCGTCGTTCGGCATAGTCTCTGCAGTACGCAAATCACTGCCATAAATGGCTCGGATATGCTCGCCATCGTCGGTTTCGGCTAAATAAGATCCAACTCGATTCTTGGCATTCCAGGTAGAAGTCGTTGGAAAGGTGACCTCACAGATCAATGAAGTAACTGCCCAAGAATTAGCATATTCGGCAGCTTCTATCAATTCGTCTCCCCAAATGGTCTGTCTCTTGATCATCTTGACTTGTCCAGCGAAATCCGGATTCTTACCGTGGTCGGCGTAGTACTCTCGACTCGCAGTGCGAACTCCTATCACCAAGGCTGGTGCATAGTGAGGGTCCGTAGATCCAGGTCGAGTTCGCTCTCCTCGGTAGAAATGGTAATCCCAACCTGCCTTTTTCACATGAGGAATCATAGGCGATTCGGGTTCAAAGGCAGAAGCTTCACAGACACACACAACATGCGCGGTCGTATTTAACAACAGGTCAAAGAAGGGATCGACGCAGTACGTCTGTGTGATCTTGTGAACGGCTTCTGGTACCTTGTAGTTACCACCAGTGAATCTTTCCTGATTCAGGAAGTTCCCGTAGTTCGCTGAGAGAATTGTCAACGTAGTCGAAGGAGCTGTCCACATATAAGGAGTCTCTTCACTTGCATCTGGAACACCTTGATCTTCTGTGATTCGGGCTGAATTCAGGTATGTATTCTCTCTCGTAAGACGAACAATAGTCTCATACCGCTGACGCATTACATCGAGGCTGTCATTTCCACGCACTGAGATAGGACCTGCTCCGTGGATGCGGAAGTTGAGAGGTACTGGATATGTCTTGTGAAAACCTGGCATATGATAAGCCCTTATCGGTGAGTCAGCAAGGTCAAAATCATGGGAGTGTACCAAGATGCCTGGGAAATTTTTCTCATGAACAAAGACGCCGTTATCACCGTATACGGCTGGATTTCCCATCAATGCATACACTTGGTAGGAGCACTTGTTTTTCCAACCATTTTCATCTGGTGCTGAATTGTACTCCACGCACTTGCCATCGGTGTTTCTCACCAGGACCTCTTTGCTGACCAGTATTTCGAGAATCACATTGTTGATCGCAGCTATACGATTTGGGTTCTCCCACGGGAGACCATAGTCACCTTTATTTCGTCGTTCGATAACCATCTCAATGATGTCCTCCGGACGGCCGTGGTTCGGCTGGTTATAAACCGGCCAAGAAAGGATTCCTTGAAATCCATAGGCATCAACATCGTTGGCATTTGATCCATCGGTGTATAAGCTGCCATGTGAGGGCTTGCCCTTGTTGAAAGGAGTTGGTGCACGAGCTCGAACGCTCAATGCCTTATCGTGGACATGTGTGTACACCTCCTTTGCACAGGCAATTTCCCGAGGATTGGTTTCCATTTCCTTGGCACCATAGGGCCGTTCCAACACTGTACCTGAGCCATCGTTCTCTGGCATTTTATCAAGAACACGATCCACAGTGTCCTGAATTTCTTGCTCAGTGTACGCCGTAGTCGGGAATTGTCCGAAAGATTGTGACAGAATAGTCATCGACTTCAGGTCTCTTCGAGCCCTTGACTGAGATCGCTCACGTCTTTCTTTGGAAGAGATTGGAGATACTTCATCATCAGACATAGCTGACTCTTCATCGCCGGACGAAGGGGGAGTGCCACTGGCATCATGCTGAAGAAAGTCTTGATTGACATTTCCTAATTCGGTTCGCCACCAAAGTCCACGCAACTGCTGAATCAAATGGTTATTAGTTGCCGACGAGGAACTGGTGGTAGAAGACCGAAAAGTTCTGCTCTCAGGCAGTGGTGTTTGTGATCTCCTTGAGGCTGCCTGATCAATTAACACTCCGTAGTCCGAGAGAAGCAAACCGACTGGTCCAGTAAGAGTGCTGATTGGCCTGACCATGAAAAGATCGCCATAGCAAAAGTTCTCCAAATTCGTCACCTCAGTGTTCACACTCTTGAGCTCTAAAATGCTCAGTATGAAATCACGTATCGTGCAGTAACACTGAAAGTACTTCGACGGTGGCGTGGGCTCATTGATGACCTTGTATTGTTCAAAACGGCAAGCCGTGCAGAAGGTAGTGTCACAAGCTACGCAAGTGGAATAAAGGGTCCGATCATGATCATCATCCGGCTGCGTTATACGCACGTTGCAACAATGACAGAGTAACGCATACTCATTGTCATAAGGCAAGTAACCTGCACGCAAGTCGGAGATCTTTGCTTCGATCATCGCATCGGTATAATTTGCTTCCAATCGAGCCTTGGCTTGCTCATATTGAGCTCGAGAAAAGTGAAGCCCTTTATTCTGTTCTGCAAGTTCCTTGACGACCATCTCATAAAGATCTGGAGTCTCGCCTTCATTGGCGGTAAAGGTCAGATTCTTCAGTGTCTCTCCAGTCTTCTTCAACCTTTCCCATGTACGTGCAACCTCTTTGCCACAAAAGGTAGACTGAGAGACAATGGCAGTCGTGGTCGACGTAGGTGCAGGCTGGTTCGCGAGCAAGGTCTTCAGAGAGTCTGAATTCATAGTCTTGATCGTGAGCGCATAAGCATCAGCATGTGACAACCCAGGGTTTTCCTCTTGAAGAACTGCAATTTGCAATTTCATGTGTTCGTCAAGTTCTTCGTGGTAATGTTCCCTGTTAAACTGCTTCTGAATCTGCTGAGCCATTGCTCGATCACTGTCAACACAATTGCCAGGTCCCAGCCTGACAGTTGGAGATCTTCCCCGTTGACTAGCACCAGCACCAGAGGACATAGGAACATCGTTGTCCGACTGGTCCGAAAGTGAGATTGCAAGCGATGTCACCCTCTCGGCCTTGGCTCGTACTAACTCGGTCTCGGTAAGATCTAAATCAACATCCATTGCAGTGGGACCTGCGGATGAGGAAGAAGCCCCCGTATCAACAGGTGCTTCTGCTCTTTGGCGCTTCGACACTCTGGTGTCTTCATCATCGTCAGTCCGAAGAGATTGACGAACCAGTTGATCGATCCTTTGGCTTGTCTCAGGATCAGTAGTTGTCGGAGGATTGGCGTCATTCGTCAGCATATGAGAATTGTCCAATGCGTCGGATTCGACAGTTGCCTTGGCAGTTTCCTTGCTGAGCTTTTCCTTCAGAACACGGCAGACTGAGTCCATATCAAAATTTCTGTCACGAATTCTTGGACCATTAGTTACTGTAAAGTCATAACAGTCAGGAGGTGGAAAACGCGCAAATGGTTGTAATCCTCTGCCGTCTGAGTCACAAGCCCATTTGATGTATGATAGGTCAAGTTCATTTGTATGAACCAATACCACTCCATTTGAGTTGAAGGAAACGTCGTAGTCGGCGGCTGTCGTGGAGATGTCTAGGAAGAGATACGCACCACCTTGCTTTACCTGGGAGTTGTTCCACAGGCTCTCTCCCTTTCTGACTGCTCCAAAGTGAAGACAATCTCGCTGAGTCACTCTTCCATGCTCATCCTTCCATGTTTTGCTAAACATTCTCTTAGACCTCACGATGCGCTGAAAATACATCATTTTCGTGCCATGAACGGCTGCAGCTACCCGTCGTCCGGGTTGTATCAGCTTTTTGCCTTGAAGAGCACCGGCAAGAGCTGCTTCTTCTCCCGAATGACCATGAGTGCAACCAATGTAGATCATAGCTCGTGGAGTCTTGCTGAAGATATCATCTATACCCCACTTGATGTCAAACCTTGACTTTGGCATAAACAATACCAGGATTGCTAAAATACGAGCATCACTGCACATGTAGTTGGCAATTAAACTCGTTGTCGGGTAGTTGTTGATCAGGGCGGCAAGAGACATGTAGCCATGACATTTGTCCTTGTCAGTCTTATGCCGAAGAATGCTGCTCAGTGTCATGGAGAGCTTCCGTAGATGAGGGAAGATTCCGAAATCACTCTCCCTTGAGTTTGATCGGCCATAAGGTTGACTCCTTGCTCGATGTGCGAGCTCTCCTGTCCAAGGAAGTTCTCTCCTGTGCCACCTGATGTACCAGAAGACCTTCTTTGAGAACTCTGTCAGGTCTCTGGGTTTATAACGATCAGGATTGTGATTGACTGGACCTGGCTCCAAACTAATCTCATCCAAGGAAGCGGATGTGACAGAAAGATCATCAGCCTCTTCAAGTCTTGCCAGAGTCGGTTCTGGCTTAGTTGAAGGGTCCAGTTCCATATGCGTTGCCGCAAAAACCCTGGCATGATCGGACTCCCGATGTGCAGGTAGAAATGCTTGCAACTTGATGTGCACATTCATCTTCGTCATAGTGATGATGGAAGTCTTGACCGTGTTATCCTCAGAGATCTGAGAGTCATCACTCTCGTTGTCCGAGGCTTGAGGCACAGCCAATGCAGCGGTATTTGTCGGCATAGCCTTTGGCAAAGGAGCAACCACTGGCCTAAGAACAGGATCTTCTTGATCAGAGTCGGAGTCAATGGGCACTACTATCGTTTTCGGAGTCGGCTCTACTGGCGTAGTCGCCACTGGCGGCGACGTTGGATACAGCGGAGGCGGTGGTTTCTTGGCAGTTGGAGGCTTAGGAACAAGAGGAGGAAAACTCGATTCTCGTCGAAGTAAGTGTCCTTCCACGTTCAGAATGAGGTTGATTTTGATCTGACCATCTTGCCTTGGGATCAAGGCCTCTGCGCTCCTTCTTCTGCTGAGTGCAACTGCCTGCCAGTACCTCCTCGGAGGTGGGCCATTTACCAGAAGGTGCAGAAGGAATCGAAGGCTGTGGCGGAGGACTTTTGAGTGGAACCGTCTTCGGATAGGGCACCGGAGGAGCCTCAGAATGAGGCATTGGAGGAGCCTTAACAGGTGCTTCTCCTGAGTCCTTGCCTGCTAGAAGACGTGCCGCATCATAGGCCTTGTAGTTCGGAGGATTCTTCACTCTGCCTGTTGCCTGATTCATCATTGCTTGCACACTGCCACTAGAAGATCCAGCAGCATCTGGACTTGCCTTGCCCACTGCAAAATCCATGTTCAAAGGTGTGACCGGCACACCTTGATTTCCAGGAGCAAAATAATCCTTCGGTTGCTGTGGCATCTTTGCACGAAAACGCCAGGCGTCTGAAGGATTGTCGAATTGAATGATTGTGATTGTTGTTGGCTTAAAGCCGCAATTGCTATCAAATTACATCATCTAATTACATCATGCAGACACTTATTTCACAACGTGAAATAGCGTGAAAACAACTCATTAACAGATGTTCAGCGCATTCGCTGTCAGTATGGATGGCTGTTGCTTGAAACTGCCACAAGGATTTCTTGATTTATTTCCTCATGCATGAAACAAGCTATCTCGAAAGGATTGCATCTAGTGATATTGTTGCAAAGCCATACTGCAAGGAAGGCCTTATGTTTCAGGAGAGACCTAAATGGAGGATGTGAATCAACACCTCTTAGAATGCCTGTATCAACAGATTTTATTAGAGCATCTGCCTTGGCAGAATGCTTTGTCAGTGAATCGCTCAGACAATCAGCGCTTACAACATGTCCTAGGTCATCTATGGCTCCTGAATTGGATTCTTTCCTCAACATCTGAATCAAATGTATTGTTTCTTTTTGTTCTGGTTGATGTGTCGTGCGAGCGGTTGTAACAAGATTATTTGCGTCAGTCCGCATGTGAATGGCAGATTGTTGGCCTGAACAGTCGGCCCATAGTCCCTTCAAATAGAGACAATTGCCAAAGCATTTCATGAGAGCATATAACTCAGCAACAGTTGTTGACATGGTTGCTTGTGTGATCTTATGACTCTCATAGTCTATTAGGCTGCCCTTGGTATCTGTATGATCTTTGCGCCGTTCTTCGGCGAGGAATATGCATAAAGCCCTCTGGCTTGATTTATCCTCGTTGTTGCGATATGACGCATCTGGCATGCCAATGATCCTACAGACTCCTTTTAAAGGCCAAAACCTTAAGGAAACCGGGGAGCCCTTTATCATGCGAACTAACTTGTTTACCGCACGTACGTCTGCTATTGTGGGTGAAGCCTGCTGGGATGCTGCTCTAGAGAATTTATAACATGATTGGAATTGTGTCCTAGATTGAAGCCAATTGATCATGCCGAGTACTGACCGGTATTCGGTATGAAGATAAGGCGTGCATGCAATGTTGTCCTTGAGGGACTTTTCAAACACAATTTCATGAAGATCATCTACTGCAAGCTGCTGGCTTACCTCAATATGTGCTTGCTGAGTAGCATCATCTTTCACCCAGCGTATTCGCTGTCCCACAAACTTTACATCGTTTTTGTCCTCAGAACCAACTTCATAGTCATTCCTAAGTTTCTCCAAAACACGTTTGGCAAACTCGTAATCCCCAGCCATAAAAAGGTCATCAACATGCAAACTAATGATACCGCATGGCTTACGGCCTCTAGAATTATTACCTTTGAAGGGATCGAGGAGTTTGTCAAGTGCTGTGCCTGGAGAGGTCACGATGTCGGAAGGCTTATCATTTGCTCCCGTATTCGGGGACTGCAAGGTACGCGTTTGACTGTACAAAACATAGGTACAGCGATCACCGCGCGTAGGTTCACAACCATATGACCTTAGGCTGGTGTCGACGACGTTGAACCAACGGCGAGGTGCGTCGTTTAAACCGTAAGCAGGTTTCTTCATACGCGCTACCATATAGGGTGGATGGCCACACTCCTGTGGGAGCTGACACACTATAGATCTAGTATTGTCATATTTTTGTCCTTGAAGGAAAGCTGTTTTGAGGTCCATGTGAAAGAGGTCCCAGCGCTCAGACGCTGCCAATTGACAAGCCATGCGAAAACCAGGCCTACTAGCTGCAGGGCTATCTGTTTGTTGGTCAAGTTTTTGTTTGTCTTGAAAACCTCTAAGAACCCATCTTGCTTTACATTTTTCAAAGCTGCCATCACCCTTACGTTTGATATTAAGGACCCAGCGTCCAGTGACATAGTTACGTCGTTCAGCATAAGTTAGTTTTCTGATGTCAACCAAATCGTAAACATCGTTTTCAATCCAAGAAGCAATTTCAAGCTTCTTAGCTTCACCGAACTGTTTGGCATAGGACCGTAGTTCGGTCTGAGATGCTTCCTTGGACTTCTTGATTTTTGCTGTTGACATGGGTTTACTATGGGCCTTGGACTGAGCCTTAAGACAGAACTGTATTAAATTAAGTTCGTCGTCCGACTCTACTGCTTCCCCAAGGCTCTGACTGGGATCCCATTCATCTTGCTGTCTGCAGGAAAACCTGCTACCATATTTTTCTGAGAAAAGCGCACGCAGAACAGTTTGAGGAGTTTCAACCTGGTCAAGATCTACAGGTTTACCCTCAGCATCACGACAGATTTGGAAAGAGCCTGTATCCCCAGCATATCGCTGTTCGTCCGTAAGGAAGCTTAGACTATGATCGATTATCAAACCATCAAAATCTTTGTCCTTACGTTTGGGGCTCTTATGCCATCCTTCATCTTCGCTATCTGGAGGATGCCTCCGTTTATAGCCCTTAGAGTATTCATCCTCTGGGATTATCTCCTCGTCGTCCGAGGTGGGAACTGGCTGATCTGCTGGCTCTGGCTTAGCAGGAATCAGCTCTTCCTCACTTTCAGACTTGACCTCAGATTTCTTCTTCCTGGGGTCCTTGAAATCCCAGGGCTTGAAGTCTTTATCTGATTTATCCTCGGAATCTCGACTTTTGGAACGTTCTCGTGGCTGAACCTTATTTTCTGAATCCCTACTCTTAGAGCGTTCTCGTTTTGGTTCTGGTGATCTTCTCTCTTTCTTCCTAATCTTGGACTTAACAGCAGTTTTGCGTTTGGGAGTTGCTGGTTCCTCATTTTTGTGTTTAGTTGTTGTGTCGTTTGCAGGATTGACCTCTGGAAAACCTTCACCCCCCAGATCAAGATTCCGTCGCGCATCAGGCATAGCCGCGTCCGAAGGCGGCGCGGACGGAAGATGGATCTGCTGACCAGAGGGCAACTCAGTGTTGAGTTCCAGCGCTGGACGCTGGCCAAATTCCCGCAAAGGAACATCCGGCGTAGCAGGCGCGAGACGCAAAGGGGGCGTAAGCCCAGGCGGCGGCGCGACGCCAGACGTCTTCCAGAAATGCACAAATGACCACTGGGAGGGATCAAAGTGCTCCAGCAATTCGCGATGAAGCTGGACATGCACGAAGTAAATCCACTTGGGTGGGTCATTTTTACGCCAAAAGAATATATAACTTTCATCACCCGCACTCAACAC
>OJCC01000066.1_pt1 | contig 15325 bp, 3 predicted proteins | sample 1591771 | NCBI WGS metagenome assembly OJCC01 (sample SAMN05416741, study PRJEB24817) | seawater metagenome | isolation source: Sea water | place: Canada:Atlantic | collected 2013-07
CGAGATTCCTCTACGTCTCGTGGGCTCGGAGATGTGTATAAGAGACAGGCTGTGAGCTGAACTCGGTCCTTTCGTCCAGTCGTTAAGGCTTGTGCGACAGAGAGTGTTGTAGTCGAAAATTGTACTTTATTAATTTTTACGAAAATTTCTCACTTAAATACTACTGCCCAACCGACAAATCCACTTGGATAGTTGTCACTCGGAAGTAGGATAGTGATTACTATAGTGCAAGGTATCCTCGATAAATATCGAGGATCCTTTTCACTAAATAGGAAATGATCCATGGGGAAATTCCAAACAGTTTCAAAAACTTGTCTTGGTGGAATAGTGATCTGCATCCTCACGGTTACATGAGGATCCATGTTACTGATTCCTAATTTCACCCCCTAAGAAATGAATCAGATCCTGTTTGACAGCTGGAGCCTATGATCAGAAAAGCCGTTGAGCCAATTCTGAATCATGGGATCAGATTCCTTTTCTGACCAGCCTTAATGTTTCAAATGCGTAACTGCATTTTCACATTATTAGCCCATGCGCAGATGCGCATGATATGACCATGCGCAGATGCGCATGATATGATCATTCAGGACCGTCTGATTTACAACTCACCCCCGATCCAAGACTTGTGCTTATCATGAAATGATAGACAAGCCTTAGGATCAGAAATCAGAAGCGTCCATATGTCTTCAGCAACGTGTTGCTGTCTTGTGAATCCCATCTTCAGTAATCATGATAATTCGTTTGAATTTCTCAAATGATTCTTCTCCGCGTCCGGATAGTCACGGAAGTGCGGATTTGCGCCCCCGTTTCCGTTGGGGGTAACTGAGCTTCATGGAGTTACATCTCGTCGTTGTTGTCCTTTCGTTTGTTTGTGTATCACGGTTTGCACACGTGGGTTTGTTCTTTGCGTGTAGATGCCAATCAGTTTTAACGTGATTGGTTCCAGACGGCTATCTGGGCGGAAGTGTTGATAGATATGATCTTTCAACTTCCTAGTCATCAGGAGGTGGGTTAGGAGGAGGTAGGAGGTCACCATATCCGGTTAGTCCGTCTCTCAATCTCCGTATGTCCTCTCTTGAGACTGCTTTGGTGAACAAATCGGAAAGATTATCCTTCGTATCCACTCGTCGGGTCGAGATTTGACCCAACTCCAATTGCTCCTTGCAAAAGTGGTAATCGATAAGGAAAAACTTATTTCCAGGAGTCACCATGTCCTCGCGAGACAATGTTGTTGTGCAATCATTGTCGCCGAGAACAGGTGTTGCCTCTTTTACGAGGTGTCCTAGACCCATTTCACAAAGTAGTTGACGTATGAATACCACCGCTTTGGTGGCGTGACTTAGCGCCATATACTCATTGTGATGTGATGATACTCCAACGTGGTTGTGTTTCTTACACCCCCAATCTATAGGACCGTTAAACATATAGATGCAATACCCCCATTGGGACTTGCCGTCAGACGGGTCGGCCTTATTGCTACTGTCATAGTAACAAATCGGACTACCGTCACCATCACTTCGGAATCGAATTCCGCGTGTCTTTTGTGAATACATGTATTGGAGCATGTGGCATGCGCAACTCCATGCCTTGGCATCGGGTTTTGACATAAGGCGACAGCATTGTGTCACTCCGTATAGCATTTCGGGGTAGCAATTCCGAGCACCCCAAAGGAGTGATCCCACAATATTCATGTACCCCATTTTGTGGTATTTGTCATGAATCTTGGGATCCGGCTCGGATTGGGTTAAGTGCAGGAATTCCCCCGCCGGAAATGGTGTTTCGGGCACCCCTTGAGTAAGGAGGTGCTTATGTGTTGCGTATGTTGTTTCCACAAAGTCGGGTTGTGTCATAGTCATGTACGTGACGTTCTTGTTACGTTTTGACTCTGATACTTCCCGCTTGATCCCAAGCATAAAGCGAGGGTCTCCAACTTTTACTTTGAAACGTTTATGGAATTCATCGGCGATGAAGTCAAGGTCTTGGGAATTGTCCCCAACACCTTCACAGTCGTCGGTGTGAATTGACACATACGTTGTCTTTCCCTTAGGAGACTGGAAGATGAATAAACAAGGGTCCATCCTTGCCTTTTTAACTGACCACCCATCCTTGTTGAATCTTTCAAGAATGAAAGAGTCTCGAAGCTGGGAATAACGACGGTCAGCTTGAGGCATACCATAGCAGTTCTTTTTCAGAATTGCATATAGTTCCTCGCCAGTCTTCTTGTCATATCGTCGGAGACCTACGGGATACCTTATGGGTATCCTTTCGTTCTCGCGACATGGCGCCCATAAGTATGCCGTGGCGATGTCCCAAGCTTTACGTTTGAGCTTAAGAGCTACATGTAATACTTGGAGCAATCGCGTGGTTACTAGACTTGGGGCAGCAGAGAAAGTTGTGGTAAAGTGTTCTCCTTGCCGCATAAAACCTTTGTGCCCGCAGACTACGTCGCGGGCTTTGAACTTGTCAAAAGTTCCATCGGGTTTATATTTGGCGTCATAGATGAGCATCATAGGAACCGGGGAGTGTTTAATCCCTTGTTTCCTAATCTCTTCAAGAGTGTGATCGTGATCGAGCACCCCTAGTGAGTCTAGGGAGTCCAATTCTTTAAGAGTGGCTTTTGCCCACTCCTCGCGGTCAGCTCGAGTAAGCATTGTTTTGAATGATTTGGGTGGGATTAGTTTTCCGGTTCTCGGATCGACTATCCCACCTTCCTCACCCTCAAACTTACCGTTTGCTAGAATCCGCACGATCTGTTCTTGTCTGGATTTATGATCATCATATTTTGGAAAGAGAGATTCTTTACTACCAGGTTTGGCTAGGTACGCATAAAAACGTTCAATTGTCAATGGATCATCTACGATCTCTCGAACAATCCTAGTTGTTGCGTATGCTTTCACGATTTCTCGTCTGAAAGCTTTACCAACGTGATCGGAGTTCCTATGTTGAGGATTTCCGTCATCGTCGGCCCTATCTCGTTTGAGTTTGAATGTATTCCACATCTTCCCGGATGGTATTGGAAATACACCTCCCTCTCTGATAAAGTGTTTGCGTCCCACCCCCCAGGGGGATGAGAATTTGCAACCAACATTGCCCCCACGCGTGGATTTTAGTCCAGTGACTAGAGTCCTCGTGGAGTGAATGGCTGTGCCTTTCGGGCCAAATGTCGGTCCAAGCCAATCGAAATAGGCTCTCCGATATTTGGGGTTTACCCCTATAGCATCGCAAAGTTTGAAGAAAGTCATTCGTGAGTTAGGTAGAACAGTAAACCATTTCAGGTTTGCTACCAGTTCACTATCTCGAAAGTAGGAAGGCAATAAAGTTTTAGCAACTTTTCCTCCCTCTGACTCTTCGCTATCACTTTCATCAGTGTTGCCATCGGACGAGGATGATCCGTCATCGATTCCAGAATCGGAATTAGGATTATCCAAGGTCTTGTCCGTGGGCCGAGGCTCTACTCGGACACCCCCCCTAAGACGCTTAGATGCGCGGCTTCCCGTCGCAGGTCTTAGGCTTGTTTTGGGGCCCTTTATTTTGCTCCGTGAGTCCTTATCAATCATCTCACGGATACAATGAGCTTTACGTCGCGTAGCCAAAGGCTTATGAATGCGTTCAGTGTCTACGACGCTGGTTGGTGATTCAGAGTCATGTGTGTCGAAGGCAGCCATTTTCTTCCCCTTTCCTCGTGATTTGGCGCGAGGGGGAGTTGAAAATGCACTTTCTACCTCCATGCGAGAATCCTCATTCTCTAACTCGTCATCACTCGAGGGAGAGAAGTCGCGGAGATGGTCATCCACTTTGTGAACCAAGTATTTGTGGAGATCATCGGCGTCCATGTCATCCCTTGTTCCGTCTTCCCATTTGATTTTCCACATCTCATCTTTGCTATTGTATGATTGAATCATACCTTCATAACATCCGAAAGTAGGATAGTTTTTGTATAGCAATTTACCCTTTAGGGATTTGGGGTAATTCGATATGGCTCGAATGAGTTGTTCCTTTAGACGTGTCTGTGAATCCGTTCCCTCTAGAAGCTTTTCTAGAGGGTTTTTGCCAACATTGCCAAAGCTATCTTTGACGCTATCATTTGTTGGTTTAAGATCCCCGTCTATTTGATGATATATTGTGCCATGATTATCAACCAATGTTACTTGTGGTTGAAGAATACCATTGGGATGTGCTCCGTCCCGTTGTCCGGGAGTGTATGGAGACACAATCCTTTGGTTTCTTTGACCGACAAATTGGCTAATGTCGATAAAACAACGGAGTACGTTGTCTTTTTCGTGATCGACGGGGAATATTGAATTTCCACGTGCATCGGCTGGTTGCGGTGGGGCATCCAGACCAAGCAACGTGTAGTAATTCCACCCATCAGGCATTTCACATTCGAAATAGTTCTTCGAGTGAAATCTGATTGACATCGACTTGTCAAACGGGCAAAAGAATTCGGGTAAGTCATCTGCAATTCCGATGGATACACCCCATCGGGATTTCAGTTTGTCAACTCGAGTGCCTTTGACTTTGGGACAATGCACCAAGCATGGTGTTCCCAAAGGTATAAGGTGATGAATACGGTTGTCACACATTCGCCTACTAATTTGACCGTTACTGATTTCCTCCAATGGTCGGATGGTATCGCCATCCTTGGAAGAAACGTTACGGGAAAGTGGGTAAAGGTTTCGGAGCATGACTCCTTGGTTGACCGCAAGCTCAATGAATGAGTATGGTAAGTTATTCTCAAGGAGAATTGACTTGGCCACCACTTCAATTTGCTTAATTGCATTTTCAGCGTGTGAGGCTGAGCGCTTATCGTCGGGAGACGAATATTCAGGATTAACTCCAAGATCAGCCATCATTGCACGCCAGGCCTTATTGTTGATCCCCCATTCTCCCGCCTTGTCCAATCGTAAAGATTGAACAATTGGGAAGCCGAGGTCACCAAAAATAGGGTTCTTTCTTGCATTGACAATCCAATCTCGGATCAAACCGAGGGATTCGTCACGTCGGTGCGCATGAAGCGCGACAAAATAGCCTGAAGCTATGTCACGCATCACAATACAATATTGATTTCCTTGCATCGACTCGTGTGACCATGTTGCCATGTCACAAACCCAGGTTGCCCCGGGCCTGAGTTCAACGTGAGGTTCAACTTTGGAGAAAACTCGCCGCATGCTACCTCGTACCATTTTACAAATGAGACATCCTGGCACGTAGCCGAGATGTCCATGACGTTTGTGGAGTGCAAGTTGGGTAAGGCGCCGCTCACGGCTCTTAAGACCATCTTTAGTTCCACTAATCATGGTTTCATGAGAATCTGGTCCGAGATGGCCATCTCTTTCTTTCGTGGTAACCGAACAACTCTCTGGATGAGTTGGTTCGGGTCCCGCAGTCATGTTATCATCAATTGGTAATGGAGAACTATTGGAAATAGTCCCATTGTAAGCTTGAATTCTGTGGTTTGTAATATGTCGGGTGAACACGCGATGAGCCTTCATGAGCTCACCGATAGTCGAATCCACAATTAGGCTGCCTACCTCAACGGTGGGCCCTAATTGTGACGTGTGTGTTTTGTCCCAAGGATTGAAATCAATCTCGCCGTCGATTGGTTTACATTTGATTGAGAGTCGCGGTTTGCGGCAATCAACGTCGAATGTTCCATTCGTACAGAGTGACATTTTCTTATCTTTGGTTGAACCACAACGATAAGCGATTATGTGGCCACCGGTATGTCGACCAATGCCATCCACAATCCCGCGCCATTCTGTCGGTGATCTAGCCGCATGGGGGTCAAAGACCCCTTTTGCGGCCCGACAGGATTGCTTGGGAGTGCATGCTGCATGGGCAGTCGCTTGACCGGATTGTTTGGCCATTACGGGGCATGCAAGAATCGAATCAAGCCCATTCTTGGATGAGGTTAATTTGCTATCCTTTGCAAGTTTTGTCCCCTCGTCGTTATGTTGTTTCCCTTTGGAGAATCGTAGAGACTCCTCATATTGTCCCCATTTAATAGCAAGAGCTTTAGTGGGGGCAATGACTAGTTCAATTCGGAAACCGTGAAGTTTCGAGTTGAAAGTCACAGGAATGATGTGTTTCTTCCCTTCGTGTTTGGAAGATTCACTGTGCAATCCGGATATCACCCCGGGTTGCGTGGAGAAAACCATTTTGTACCCTTTGAATCGAGTCAAGTTATGAATCGAGAAAAGGTTATCATTTAGGCCTCCGACAGTGTCTACCATTTGCTTAAAATAAGCACCACGATGGGAGGGGTTGTCGGAGATCGCATAGCAATGCGCCACTCCTCGAATTCCCCCACTTATTTCTTTCCCACCTTCGAATCCCACTATACGAGCGGGAGATTCGGTAGGTTCGGAGAGAAAACTTCCTGTATTACTCTTGAATAAGCTCGAGGAGCAACCCGTGTCTACAATAGCACGAAAGTGCATGTATTCTTTGGGCGCCCTCGAGTGCCCATCTCCGACAAGCGTGTCATCGGAGGGTAGGTCATTCTTGGAATGAGTAATATGAACCCGACTGCATGAAATTCGATCGTGCTGTCGGGCTCCCCTTACCGGACTTCGTAGAGGCGGGTGTGCATGCCGGATGCACTCATGGACATTATGCATGTTAGTGCAATGTGTCTTGGCTGCACCCTTTAGCTTAAGCGCGGAGAATGTGTCATTCATATTCAAAGAATGTATCATTCTGTGCTTTGCCAAGGCATTGCGTGTGTTTCGCCCAAGACTGGATTTTGCTTTGTAGAATGCCGCCTTTGCGGTCAAATACGTCACAATTTCTCGTTGGAAGGCTAATTCTTCCTTGAGATATCCGTCTTTGAAACTATGTTCGGCGCTATTCCTAAACATTTCAGAATCATTGATCCCCTCGGGAGGTACCCAAGGTGTGTTAAAATCCCCTGAAGAATGTCCTCCTTGGACACTCCCACGTTGCGATGTGTTGTCATAATCATAGTGATGTCTATCCTCGTGGTGACACGAGGATGAAGATCCTAATGGCATTGATACCTCAATGTCATCATCACAGTGATGTCTATCCTCGCGGTTCCGTGAGGATGAGGATGCTAATGGCATTGAGGATTTCTCAATGTCATAATCACAAGTTTTCAGGTGATCAGAAGGCCTTTTGGGATCACTAATGTCACGGGACATTGGCGATACCATAGAGGGCACATTGTGATCACCCTTACATTGATCGCACAGGTTTGCCCCATGCTTCTGATCGCAGTCACTAGTGTTTTTATCCGATTCCAAATTGGTTGGTGAGGGTAAACATTTGGCATGACTAGTTCCATGGGTACTAGTACCCACGAGTCGCTGTGTGTAGGGATGGATCGGACAGTAAGTAAGGGCGCGGTCATGGCATACAGGTACAAAGTCCGCCCTTCCCTGTACTTCGTTATCGTCACACCACGAATGTAGTGTTCCGGACGGAGTAGAAATCTGGAAGCACGGATTTAAGTGCCTTTCACCATTAGACGCTCCTATACCGTCATGTACTTGGCTCACCGTTGCTCTCGCGCAATGAACCTGAGGCCTCGGAGGGCAAGTCCTTTGGGCCTTCGTTCGTGCGTGTCTTCGAGAGTTAAGGTTGTCGTCAGCGTAGATCCCACTCGGACCACCAACTTTTCTCTCATCCCGCTGACAAGCGGAACTTGAGTAACTCTTGGTGGTTGAATTCCGAGACTTGGGATGACCATGATCACCATGATGTCCCCGTGCCCGACAACGGCACGGTTCTGTCATGGTGGCATCATTGTATGCAAATTTGGGTTTCCCCTTCTTTGCTCGCATGGTCGTGACACAATGAGAGCGTGATTTCGAGAAATCATCGCTACGTTCCCGATTGGATTTTCGGGCATGTTTCCTCATTGCGGATTTGTTTCGTTGGCGGGGACGACAACAGGAATCGGCATTGCCATTCCTGAAGTCTTTCGAGTCCTTCGCCACGAATTTAACCCGTGCACACATAATACGCTCGTTAGGTGGTTTCCGATTGGGATTCGATACAAATCGAAACTCATCCGGTCTGCACCCACCCACGAAGAGGTTACTTGGGTTATTTTCTTCACCCATCTTCGTGGATTTGGTCCTTGACCGTGAAGTAGAACTCGCCCCCCGGTTCGTCCTAGACTTCGCGCCGCCCTTCACATGTTCTCGGGGCAATTTCCCCGTGTGAATATGTACGGCGTTGGCATAAGCCTCCGTTCGAACGTTCCTTTTCTTGAATGTTGATGTAGACCTCCCGCCACTCGACGACCCCCGCCGTTCGAGTGTGCGAGTTGTCCCATTCTTGAGCTTGACCGTTCCAGTATCCACAAGTTTATGGAAACACTTTTGACAAACAAATGTGTCCAAAGACGTGGAACTGACGGGTAGTCTTCCGTCACAATTCAGAGCACGACACGTGGTATACGTGCCTTGCTTAGAGGATCCACGAGGTTTTGATCCCCTATTTTGACCTGAAAATTTACCGGATGACTTCCCTCGCCCCGACCCTTGCCTGCCTCTAAACCCGGATGGTTGGTTCGTTGAGTAACAGGTCATGTGATCTTCAGAGTCCATTTCGGTCTCGTCACAACCGACATGATCTGTCATGTCCATCCGGAGGACACGCATGGCTCGGATTGATTGTTGCGTTGCCGCTCCCGGAATTGCGACGGTTATCTTTTGATTGATTTGATCAACCTCACATAGAAATTCGTCGAATACCCCTAAAGCATCGTGTTCACAAATTCCGCTACGTGCCTCCATCCACTTTTCGAGTTTGATAGCAAACATCGCGTTGCGTGATGAGAGCGCGCCCGCGATTGTTGCAATAACATTGTAGTCAAGCTTAACTTTGTGAAGATGTCCTAGCTCAATCAACTTACGCGCCTCTGATATTGCCTTGGGCACTGAGCCTCTGGCAAACAGACCGTGTGAGTGATCAAGTTTGGTCTTCAAGTTTTGTCTTGCTGAGAATGTCGTTGATTCGTGGTACAGAAGGATCGAGAGAAGGATGCTCAAACCATCCTTATCTCTCCCATGGCACATGGTCCTATTAGTGGACGTAGTTCCATAGGACCTCCCTCCGAAGTAACGGCGTACTAGGGCATAACCCCCGGGTGCGCCTTCTAATACTTCGAAGAGTGCTTCGTTTGCCTTAACGTATTCCGTGTCAAAGTACGGAACACGTTGAGACCCCACAATAGTCCCTCCAAACCGAGTATCTGGCGGAACAAACCGCGGTTTACCCGGTGATAAGCCTCTCGTAGCACCGCTCATCTCATCGTACATTGGTAGTACGGGAGCGAGAGCGCGGCTATGTGCAGAGAAAAGCTTATGGAGTTCGGCTTTAAGTCTGTGCGCCGCTTCTTGATTCGCGTGACCGTCAATTCCCGACGGCCATGCAAATTTTGTGAGTGCGAGCGACTTATCATACTTATTTTCTTCGCCGGACATATTGAATTCTTTGATGAGAAATCGTGACATGTCTCTCTTGAGAGTAGTCCCCATCTTGCGGGTTTGTTTAAGATCGGTTTGCACTTGAGCAAGAGTAGTGCGAACTTTATTTGAGTCCACATTCCCTGAGAAAGGATACTCTTGCTGTGCACCCCCAGCTCCATATGATGCGAACGATTCATCATCTGAGTCACCCATACCAACGGATTGGTATAAATCTTGGAGTGACTCTCCTTCTTTTCGGGCGAGCTTGCTTTCCATACGTTGATTCATGATGGAACCATGATACAACCTATTGAGAGTAAGAATTTGTCTCGCCATCGTTCCCGTATGAATGATGCGTGCCGGCCCTTTTTCACCACCCCCAAAGATAGGAGTGGGATTAGGGTCGGGACCATCATCGCCCCCGCGACCATTCCTCAGACGGAATGGCTCGGGTTCCTGGAAATCCATCCCATGTGGATCAGGACCAGGTGGGTACCTTCCCTGGCGAAGGCCGTGAGACCCGTCATTTCGAATTGAAGTATGGATTGGTGGCTTGGTTTTGCCAGTTCTTGAAACAAAGGAGGTTGCCACCCCTCCATGATCATTCCTAGAATAATCATGGTAATAGGTCTCCCCCGTGTCAGCGGGGGAGGAAGAGAAATGTTGGGTAGGACCATATGGAGTAGAGTTAGAGGATCTCCTCGCTCTACCCCTAAGTCTCTTTTCCGCATTTTCCTTGAGGCGTTGTTGTTCTCGATTCTCAATACCGTGATCACCCCCAAGTTTTCGTGGGGGGTGTTCTAGATATTTGGGCATGCAATCTTCCTGATTGTCTCCATGATCATTAGCTCCGCTCCGTAGACCGGCGTTATGCCGGTCGGATTGGGGTGCTTGACCATGGTCCCTATGAGAAGCGCCGGAATGGGGGCGTAGATCCGGGGCTCCAGAGTCGGAGGTCCTACCATGGTGATATTCCATGGCCCTCGCGGCTCCGGCGACCCCGCTCCCCGGTACCGGTCCTGAACTTGGTCGATCCCCCGACGTTGTACTATCTTGGTGATCCGAGCGCGTGGGAAGGTTCCTCCTCCCATCACCCCGGGGCCCACCCATGGTTCCACGGATCGTAACTTCCGTGGATTCATGTAGATTTCCAAAATCGTTGTTAATACCTAATGGCTCCGCACCCCCTACGGGGGCGCCACTAGGTCGGGATCTGAAATTCGGTTGAGACCGTTGTGATGCCGCTAGGACAGCCACGACTGTGGGGTTGTCCTGAAAGGATTGACTTCCGTCAACATTTTCAGAATCTCCTATACCGGTAAAGGTAGGGAGAGCATCACGAATTTCTGTCTGATCTATAGGACTCGCATCTCCAAGTTGTTGACCATGTCCTTCCATAGAGGAAGGGGCATGACGACTTGGCGAACGCAAGTTGTGTTCACCATCGGGTTGGACAATGGCGTGAGAGTCGTTATCAGAAAGCTCGCCTTGTGGGCGCGGTTCTTGATTAGACGTTTCACCATGTTCGCTCCGAACACCTCCCGTATCAGCATTGCCCATATTCACGAGTCGAAAAGACTCGTTAATAGATTCGATTTGGGCTTGAAGATCTATAATTTGCTCTTGGTGAAAAGATGTTCCTTGGGCATCGGTGAAAACTTCGTCCGTCTCATTGTCGACAAGGGAGTCGCCCTTATCACCAATGGGATCGGGAACACCGGGACCCTCGCCGCCATCGGAGGAATTTCCTCCTTGGCTATCTCTCGAGCCCGACCCCTTGCCACCCGAACGCAAATCCATGGCTTGTTAGGCCTAGGTATTGAGTAAGGGATAAATGACATGAGATCCAAAAGATCTTGACTTCACTATAAAGGTTCAACAACGGGAATAATTTCCCTTAACCAAAAGTGAATTGAGATGAAGAAATGAGTTCTCACACTCACGTCAAAATTTTGGTCTACAAAATCAGATAGGATAAGAGTCATGAATATAATTCGTGAATAGGACCCATGCCATAATTAGGACCTCAATTGTAGGATGGCCTATGTCATCATTAGATAACATTACCGTGTTAGAACTCCCCGAAGTAGCCCGGCTTAAGATCAAAGATCGGCGGTTGCTACAAAGGTTAGGTCCACTCTATACTCAGCCCGACTTAAGATCAAAGATCGGCGGTTGCTAGGTATTGAAATTCTTACTTCATGATGCACCAAGAATGGTTGAAACAACTTGGTCTTCTTCGTGAATATAGACATGAACAATTCCGTATCCGAAAACCAAATTCTCCCTCAAATATGGGGGAAATTCTCAATCTATCAAACATCCTTGAAAAATTGGCAGCCCTAGATTATCTAGCCATCACGAGATTCAAGTAATATTCTCATGGAATAATGCCGGATAAATAGGAGGTGCTAATTTGCATGCCAAACAATTGTTCTCAGTGATAATAATATCACGACCTTGAAAAATCCAATCATGTGATTAGTATGATTGGTCGTGACCCTTCACGAGTGATTCAAGAAATCAAGGTATCAATAATAGCATGACGTAATGGCATGATTATTAGGGTAGTAATACCCCGCTATTGATTATCTTCCCAATGTCAAAACATGATTATTAACTGCCAGTGATATTGCTTATCGCAACGCTTTGCCATCATTAATATCATGTCGTCACGTCTACATATCTGTACGGTCGGTAGTGACGTCTCTACTTAAAGAGCAACGTATAACCGCCTACCAAATATGAGTGATGACGGCATTGTTGTCCCCGTAAATGGTACCAAGTTAGTACCTTCTACGTAATCGCCCTTTTGCGGAAAATTATGGGATTCCAAAGATTACAAAAACGATGAAATTATGATTGAAGCAATTTCAAGAATGATTCTGGCACTGATAGACACGCGTTCTGTGTCTAAAAGTTCGATGAATAATACATGTAAATAATACTCGTATTTGAGACCATGATAGGAAGGAACGTAATTTGGAAGGAAGGAACGTGGATTGGTCGGGGGTTGACCGCGCTCGAGTGAGCAACGGGGAAGAGAACGCGAGGGATGAGGGAGCGATGTAATTGTCACAAACATTATTTTAACAAAAGTTAAAACAATGTTATTAGACTAAATACATGCTTCCCACACACTCCTCACTCCTCCCCGCCTCGCTCGCAGCGCAGCCTCCGACGTCACCACCTGAGGTCACCAGCAAAAGAGATGTTACATGAGAGACGAGTCAAAACACCTCGGTCATGACATAGTATTATGTATTAGTAACAAGTATCATCATGTTGGTACGAGGATAGGTATCACTAATAGTGATCACTAACCTAGTCACAACATTAGAATACATATCATAGGTGGCACTGCATGATCATGACATAGTCATGAAAATTTAGTGCCACGTGGTGGTATGTAGTTCAATGATAATACTAATAGCTACTATAACAGTCAACAATGCAATTACGAAGTGTATGAGTCGTACTACGCACCCCCCCCTTCCATCACCTCAGGTAATCATGGTAGTAATAATACTACTCAAGACTACTCAAAAGCAATAAAGGAGGGGGGGAAGCGCACTCACATGTGATCGCCCCTCCCAAGACAGAGCAGTCAGGACTGAGTCGTGAGCTGTCGTGGTCCTCGAAGAATGAGAGTTCATTCTCCGTGAGGCCACGTAGCTCCGTACTCATGTGCCTTTCTGCTTCTGATCTTGAGAGAGCAGGGCTGTACCATCCCGCCGGGTAGCAATCGCTGTCACTTGGAACACTGTCGTCCGAGTCCCAAGACTCGAACTCAGGTTCGTCGTGACAGACGGTTGCCACCCCGCAGGTGAACAGCTCCGTCTGCTGTCGATCACGGGCGCCCCGCCTTCGGGGCGTCCCCCGATCATCTCCTTCTTCTGTCACGCCAAGCTCGCGCGCACAGGACGCCGCATCATCGTCGTTGCGCTCTGCTACCCCCGTGTCCGAGGACACAGAGGGAGCATCGCACATACCCTGCACACTGGGCCCTCTGGCCCCTGTGGCAAGGGCAGCCCTCCTTCTTTCCTCGAGAAGCACCTTGTGAATTTTGACTGATTCAAGGGCAGCCATGAATGGCGCCCTCAAATATGTGTCAGTTAATCCATCAAGGAATTCAGTCGTAACACACTCTGAGTGTATACAGAGGTGTCCGTCTCTGACAGGTGACACTGTCTGCGCAACACCAGTGATGGTGTCTAGCACTAACAGTGGTAGCATGGTGGAGGCACGGCCATATGGCCTAACTCTGCTCTTGAGCTTGAACGTGAAACGTTCAAGCAGATGAGCCTTGCATTGCCTATCCTGAGCAATCATCTCATTCCCCATGAGTGTTATTTCACACCCAAGGTTCATCGCGATGAAAGCCCCCATGGCTACAGTACCAGCATCGTTGTGCTCTTCCGTGAGGAAGCGAAACAACGTGCTGGTACCCCCTGGCTTCCCCTCCCTTACCTTTTCGCCTCGGCTACGCCTCCTTTGCATCTCAGTCTGCTCATTTTCATGAGCAATCTTTGACACTAAGAAGGTAACCTCAGCTTCAGCCTTAATCTCTGCATCGGTCGCCTTAAACATGACAATCGCGTCGGAATTTCTTCCAGCGTAACTGTCATCAGGCGACCCCAGAGGATTGGCAGCTGCCCGTCCATCGATCGTCCTGGACCCTTTAAGGCCAGGACGACGATTTATGGGGGTATTCTCTGACCAAATAAATCCTATGATAAGATCATTCGGGTCAGTGTCATCATGAAGGGGGCACAACGTGAGCAGCGCTAGGTCCTGTGCCTTGTCGAACCGCCTGGCGTGCAGCGTGATGGTGAGAACCTGTGCCTTTCCAACACGAATTAGTCCAGCCATCAGGTCTGCAAACACATAAAGCATTAAGCATGATTAGCATCTTAAAGTACAAAACAACATACGACGGCAGATAGCATTATCATAATGCTAAATGCACAGCTCAAAGCGCAGCGTAGAGTAACCGGATGTCCAGGACACCCGGGTAATATTAAACCTTAAGGGATGACAATGTCATTGTCATACTATTATGCAGCATGCAGAGCCTAGTGATCTGCATCCTCGTGGCGACACGAGGATACACATCCAGGCCCACAACAGTTGTGAGGTATGGGGGTTCACGCATGAGTGCGCGATATTATTGGGTAATAATAAAGCGCGAATACGTGCGCAAGCCCCGTGTTATACCTCTTACACTAATACATGACAGTTGCCCGTAAGGGATGGTGGTCTGCGTATTGACGCAGCCTCCAAAGCACGCTTCAACATGTCAATATCGATATTAGTGCTAGCATCCTAACGTGAATGGATGGCTGATAATATTATGGGTGAGCATACGATACTCATCATAATAATAACAGCACGTGGCCAAACATTGTTAAGACAAGCGGAGGCTCTCATCTGGATGTGGGATGAGTCGGCTGGCAGGACGACGGGGGACGCACACGCAGGCTCCGCTGCGAACCGGGGACAGCCATGTCCCGTGCGTGTGCCTATGTCTATACCCTAATGTGCGAAGAGTGTGATTAATACTAATCAACACACATGGATAGACATACCCGATACCGATGGTGATAAAGCACCGGCTGTGCATCGGGATCGTCATGCTAATGCTCTGACTATCAAGTCAAGCATGCGTGTGCGCTACTAACAGGCATGGTACCTGACTCCGGGATCGACCACCCGGAGAGAGAACCTGTCGTAGCTCTAGGCAGGCTGATGCTGTGCAGGTGGATGAGGATGACAGCAGGCGCGTCTTGTGCTCGATGCGACCGCGGCCGTTCGACCGTTGAGGGACAGCTGTGCTGTACTCCTGTCTCTTATACACATCTCCGAGCCCACGAGACGTAGAGGAA
>OJCC01000067.1_pt1 | contig 14924 bp, 5 predicted proteins | sample 1591771 | NCBI WGS metagenome assembly OJCC01 (sample SAMN05416741, study PRJEB24817) | seawater metagenome | isolation source: Sea water | place: Canada:Atlantic | collected 2013-07
CCCACAGGTCGAGCAAAGGCACGTCGACCAAGAAGAAGGACCACATGTTGATGTTGTTGATCTTGCCTCCTCAGACTCGGCCGCGGAAGATTCTGAAGATCTGAATGACTTCGATATACTCCACTGGGATTGTCAAAAAGGGACGAGCTACAACCTTCCTCCTGATTACAAACTGAAAACTGACCACGATGTGCGACGTGCTGTCTCACTATGGCTCAATGGGAACACAGCACAAAGGATGGCCCCTTACCAAATGTTTAAAAGGAAAAAAATATCAGACGTCAAAAGCCAGAAAAGTTTATGGGATCTTTGGAAAAGGTTCTTCGACACCATGCAACACGACGTCCTGAAAGTTGTGTGACCTGCAGGACACCCCCCTTAACTCCTCCCTTGCTCCTCACGCTCCCACCGTGATTGTGGTGGCGTGGGGTGTGTGCGCAAGGGTCAGGGGTTGGGGGTGCCCATCGGGCTTGACTCCACTGCTTATGCGGGCCGTGCGCACGCGTGGTGCGCACGTTGCATAGCAATGGGTGATGCTCCCTCCATAGTGGAGGGCAGCATGTGCGTGTCGCATGGGGGATACACCATGCACAGTAGTGTGTCGTGTAGTACTGGTGCTCCGCACAGAGTGCAAGGAGGGCCAGGAGACATGGGCATTGTTACCACAATGCCCATGCCTGGAAATTCCCTCCCACCAGAACGGGTGGCAGTCCACAGTGCTAGGATCCGTGTCAACAGACACGGTTCTCTAGCCTGCTACGGAGCTGCCCCCCACCAGCGGCGACCCATGGGGCAGCTCCTCTCAGACCCAGGCATGGGCAGAGGAGCCCATGGGTCCCTTTCTGGCGACGCCCTACGCCTCCACGTCAGCAGTAGTGTGACTGGAGGGATGGGTTTGGCAGACTCTCTATGAGTCCCCTCAGTGAAATAAACCACCACTGGGGGAGAGAGCGTGCCAGGAAGATTGGGGCTCAGAAGTGGTACGCGTGTGCAGCTTGGAGTGGATGCCGTGGGTGTGCAGGTTGACGAATGTCGTGGTCCCCGCGCAGGCCGTTGCAGGTGGGTGAAGTTCAGCTGCAGCTGGTAGCTCGCGAGGTTGGACTTGTCGACGAGAGATGGATGTAGTACAATATTAAGATGTCGTTGTTAGAAATAATTTTCCAGAATTTCTTCCTTTAAATACTTCGATGTGGGTTTGACAGATTGGAGAATTGATTTACAATCTAGGGCAGATTGCAGAACCGATTCATCAATCTATCATAGAATAATAAACCTCGACAGTAGACTGATTTCAGTTCAAAAATATTTCTGAAATATTTCTGAAACTTTCAGAAAACTTTCTTGTCGATGTTTTGCACAGATCCTTGTCCGTAGACCAGGATTTGTGAACTGTCAATGATCCCGTGAAAGACTTAACTTTCGCGACTGCAGACACAATATTCCAATCTGGTAAGTCAGATCGTTCTGACATACCATTGGAGAATGTGTATCCAAGTCCGGAGCATCATGTGTACAGATATTCTCCCGTCCGCTTCAGCTAAATCTGATTGATGACTAGCACCAGTCCAGAGTTTAGTTCTTGAGCTCCGCGGCCGGATCTCGTAGTGGATGTATAATAACTCACCCCCTACCCAATGTCATACATCTTGTATAACATAGTAGGACTTTGGGTAGATTATACCATCCGTACTTTCGCTGCTTCTTCACGTCGTAGTCGTGGAGATGTTCTAGTTCTTGGTATGGTGATCACATGGTAATTTGTGATCGCGCCATTTTAATCCTCAGGAGGTGGAGCTGGAAGTGGGAGAAGGTCACCATATCCGGTTAGACCATCTCGCAACCTTCTAATCTCCTCTCGTGAGGAAGCCTTCGTGAACAAGTCGGACAAGTTCTCTTTCGTCCCCACTCGTCGGGTTGAGATTGCACCCGACTCCAATTGCTCCTTGCAAAAGTGGTAGTCAATGTTAAAGAACTTGTTGCCAGGTGATACCAGGTCCTCGCGAGACAGATTGGTTGTGCAATCGTTATCGCCGAGGACAGGTGTAGCTTCCTTGACGAAGCGTCCTAGCCCCATTTCAACAAGTAGTTGGCGTAAGAATACCACCGATTTGGTGGCGTGACTTAGGGCCATGTACTCGTTGTGGTGTGATGAGAGGCCAACGTGGTTGTGCTTCTTGCACCCCCAATCTATTGGTCCATTGAACATATAGATGCAATATCCCCATTGGGACTTGCCATCGGTGGGATCAGCCTTATTGCTACTATCATAGTAGCATATAGGGCTTTCATTCCCATCACTCCTGAACCGAATTCCGCGTGTTAGTTGTGAATTCATATATTGGAGCATGTGACAAGCACTCGCCCATGCCTGAGGGTCAGGTTTGGACATAAGGCGACAACACTGAGTCACCCCATACAACATTTCTGGATAGCAATTTCGTGCGCCCCATAGGAGAGATCCAACGATGTTCATATAGCCCATATCAATGAACTTCTTGTGAACCTTTGGATCATCTTCTGATTGGGCAAGATGCATGAAACTTCCAGCCGGAAAAGGTGTTTCGGGCACCCCCTTTGAGAGGAGGTGCTTATGTTGGTTGAATGTTGTTATCACAAAATCTGGTTGTGTCATTGTCATGAAGGTTACCCCGTTTGACTCTGACACTTCCCGTTTGATTCCAAGCATAAAGCGAGGATCTCCAATTTTGATCTTGAATCGTTTGTGAAATTCATCGGCGATAAAGTTGAGGTCTTCGAAGTTGTCTCCGACGCCCTCACAATCATCGGTGTGAATAGACACATACGTTGTTCTCTTTGTAGGAGACTGGAAGATGAATAGACAAGGATCCATCCTGGCTTTCTTAACTGACCACCCGTCTTGATTGAACCTTTCCATAATGAAAGCATCTCTCAATTGTGAGTATCGTCGGTCAGCTTGAGGCATACCATAACAATTCTTCATGAGAATTGCATATAGTTCCTCGCCAGTCTTCTTGTGGTATCGTCGAAGCCCGAGAGGATACCGTATTGGTATCTTCTCGTTTTCGCGACACGGTGCCCATAGGTAAGCCGTTGCGATATCCCAAGCCTTACGCTTAAGCCCTAAGGCTACGTGAAGGACTTGCAGAAGTCGTGTCGTTACCAAACTGGGAGCAGCTGAGAACGTAGTCGTGAAGTGCTCTCCTTGCCTCATAAAACCTTTGTGTCCGCAGACTACATCACGGGCTTTGAACTTGTCAAAACTCCCATCAGGTTTGTATTTGGCATCATAGATTAGCATCATCGGAACCGGAGAGTGTTTGATACCTCTCTTCCTGATGTCAGCAAGAGTATGATCGTGGTCTAGCACCCCTAGTGAGTCTAGGGAGTCCAGTTCTCGCAGAGTGGCTTTGGCCCACTCCGCACGATCCGCTCTAGAGAGCATGGTCTTGAATGATTTTGGTGGAATGAGTTTCCCAGTTCTGGGATCTACTATTCCACTTTCCTCATTGTTCATACTCTCATCTTCGAGAATCCTTTGGATTTGCTCTTGTCTTGTTTTGCTTGTTTCGTATGGAGCTAACTTGGCTTCACTAGTACCGGGTTTCGATAGATATGCATAGTTATTTTCAATCATCAGAGGATCATCAATGATATTCCTTGTGATTTTGGTAACTAGATATGCTCTTGTAACCTCATGGTTAAAAGCCGAATTGACAGCCCTTGACCCAACATGTTGTGGATTGTGGGTGTCATCTTCTCTATCTCGTTTGAGCTTGAACTTGTTCCATGTCACCCCGATAGGGATAGGAAATTTTGTTCGCTCCTTGATAAATGAGTTGCGTCCCACCCCCCAAGGGTCGGAGAATATGCACCCGAAATGAGGAGAACCGGTACGATTCTTCCCATCATAAGGTGTGCCACGAGGGCCAAATGTAGGTCCAAGCCACTTATAGTATGCTTGCCTATATTTGGGGTCGATCCTCATGGCGTCACAGAGTTTGAAGTATGTCAATCGAGTGCCACGGTTTACCGTGAACCATTCCAAAGCAACTTGGAATTCTCGATCCTGAAACCAGGACGGCAAAGAGGGTTCTATCTCTTCGTCGCTTGACTGTTCGCACTCATCGCTATCATTATCGTGCATTAGGCTATCAAGCTTGCAACCCTTATCTTCGATTCCAATATCGAAGATAGACTTACCTCTAGCTTGAGTAGGTCGAGACTCGACTCGAGCACCCCCACCACGAGGCTTAGCAGCGGGGCTTCCCTCCGCGCTCGTGGTGTTGTCTTGGGGTCCGTTTTGTCTACGCAATTTACCAAGACGCTTGCGTTGAGACTGAGTTTTCCTCCTCTTCTTGGCCAGAGGCGTTGAAGGGGAGGGTACCATAGGATGTGGCATATTGAGGGTGTCAGGAGGTTTTGGTGATTCATCCAAAGCTTCCCTCTCAGATGAAAGATCCTCATCTTCCATTTCCACGTCTATCCCATTGGAATCCATGTCTTCACGTAGATGATCATCAATCTTATGAACCAAGTATTTGATAAGATCATCTGCGTCCATGTCATCCTTCATTCCATCTTCCCATGAAATCCGCCAAAGTTTGTCTTTTCGGTTGTAAGACCTAATGCGACCTTGGTAGCAACCAAAAGCCGGGTAGTTCTTGTAGAAGACCATACCCGTCAGGGACTTTGGGTGTTCGGATATCGCTTTCATGAGTTTTACTTGCCGACGTTTCTCGGGATCGCTCGTTCCATGAACGTTAGCGAACTCCTTACCAATTGATTTATCAGTTGGTTTGAATTCCCCGTCGATCTGGTGATAAATCGTACCTGATTTGTCAATCAGTGTGATTTGTGGAGATAGCAGTCCGTCAGGATCCGCCCCATCCCGATCTTCGGGTGTGTGGGGTGATGTGATCCTTTGGACTCTTTGTCCTACAAATTTACTGATATCAATCAAGCAATGAAGTTTTGTATCATCTTCATGCTCAATAGGAAAAATTGGATTACCCTTTGCATCACCCGCAGTGGGTAGGCCTTTAATGCCTAGCAAGGTGTAATAGTTCCAACCATCAGGCATCGCACATTCAAAGTAATTCTTTGAATGGAAAGTGATCGACATCGTGTTGTCGAATGGACAGAAGAATTCGGGTAGATCGCCTTCCATCCCGATGGATATTCCCCATCTAGATTTGAGCTTGTCTATCCGTGTACCTTTAACCTTTGGAACATGCACAATGCATGGTGTCCCAAGTGGAATAAGGTGATGAATACGGTTGTCACACATTCGTCTACTAATTAGACCGCCAGAGATCTCCTCGAGTGGACGAATTGTATCGCCATCTTGAGAGTTCACGTTGCGTGCTAATGGGTATAGATTGCGTAATATCACTCCTTGGTTGACAGCATGCTCAATGAAGATGTATGGCAAGTTATTCTCTAGGAGGATAGACTTGGCCACCACTTCCACTTGCTTTACTGCATTTTCAGCATGTGCTGCAGAGCGCTTGTCGTCCGGAGATGTCCACTCAGGACGAATCGAGAGGGCCTTCGTCATTGCCATCCAAGCTTTGTTCTTAATTCCCCATTCTCCCGCTTTGTCCAATCTTAGAGATTGAACAATAGGAAAACCGAGTCTTGCAAACATAGGCTCTTTGCGGGCATTGAGAATCCATTCTCGAATCAGTTCTAGAGCATCACTCCGTGCGTGCGCATGTAGTGCGACGAAATAGCCTGAGGCTACATCTCGCATTACTATGCAATACTGATTCCCTTGTTGAGAAGCATGGCTCCATGTGGCCATGTCGCACGCCCAGGTGTAGCCCGGGCGCGTCTCAACATGAGGGTCAACCTTTGTGAATACTCTCCGCATGCTACCGCGTACCATCTTGCAAATTAAACACCCGGGGCTATGCCCTAAGTGTCCATGACGTTTGTGTAGTGCAAGTTGGGTGAGACGTTTTTCACGACTCTTTAGTCCCGCCTTAGCGCCACTGATCATGTTTTCATGCGAGGTATTTGGTTCGTTTTCTTCGTCTACACCCCTAGAGACTTCACTTGGAAGTGTTGGCTCAGGAGGTACACTTAACTCGTCATCTCGCAACATTACATCAGATGATATAGATGTAACGTCACGGCATTTCACCAAATTTGTGTCATCACGTCTATCAAGTACGCGATGCGCTTTCATAAGCGCACCAATTGTCGATTCCACGTATATCCGACCGGTTTCACAATCGGTCTTCTTACTGGACGTACTGTCCTTGGGTTTGACAGTCTCACTCTGCGTGCAATACCCTCGGATGGTTAGCCTTGGTATATGGCTACTAACATCATATGAGTGAGTTGCATGAGTACAGAGCTTCACTGACCTATGCCCATCTGGACTGCAATTGTGAGCAAGAATAGGCCCACCCACACTCTTGCCAACAGCCTTCGCAGTATTTGTCCACTCAGTCCTTGATCTGGGTTTGTTAGTTAGACTAACATTCCCCAAGGCTGGAGGATATTGGCTGCGAGAAGGCTGCACAAGTAGTGGGGTTTTGATGGGCCTTACGGAGCACGCCGAATTGCTACCAACTCCCCCAGTGTTGGGAGTTGGAAGAACTTTAGCGAGTTTGTCTCCGAATCCTTGCGATGTCTTGCTTGATGTTTGGAATTTAGTCTTTTCCTCGTGTTGACCCCAACGGATTGCCGCCTCACGTGTCTTGGCCACAACTAACTCAATACGGAATCCTTGTTTCCGTGTATTGAATGTCATAGGGATTGTGTGGGCAGGTTCGTCTGGTGTAGCTTTTCTGTGCAACCCCGATTGTTGGTCGGAGCTGGCCGAGAGAATACATTGATATCCTTGTTCATTCGTCAATCCGTGGATCGAGAAAAGGTTATCGTTGAGTCCCTCCACAGTATCTACCACGTGCTTGAAGTAAGCACCAGGACGATTCGGATCACTGGAGATCGCATAACAATGCGCTACTCCTCTGATACCACCTCCCACTGTCTTGTCTCCCTCGAAACCACCCACCGTAATGGTGGATTTGCTGGTCTCGTGAAGAAGATCCCCCACATTACCGCGAAATAGGGTTGAGTCACAACCAGTATCAACGACTGCCTTGAAGTGCAGATATTGACGTGGTGCTCGTGTATGCCCATGTGTCAATACCGCTCCTATAGGAGCAGGAGCGGTCTTGTTCCGGTTGATGTAGACTTTGTGGCACTTGACATGCCTTCTTGGCATGTCACTCGTGATGGCTTTGAGTCTAGCTTTCAGATTAACTTCAGCTCGGTGAACGAGTTGAAAGTACTCATCTTGGGCTTCTCTCTCAGCATCCTTCTTTGATCGTTCTTTCCTCCCGAGTGGTAACTCGGGCTCAAGACGAGGGTGGTAGTATCGATAGAGTTGTTCTAACGAAATGCCCATCCCTTTTTCTTGAAGTCGAACATCTCCTTTTCTATGTGAAATAGGAAAGGACTGACCTCGCGCTTTTCGCGGAGGCACAGTGTGTCTCGGCTGGAAATCTGGACAAGACAATGGCGTGGATTTCCTCGATGTCATTTTCTCAATGTCACCGAGCGAACCACTAGCCATCTTGGCGTTGTAGATCTTAGGTTTAGATCCGCCATTGCCTTTCCGTTTTTGGTTCGCCCTTTGCCTCGCACCCCCTTTGTCCTCCGGGTGATAAGTCCGATATGGCACTGAGGTGGTGTGTAACCGAGGTATAGGACTTGGTTTGACACTATTCCTGCGAGTACTTTGCTTCCCGCCTTTGGGCCATTTCTTGTTACCACCAACTGCCTTTATGGTCTTACGATTGGGCTTCAAGTTGGGTCCCTTAGCACGGGGCGAAGTTTGGAAACTCGCACTTTGGATACCATTCGGATACTCACGAGTCACGGTGTGACACCTCCGTGATTTCGTAGTAACCGTACGAGTGATTGTACGGTGACAACCACTCTCAATGGTAGTGGAACGCTTGCTCTTTGCCTTTGCGGCACAACCCTTTGTAGGGTTGTGTTGATCCGCTTTGCGTCGAGACTGCGCGGCCTTCGTGTGTTTGGGAGAAGTTAGTGGCTTCTTCCCATTGTGCACGATGTACACCTTCCCACATCGTATGTGTCGCGGTTTGGTCCTAACCTTGGAAAAAGCACCCCCCGAAGGGGTGTTACCAGGATTAGTCCCTCCCACAAAGAGATTAGCGTGATTCACGATGGAGTCACTCTTTGAGGGGATCTCGTTGATCTTGTCGTCAATCTTGCAGGTTGTCGAAGTTGTCTTTCTTGATTGTCTTGACTTGACGGCATATGCCTTTGTTTTGTGGAATTTGCTTGATTGATTGGATGGACGAAACGAAGAAGAGTCCCCTTTGTAGGGCCTTCTAACTTCTCCATTCTTCAAATCAATCTTCCCAGCGTCAATCATCTTGCAGTAACATGGTTTACAAAGCCAGTTTCTACCGTTTGATTTCATGCTGTCGAGGTGCTTCGCGGTGCATCCCTTGGCCCCGCATACGCCTTTTGAAGTCATTGTTTTTGGGTATGCGGCCGCCGAAGATCCCCCACGATGAGGTAGTGAGGATCCTCCTTTGTTAGGATTGCGCTTAGCGAATTTGCCCTCGTCACGTCCCCCACGCTTGTCCCTGAATCCGGATGGTTGGTATGTTGAGTAGGCCGATATTGGATCCGTAGTTGAGAGTTCTGATTCATCGCTAGATGAATCAGATTCCCAATGACCGAAATCCGTGTCGGAGCCTTGGTCCAACCGGAGGACATGCATGGCCCGCGTGCTCTCTTGCGTTACCGCATTTGGAATAATGACTGCTATCTTTTGGTTGACTTGGTCAATCTCACAAAGAAATTCGTCAAATACTCCCAAAGCGTCGTGTTCACTTATACCAGGCCGAGCCTCCATCCACTTCGAGAGGTAATGTATGAACATACCATTCCTCGAGCATAGAGTCCCGGCTATGGTAGCAATGACATTGTAGTCCAGCTTGATCTTGTGAAGATGACCTTGCTCGATCAGTCGTCTCGTCGTGGCTATTGCCCTCGGAATGGACCCCTTGGCAAATAGACCATGCGAGTACCCGAGCTTGGTCCGTAGAGCTTGCTTGGTTGAAAATGTCGTCGATTCGTGATGCACGAGGATCGAGCAAAGGATGCTCAAACCATCCTTGTCTCTCCCATGAACCATGGTTCTATTGGAAACCGTAGATCCATAGGACCTCTTTCCGAAGTACGACCGAACGATCTTGTAACCCCCAGGGGCTTGTTCGAGTACTTCGAATAGCGCTTCGTTCGCCTTCTTGAATTCCTTGTCAAAGTAAGGAACGCGTGAAGACCCAATATATGTCGCTCCAAGGCTTGAGTCCGGTGGGACGTATCTTGGTTGCCCATCAGCAAATCCTCGTGTGATCCCACTCATTTCATCGTACATTGGTAGTACGGTGGCGAGTGTTTGGCAGTAGACCGTGAAGAGTTTGTGGAGCTCGGCTCGGAGTTGATGCGCTGCTTCCAAGTTCCCCACGCCAACGATTCCAGATGGCCAGGTAAACTTCGTGAGTGCAAGCGACTTCTTATACTCTTTCTCCGTGCCAGACATATTGAATTCCTTGATGATAAACCGCGTCATCTCGATCTGTAGAGTTGACTTCATCTTGCGTGTTTGCTTAAGGTTTGTTTGCACTGTCTCTAGGGTTGTCCGGGAGGGTACCCAAGGACGTGCCGGCTGCGAACCGGCCCCTTGTTGTGCCGCCTTCGTTCCATATGATGGAGGCTGACAATCAGAGAATGACATCTCTGATCCATCATCCGAACTCACCATATCTTGATCATCAAGATATAAATCATGAATGAGTTTGGCTTCAAGTTTAGCAAGCTTAGACTCAATGCGTCGATTCTTGAAGAAACCAAGATACAACTCATTGAGCTTAAGTATTTGTCTTGCCATAGCCCCTTCGGGTCTGATGGGCTCCGGTGGAGGCACTCTACTCGCGCCCATTGGCGTAGGAGTAAAGTTACCACCGGCCCCGCCATCTCCCCGTGATGTTATTGGGCCTACGTCACCCCTCGCCCTTTCGGGTACGGGGTGAAAAATCTCTTCTTGAGATTGTCGCATGCCCTCATCGCCCATTGATGCACGACCGTGGTTCAACATGTTTCCTCCATGCCCACGGTCTTGACTAGTCGGTGCATCAAATCGCCCTTCGTGTTGCATAACGAACCCGGGAGGATACCTATCCATGCGAGATCCACTAGATCCATCGTTCCGTATTGAAGTATGTAACGATTGCCTATTGTTGCCAATCCTTTGAACAAATGATTTTGCTCCGCCCCCATGGATCTCCTTCGGGGATCCATGGCCAGGATCGTGCGCCGTTTGATGGGCGTACGAGTAATCATGAGAGAAACTCTCATGATCATTGGAGCGTACCTGTTCTTGTTCTTGGACTTGACGAGTAGCACTCGAAATTATGCCTTGGGCATTGATCCGAGGCCTTGCACTCGCCCCAAGAGCACGTCGTAGAAATTCGGGTTCCGGTACCGAGGCCCCGTGATGGCCAGGTAGATTTCTCTTGTGACCTTTATCCACGTTCCCCGATCCGGTTTCTTGGACGTTAGAACTTTTCTCTCCCGACTCCATACTTGTCCCGTGTTCCGATTGGACAAGAGGGTTTCTCCTCTCGCGCGCTCGGGATCCACTCACATTGTCATGATTGCTAGTCATGATATTGTGTGACGTTCGGTCATCGTTTTTAGTACCTCCGGGCAACGCACTCCCCGACGGAGTACCCGGTGGTAGAGAGGTCGGAACTGGTTGTGAACCCGTAAAGATCTTTCGAAGTACTTTAACCAAAGAGTAATTCGAGGGATCTTGGACGATAATGTTTCCAATATCATCGTCCTCACCCCCCATTTCCGGGACGGGAATTGGGGGAGGTCCATCAGTCCGAACCGGAGACGAAGAAGAGTGAATAGGACTCTCATTGAGTCCCGTCACTTGATGTGGCTCCGACGCGAAGTCGTCACCTTGTGGATTGGTGCCTTCGTGTCGGCTGTCTTCTTCATCCCCACGAGCGCTGAACATTCCGGGCGATGTCAGTCGCGCGAGATGGTCAAATCGAGCGCTCAAATCAGCCGCATCTTGAGCTGCCATAGAGATTTCCGCGATCACTTGGGGTGACATTGCTCTTGGCAAGTGTTCCCCTTGAGATGGCGAACTTGAAGGTGTTTCATGACCTCCAACTCCACTCGAGTTACGTAGACTTCCCGATCTCGTTCTAGGCACATTACTCATGTACCTAGGTGTTTAAAGAACACCGAGATTAATGGGGCCTTCTTCTGATTTCGTAGTTATGCCCAAAACAATAGCTATGATACATTCAAAGCTAAGTTTGACATGGCATTGTTATGAGAATTGTGGGTGTCTCACGTCCACAATATGATCCCCTTGGCAGAAATCACAACCATGATTTTCTCAATCATGAGTGTTCAGAATTTCCCCAAGTGTCATCCCTCGGTTGGGTCTCAAAACCTACAAACTCTATGATAATAAGAAAGCTCAAATTGCGGTTGACTTCGCATGACCATCAATAGTCACACTTAGTAGTCAGTTCCCGAATTAGAGGTATCCTCTCATTGGCCTAATGCAATCACACTCCAAAGTGACATGACTTGGTTTAAAAGCCAGTTTACTATCACAATGGAATTCATGCTATGAGTTAGGGCTCCACAACCTTTGTTGCTTGCTCTAGATCATTCTCATTGACCACATTGTCACATGGTAATATGACATGGTCACTGAGATTCGTGGGAGCTAACTCCCATGATCCGCAAATAATATGTGTCCGCTCATACAATATCATGCTAGCGGTATGGTGACCGATGATATTGTTGTGAGTGCCCATGTACCACGTCAAGTTAACGGGTTCATGTTCACCATTTCCATCAACCATTTAAGGTTGGGAATTCGTGATTGATGGACAGAATTTGCTACTCGATGCATGTGCAATTGTTATCTAGAGGTATGGCCACCATCCCGAAACACGTGCAATTTCGGAAGATAGTCAGCTAAACTAAAACACAATCTTGTCTCAATGTTTGGGCACGACTTGGCTTGGCTTGATCACATCATTGTCCCGATGACCGTTCACACTTGCATTGATATTTAAATCAAATTGAGATGTAAATGAAGCGGGTTTGAGTCGTGGTTCGAAGAAAGGAGTAAGTGCTTGCATGTAACGTGACACAATGTTTACCAAACATTATGTACATTATCCATACAAGTACACTCGTCCCTCTCGTACCCCGGTCATGGCCCCGCCGGTCATCTGTGTGGGAACACCAGAAAACAGAACTTGTTATGTCACGAAGAATGGCAATGTGTACTCAGAATTTGTATCATAATTGAGACGCCCTTTGATCGAATTTGTATCCCGTTCTCTCGGTCATTTAACTCATAACCACACGTGTAGTTATGAGAAGTATGATTGTATGATCTGTACGGTGGCTAAGATGCGTGTCCATGACTGTCTCCCCGGATAAGCGCGGCTCCATGAGAGCGCAGCTTGAATCACGGCAAGAATTTGCTTCATCATGGTTTTCAACACGTGTGTCTTGCCCCTACCAAATCATCATAATCAATACTACCGATTGTGAGATGGGATATTAAATCTGCATCAGAGTTGATGTTGCGGATATTAGACATGGTAATACATTCTATGATAGAATGTGTTCCCGTGTCTGTGACCATGATATTTCACTTTGTGTTAGATCGCAAACCCATGTCATCCGACACAGATTATTATTCTGACAGTGTAATATTATGATCTTATTCGCTTGTCATCATGGCATTGTCACGATGAACAAAAGCACATTGTCATGACATGGACACGCACGCGTTGTACTTGGACTATGAGAGTATGATAATATGTAACAATGCCATAGATAAGTAGTGGCAATGTACGAGTATTAATATACCTCACAGAGCAACTACAATTGTGCGCGCACCTTGTCAGCGTCACGATTAACTGAAGAACTCTTCGTCGCTCGACGTGAGATCCTCCAAGTCATCACACACCCCCTTTTCACAGGGGAATGCAAGTGCCACGCCTTGCGTGCACTCTTGGACTTCCTTGGATGGATCGAAGTCGTTCAACGCTTGTTCTGTCAGTGCCGTGAAGCCTCTCCCGAAATCGGGGGACAATCTTCCTGCCACTGGCCCAATCCCATCGGATGGGCAGTGAAAGACGATTGCCCTCATCGACTTCGCAGTTCCATCTTGAGGTTGAGAGAGCCTCATGCATCGGCGAACCGTTTGCTGAGGTCCCTCCGCCAAATCTCCTGAGGCAACATCCCTTTTTCGGATGCTCCTCCTCCTCCCCCCTGACCACCCTTCATCAGTGGTTGAACCATCTGAATCAGGTTCGTCAGTGCCCCTCTCTGCAGTGTCAGGAGCAATCCTGTCCCCACCTTCAGGTGAGTCCACAATTCCCCCTGGTACTACAATGTCAAAGCCACGCTGCAGTAGTGAGGGATTAGCAGCCAGGAATTCCTGGTTGTGCTCCTCCCCCACTGATGCACGCTCAGATTCCGAAAGCTGACTCATGTGCACTACAGGCTGCCCATCCTCACATCGTAATTGTTGAACTGCGCCAGAGCGCAGATCAGCAATCATCAGTGGGAATGGGCGTCCTGGCTGCCCATAAGCCACGCCAGTGCCCCTGGTTGTGAACATAACCTTGTTCAGTCCCCACAGCTCTGTCGCGTGCCTTGCTATGACACTGTTTCTGTAGCTTTTAATCTCACATTGGAGAGAAGCAGCCACAAACAGGCCAAGCATGAAATCATCTCTGCGCTCATTGCGTGGATGAGCATGCCAGTGGAGCTCTTCAAGTGAGACTCCCCTAGGCTTGCTCCTTAAATCAGTTGTCTCATTCCAGAGTGGCTCTCCTTGTGAGACTGCGTAGTTATACACAGCTCGAGATTCAACCCCCAAATGATTACTGAATTCTTCGACATCAGTCATGGGCGCCTTAAGGAAAACCAGGTAATCTGGGCCTCGCCCTTCATACGAGGCTAACTCCCTGTTAGGCGGCCCGACTGGGTTGATCCTCTGTGCCATCCTCTTAACGGGTGCTCCCCCATACCATCCGTGAACACACACAATGTGACTATCTGTCACACCTGTTTGCTCATGATATGGCAGGATCTTACCAGCCAGAAGAAAGCGGTCATTGAGGGCCAGGGCTTGGTTACCACGTGTAACAGTAAAGTTCGTGGAAGTAGGAGTTGTTGGCCCAATGTTCAAGTAGCCAGGCATTGTCGCCCTGCGCATCAATAGAGAGAGCGTGTTAGTCGCCTGAACAACAGCATAGTATTATTAGTAATGATAATATTATGAGGCCTTTAACAGAAATCAATTCACTGTCTCCAGACCATAATATGCAACCTGACAATGGCATTGTCAGATTGTACTATTATGTCTGGGATCAGTCAGAAATTGAATCGCGGTCTCCAGTCCAAGATGCGCAATCTGACAATGTCATTGTCAGATTGGAATATCGCGTCTGTGGACGGAGAAAACGGATCTGTCAAGACTGCCCCATAGTGTTACCATTACCTATGAAGGAGGACGCTAGTGGCTATGTAACAATGGCATTGTTGCCATGGCATTGTTAAACAATGTTTCTGGGTCAGCCAGGGTGTCACAAAACGATTGCCATTGATCCTAGATCATAATACCCAGGCAGAAAGAGTGCAGTGAAGCGTAACCGTCTCATGGCTGTCCATGAGACGGGTCGTATGAGCCTTATCCAAACGTGTGGTATCACGTTAGAATCCCAGGCACCATAACAGTTGTGTGACCTGCAGGACACCCCCCTAAACCCCTCCCTCTGTCTCTTATACACATCTGACGCTGCCGACGATCTACTCTGTGTAGATCT
>OJCC01000070.1_pt1 | contig 14524 bp, 13 predicted proteins | sample 1591771 | NCBI WGS metagenome assembly OJCC01 (sample SAMN05416741, study PRJEB24817) | seawater metagenome | isolation source: Sea water | place: Canada:Atlantic | collected 2013-07
GTCTCGTGGGCTCGGAGATGTGTATAAGAGACAGATCAAATATATAGCCATACAGAAAAGTTAAAAATGTCGATGCAAGACATAAAAGATGAAATGAAGGAGATGGAGGGCCGGCCTGAAGTTAAAGCTCAGGTGCGCCAGAGGCAGCGGGAAATGGCCATGGGAAGAATGCTAGACGACGTTCCTAACGCAGACGTTGTGATCACTAACCCACAACACTTTGCTGTGGCGATCGTTTATGACCAAGCAGGAGCAGGGGCACCCATTGTTTTAGCCAAGGGCCAGGGTGAAATGGCGGCCCGCATAAGAGAACTTGCTGAAACAGAAAGTGTGCAAATATTACGTATGCCCTTGTTAGCACGAGCACTGTATTTTACCAGTGAAATTAAAGAGGAGATTCCTGAGGGTTTATTTGTCGCTGTAGCTCAAGTATTGGCCTACGTTTATCAGCTTAATGCAGTGACCCCGGGGGTTCCTCAACCACGGCAGCCTAATCCTGAAGTACCTGCTGATTTTCGATATAACGAAGACGGAGAGGCTATTTAACGCTATAATATCTAAACCAAGGTCTAGGTCCTCATTAACGCGACCTAGGGCTATAATAATTCAATAAAAGGTCAATACATAGATTTACGACAAAGCTGTAAGTAAGATGGAGATGCACTTAGTGAAAAAAGACATTGAAGTTGACAAAAGTTTATTTAAACGTGTTTCTAGCACTAAAAAAGCTAATAAAATTGCTTTACCTGAAAGAGTCGCAGAAGTGAATAAACATCAGCATAACGCTGATTTTGTTGCCAGCCAAAAGCGCACGTCTAATACCAAAGGCAAAGAAAGTGAACTAGCCGCCGACTGGCAGCGCTTCTCTGATGCCGATGCGATTAATGTGGCGAAATTGAATTCCCAGCCTAGTGGCAAATCTAACGCTCATCCAACCGCAACCCTTAAATCTAAAGTTGATCAATTGAGCCCCGCCCAAAGGGCTCAAATAGAAGCCCATAAACTGGCCCAAAAAAATGCTGCAAGTCCCTCCTCGACATCTTTGGTTTCTGAAAGCACAGATCAACATTCTGCAGTGGCTAAAGCCAAGCTCGATGGCCTTCGTCCCTCTAGTTCCGCAGACTCTGAGCCAGAGACTACTAACTTTGAAGGCAGTAAGCCTGCTGGTGCAGGCCAAGCGGATTTAGGTGAACATGCGCCTCAAGGATCAGGTCAAGCGGACTTAGGTGAGCATGCGCCTCAAGGAACAGGCCAAGCGGACTTAGGTGACCATGTGCCTCAAGGAGCAGGCCAAGCAGATCTAGGTGATCATGTGCCTCAAGGGCCAGGCCAAGCAGATATGGGTGAACACATTGATGGCACCGCAGGACTGGCTAAATTAAAAGGCGAGCAATTGGCCGGAGTAGGACAGGCTGATATGGGCCATCATGTCGATGGCCAAGCAGGATTTGCAGCCCTAGAAGATGAACTTCCAGTTCAAGTCACACAAGTTGACATGGGAGACCATTTGCCCGCTGATGCAATGCAGGCTGATATGGGCCACCAAAATGCGAGGAATGCAGGTACTGCAAAGCTAACGGGTAAGAATGCAGCTCAAACTCATGCTTCGCCAGTTTCTTTGGATACGGTGGACACCCTTGAGACGGCTCCAGTGGCCGATGTTAAAGACTCAAAAGCCAATGAAAATAACGAAGAATCTGAACTTTCTGGTCGATTAGCTGAAAAAATGTCTAAGATTCGCTCAAAAACTGACGATATAACTACTGAGAATGAAGATTTAACTGAGCGTAAAGACCCGCTGTAGCCTACTCGCTTCTGTAGGCTATGGATCGACTGAGATGTAAAACCCATGAGTGACGAAGATACAGATAAAAAGCAACAGCAAACGGAAACCGAAGTGGCTTTGGATATTGAGGTCGTTTCTGTGGCAGTGGCAGAGCAAGAAGCTGCCCAAGCTCGGGCTAAAGATGAATTGGACGTGGCACAGGAACTGGCTGAACAAATGTCAGAAGTACTTAGTCAAGTTGATACAGAAGTTGAGTTAAGTGATCAGGCAGAACAAGCAATAGAAGCCCCAGTTAAAGTAGCAAAGGCTCAGCAACCCAGCCTTCAAGCTAAGGTGGAAAAAGTGTCTGAAGATGATGATGCGGTTCTGTTTGATGACCAGATTGATTATCTAGAAGAAGCTGCACCAGTCGCTGAAAAAACCCCACCTGAAGCTAGTAATATTGAAGGCTTGACCGAAATTGTGCTGGATGCAGCCAGTGCGGCCAACGAAGCGGCACATTCTACCAACCAATCCATTCATATGTTGTTAGGCAGTGTAACAACCATTAATAACATGGCCAAGGGTTTACGGAGATCGAATAATTTCTTACTGATGATCATTTTTGCCTTAGGATTGATCGGTTTAATCAGCGGCGCGGCTATGTTATTCGTGCTCCAAAGCTCGGTAAAAGACGCAACGAGTGTCAGTTTGGCCATGGGTGCCAAGTTGGTTCAATTTGAACAACAAATGGACCGAGTGACCTTGTTAGAGACGCAGCTAATTGATGTGGCTGATGTTAACCATCAACTCGGTCAAAGTGTTGAACAGATGATGTTTTACCTTCGGCAAGTAGGCACTGATTCGCAACAAGCGGCGTCACAGCAAGCGCAAGTCAATGAGCAGATGTTAGGCAGTGTTAATGATCGAATATTGGCTAGTTTTAATGGTTTACAGAACACCAGTAAAGCGCAGCAGAGCGTGTTAAAACAGCTAAAAACTCGGATTGACAGCTTACAGTTGCAAATGAAGTCTATTCAAAACGAAGACCTTGTTGGCAAAGTAAAGGCTTTAGTCGCCTTAGAGCAAGAGCGCTATTATGATCTTGAGCAGGAAAAATTAGCTCAAGATGCGGCGAACAGGAAGGCGGATGCGCCCAGTGAGGAGACTTTTATTACCTTTGGTGTTAAAGCGACTCAATAATTGAATCTATTATCATCTGCTGCAACGGCAGATGATGTGGACGAAATGCAGGGTTAAAGCAGAGTTAAAGCAGAGTTAAAGCATTTAAGGGGTTATAATGTGGCTTACGATTTAAGCCACATTAGGATGCCACCATGACAATAATTCGCCAACAGGACTTGATTGATAGCGTCGCTGACGCATTACAATTTATTTCGTACTACCATCCTCTAGATTTTATACACGCAGTGCATGAAGCCTACCTGCGTGAAGAATCCAAAGCTGCTAAGGATGCCATGGCGCAAATTTTAATTAATTCTCGTATGTGTGCCGAAGGTAAACGTCCAATCTGCCAAGACACAGGCATTGTCACGGTGTTTGTTGAAGTGGGTATGAATGTGCAATGGGACGCCGAGCTTAGTTTAGAAGAAATGATTAACGAAGGGGTAAGGCGGGCTTATTTGCACCCTGATAATAAACTTAGAGCCTCTATTCTTTCTGATCCTGCGGGTGCCAGAACCAATACTAAAGATAATACGCCGGCGGTCATTCATACCTCTATCGTTAAGGGTGATCAAGTTGATATTCAATTGGCAGCTAAAGGTGGGGGCTCAGAAAATAAAAGTAAAATGGTCATGTTAAACCCCTCCGACAGTATCGTTGAGTGGGTATTAAAAACGGTGCCGACTATGGGGGCCGGCTGGTGCCCGCCTGGCATGTTAGGCATAGGTATTGGGGGCACGGCAGAAAAAGCTGCGATTCTGGCTAAAAAATCTTTAATGGATCCAGTGAATATTCACCAACTGCAGGCCAGTGGTGCTCATAACACTGCAGACAAACTGCGTTTAGAGTTGTTTGACGCGGTGAATAACTTGGGGATTGGAGCTCAGGGATTAGGTGGCCTGACCACCGTGCTAGATATTAAGGTTTTGGATTATCCCACTCATGCTGCTTCATTACCTGTGTGCATGATTCCTAACTGTGCAGCCACCAGACATGCACATTTTGTGCTTAATGGCACTGGCCCGAGCTTACAAACACCACCACGTCTAGATGAATACCCTGACATTGCATGGGATGCTAGTGCAGGGGCGAGAAAAGTGAATTTAGATGCTCTCACTCCAACTGACGTATTAACTTGGCAGCCAGGGGAGACCTTATTGTTGTCTGGTAAGATGCTGACTGGGCGAGATGCAGCCCATAAAAGGATGATAGACATGATGTCTCGGGGTGAACCGCTGCCTGTAGACCTAACGGGCCGGTTTATTTATTATGTGGGCCCAGTGGACCCTGTGAGAGATGAAGCTGTAGGCCCAGCAGGCCCCACCACAGCGACTCGCATGGATAAATTTACCAGCACGATGCTTGAAAAAACGGGCTTGTTAGGCATGATTGGTAAGGCTGAACGTGGGCAAATTGCCATTGATGCCATTAAAGCCCATAAAGCCGTCTATTTAATGGCTGTAGGTGGCGCAGCCTATCTGGTTTCTAAGGCGATTAAGAGTGCTGAAATAGTGGCATTTCCAGAACTTGGTATGGAGGCCATCTACGAATTTGACGTGCAAGACATGCCTGTGACAGTCGCTGTTGATGCTGGTGGTACCTCAGTTCATCAAACTGGGCCTGCCCAATGGTACGACATTATTCAGGCTCGACAGATTACCTAGGTGTTAGCCTCATCGAGTCGCGAATCCCTGACTATGTAAGTAAGGAAGCATATGGGGCCGCGCCTCTTTAAGCATAGTCTTGATAATATGTTGGCTAAAGGTGAGGTCTGTTTTTCCATGACTGCGCTGTTGGTAGTAGGCGCTTATCTGTGCATCGTAACTAGCAAGTTTCTCCAACTCTTGATTTGAATAATGATCTTGGTGCAGTACCATGGATAGCGGCAGTCTTGGCTTTTGGCCAGGGTTTTGATCTGGGTAGCCAAGACAAAGACCAAATATGGGAAATACCTGCTGAGGTAAGTTTAATAGCTGAGTGACTGTTTCTGGCTGATTGCGTAAGCCACCAATAAAAACCCCACCTAAACCGAGACTTTGAGCAGCCAACAACACATTTTGTGCAAATAGTGCTGTATCTATACTGGCAATAAGAGTGTGTTCAGTAAAACCGATGGGCATCTGTTGCTGTTGGCGCTGACATATTTGTTGATTGCGTTGTAAGTCTGCACAGAAGACCAAAAAAGTGGCTGCGCTCTGCACGTAATTTTGGCCACCGGATGCCTCTGCTAAAGCAGCCCGTGTCAATGGCGAGTTGACTTGAACGACGCTGGTGACTTGCACAAAGCTGGAACTTGAGGCCGCTTGACCGGCAGTGACACAAGTGTTGATCATGTCTTGTGGAATGACTTGGCTAGTAAATTTACGAATTGATTGGTGCTCTAACATCTGTTCTATTGGGCTTTTTATGGTCATAGTGCTTTATTACTCATTGGTTAACATTGAAGATGTTAGCACAGGACCAGTTAGGGTAGAATGTCCAAAAGAACTCGTTTAAAGTTGATCCTCGTTATGCAATTGTTGGCTCCCACTTTACCTATTGCACCCTACTTAGCCCAGCGCTATGGTTTAGAACAAGCCCTCATGTTGGCAGTAGTAACGGAGTTAGTAGGTGCTTGGAGTGGACAAGTAGTGGTTGAAGAGCAACGTTTGTATGGTCGAGCACTTTGTTTTACCAGGCAACACCAAGGTCAATTACTTTCGCAATTGTCGGCCATAGGTTTGCTGCAAGTGGCCCCTGCAGGCAATGGTATGGTGCGTATAGAGCTGCAGTTGGAGTTAACACAAAACTTAGAACCAGAAACAGAACCATTGAAAGCTGTAGACGAATCTCAGGCTATAGATAACCCCGTAGCCAGTGAAAGGCCCTCTATGGCCGGCTTTGGAGGCTGGCGTCGTGACGCCGGAGACGGTGATGAATTAAGCCGATTATTTGCTGCTAAAGAAGCCCAGCACCAGCACTTATGCCACATGGATATTGAATGGAAACCGTCAGTAAATATTGTTAAGGTTTTAGCTCAACAGCACCAAATAAGTGAAGCCTTTGTCCTAGGCATTAAAGATGAGTTTGTGGTCTACTATATGGACAAAGGACGCCGAGAAACCCCCGGTGGCTGGGATCAAAAGTTTTTAAAATGGGTCAAAAAAGAACAAATTCAACAGCAAACAGCTCAGGCTCGGGCTCAAAGACAAACCCAACAACAGACTAATCCATCTAATGAAGAAGCTAGATACGCTGCTAAACAACGCCGACGAGACATTACTGCAAACGTGCTCGACATCAATAATACCGACTGGTAAAACGGTTGTTGCTGCGAGTGCGCCTGTTGACCAAAAAGTAAAATCTTTGGTGAACATGCTGTTTGCTCGTTTTATGACGATCTACGGTCATAAGTTTAAAAGTGCTTTTGATGACGACAAAGAAATTATTATAGCGAAGCGTGAATGGGCCTTAAGTTTGGCGGGTTATGAAGAAGATGTGTTGGTGCTCGCCCTGGAACAAACTAAAAGACAATATAGCTGGATGCCCTCAATTGCAGAATTCTTGCAACTGATGGACCAATGCCAACAGAGTTTTGGTTTGACGTCGGTTGATCAAGCCTATGCTGAGGCATGTCGCCATGCAACGGCGCCAAGCCACCATTCTTGGAGTCACGCGGCGGTATATCATGCAGGAAGGGCAACGGGGTGGTTTGAGCTAAAAACCCTAACTCGTCAAGCCACACAAGGACTGTTTAAACAACACTACAAGGCTCTGTGCCAGCGGGTGTTGGCAGGGGAAGATTTGGATCAGGTGCAAACTAGGGCCATACCCGCACCTAATAATGATAACTTATTTGCCATTATAGAGCAGTGGGCCAAACAGTTGGATATGGCTCCAGAAATAGCCCAAAGCGCTTTGTACTTTTTGCATTTGCCAAAGCATAGCCCTTTGAGACAGCAGTTACATGCGCGCACGCAAGCGGCCTACCCAGCACAAACTATTCCCGCTAATATTGATGAGTTACGAAATCAGGTTATTTAAATACTTTATTTTGGTATCATTTGGTCGATAAGAATAAGAAGAATGTTGGTTGTATCGTTTAAAATCATCGGTGCAAGCCCGAGTGGAGGTTTTTTTGAAAGACGAAGTAGAGATCAGTGGCTTTAAAGACATATATCACTTTTTCATGTCGGCAAAGGCGCGCAAGCGTTCTTTTTATGTCAGCTTTGGAGATGCTGTAGATCAAACTTTGGCTGACTATCGTTTGCAAGAAGTGGTTTATAAGTCTGCGGATCAGCAAGCGCCCAGTAACAATGACGTGACTCTAGTGCTCGAACCGATCAATGAGCCTGACTTTGTGGCTATGATCGAAGCCCAAGATCGCTTACGGGTGGAGTTTTTTCACGAAGGCCGCATCCACTACTTCGATGTGCAAGTTGGTGATGTCAGTGCGTCTAGTGGCGGTGTTGGGTTTTCGGCTAAGCTGCCGGAGAATGTGCGAGCAAAACCAAATCGGGAGATGCTGCAGTTGCCAGCGACTAGTGATGAAAAGATTAACATGAGTATTGGGGGGCAGCCTGTCGATGTGATTGACGTCTCTGGTGGCGGCGCATCTGTGTTACTTCCCCAAGCAAACTTATACGACGTTGAAGTCGGTAAGGCGATTAAGCACATTGAACTTAAGGTGGATGGCTTTCAAACTAAAGTTAATGCTGAAGTGCGTCATATGCGATCCCATGCAGATGGGCTAAAACTGCTGGTGGGCCTGCGGTTTATTTTCTTTCGTAACCATGAAGAAGATGATTTATTGCACTTGGTGAAGCAAAAAATAGCCTCAGTGTCACGCCAGTTATAAAATAGTTATAGGCACATAAAACTAGATTTCTTGGCAAAAAAAGCGCGTTTGTTTAAACGCGCTTTTTTTGTTTGGTAATACAGATTAAGGGAAGCGAATCCAATGGGTCTTGTCATCACCATTTAACAAAGTGTCAGTGTCGCCAGAAAATAACATGGCTCTAAAGTCCTCTATACTTGGGATCGTAATGACTTTGTCGGCATACATATAATTAGCATTACTCCGGAAAAACGCCTTCGGGTTATTACTAATAATGAGTTGCTTTACTAAACTGAGTTTGATGTTGGTCTCACCATACGCCCGCTTGGCAATATCGGTTAAAGAATCCCCCGGTTTAATGCGATACTCAGACCCAGGTGCGATCGCGTTAACCACATCCTGACGGGTATCTATCTGTTGTTCAAGGTGGAGCAATTCGCCCAGTAGCACTTTCAAGTGCTCCTGCGTTTGTTGTTCATTGGCACTCACCGGGCTGGCGATGAGGCTAGCAGCAAATAGGCTGCATATTAGACGACTATTCATGGGTGATAACTCCTTGTGCAAATACTTTGTCAACATCTAAAATACAATCACTTGGGCGGTGGCATTAGTTATATTATCTGGCCCTGCCACATGTTCTAGCAGCGCAGCGTGGGGTTGTAACTGCGTCACTTTGAATACAAGTGGTGCACTTCTGGCATCTGGATTAAGAATTCCATCTTCATAATTTTGGGGTAATAATAATAACTTTTGCCCCTGTTCTAGACCTAACTTTTGCCCTTTATTAATGCGCCATAAGGGTTGGTCAATGATTTTGCTAAGCTTAATGTAGCTCCCTTCACACTGCACAGTTTGATGGATACTGCGCCATGATCTTTCTACCCACTTTGCCACCTGCTGACTAAGCTCTTGAGGAATGGGCGTACCAGATTGGGAAATGGAGCGGTTGGCTGGTAAGGTAAATTGCTGCTGATGACGTAAGTCGATATCAGCACGATAGGGACTTGAAAAAGTAGCAGTTAGCATTAGGTTAGGAGGTTGAACTTGGGGTCCATTTAATGTGTTATTCAAAGTACCATTTAATGAACTCATTAGACTGCCTAAGCCACTAGGTTCCGGCTCAATAGTAGTTGTGGACAACCACTGGGCACCGATAGCCAAATGATAGTCAGCTTGATTATAAGCCTCAGAGGCAAGCCATGCTGTTTGATAAGTATTAAGCGCTGGATTAATCCGATGAGTGACAAAATTTCCTCCTTTTGCCAGGCTAGAAAATTGCGCTTCGGTGTCGAGTAGTAATTGATTAATGTCTACTTGATGATAGCTGCTGTCATTGGGTGGCGTCGCTAAGTCTGTTGTCACCACCTGAGTTAATTGGGGCAGAGGACAATCTTTTGTGCCTTCATCAAGTTCTAAGGCGAGCTTCACTGTGACTACACCCTGGACTTCGATTTGCTCCAATAGGTCCATTCGACGCATGTTTAAGCTGGTTTTGAGCCTGATGTTTTCCGTCAGTTGGCCATCTGAGCTGACTATGCTTTGGCTAGTCATTTGGCCTTGGCGTTGGGTAGCTGCGGAGCGCAGAGCATCAAGTGTGGCTCTTGCTATCGCAGTTTCAATACCCCCATCAGCCACTACCGCTTGGCCAGACACGATAAGCTTTGGCGTTGGGACTTGCTCCGCTAGGCTCAATTGGCTAATGACTAGCCCTGTTAATACTGCGCAGATGATAGTGCTGGTGCGCTGTGGATGGTTTAATTGTTTCATGAGATAACCGTAAAGGGAGTTATCTAGCCACTAAAAAAACTCGTCTAAGTTCCTGCATAGTGTCTAGTTCTAATTCCAGCTTAGTTTCATAGCTATCATCGCCTATTGGGTTGATGCTGACAACCTTGGCGCCGTATACAACCCCTTCCACATGCGCACGCATGGTGTCACTTGCAAGTACCATGTCTGCCACAGTGCTCGATGCATTAATATTCTGTCCATAGACCTGTGCCGTTAGATTTCTGTAGGCGTCTAATTTAGACACCCGTATAGCCATCAGCCGACGTTGGGCTGGGCTTTTACTTTTTTGTGCACTGATGTTGGCATAGCCTGTGGAAATGATCACTTCCTTTTGGTAGATCGGCGTATTGACTTCAGCTGCAGGCGTTTGGATACCCGTCATGGATAAAGTGCAACCCCCTAGGGTAAAGGCTGTTAATGCGATAACTAGAAGGCGGATTTTTTGGGTGATGTGAACGGTCATGTTTATTTCCTCTGAGTCTATAAACATATTATCGACCCCGCCCTTGCAGACTTTAGGCATGATTGATAATTAATTGTTTAAAGTAAGCGAATGTTGGCACTGTTATTGCTCTTATCCATACATAGTGATGTTTTGATGAGTCCAGTGACATGTGACTTCTTATCGACACCATTGATTGAAAGTTAACAGATAAATATAAATAATCGATAAAAAACAAATGATTAGTTTTTTATTTTTACTTTAGGGTCCAAGTTATTATGAATTTTTCACAAGTTATAAGCGTGAAGGATCAAATCAACGTCAAACATTTGACGGGGTTATTAATCCCTATGTTGGTTCTGCTGATCATCTTAATGATGATAGTTCCACTGCCTGCGTTTTTGTTAGATTTATTTTTTACCCTCAATATTGCCCTTGCCCTAATCATTGTAATGATTTCTATTAACACCATGCGGCCATTAGATTTTTCATCCTTTCCTTCGGTCCTATTATTTGCAACTTTACTACGTTTGGCATTAAACGTAGCATCGACCCGGATTGTTCTCGTTGAAGGTCACACGGGCACCGATGCAGCGGGTCAGGTTATTCAGTCATTTGGTGATTTCGTCATTGGTGGTGATTATGTGGTGGGTATCATCGTATTTTCTATTCTTATGATCATTAACTTTCTTGTAGTGACCAAAGGTGCAGGCCGTGTATCAGAAGTCAGTGCCCGCTTTACCTTGGATGCTATGCCTGGCAAACAGATGGCAATTGATGCTGACCTAAATGCAGGTGTACTGTCGCAAGATGAAGCCCGCGAACGGCGCGCAGATGTGACGGCAGAGGCGGATTTTTATGGTTCAATGGATGGTGCCAGTAAATTTGTGAAAGGCGATGCAGTCGCAGGTTTTCTGATCCTGCTCATTAACATTATTGGTGGCCTTGCTATTGGCATGGGTACCCATGGTTTGACTTTTGATCAAGCCACCGAAACCTATGTTCTATTAACCATTGGCGACGGTCTAGTGGCTCAGATTCCTTCCTTATTGCTTGCGACTGCAACAGCAATTATTGTGACTCGTGTCACCTCGACCTCAGACATGTCGAGCGAAGTGGTGAACCAATTAGGTAGCCCCCAAGCGCTCATTGTCGTTACTGGCATTATGACCTTGTTGGGTGTTATTCCTGGTATGCCTCACTTCATATTTTTATTGTTAGCGGCAATTACTGGTGGTTTTGCATACCTAGCTGTAAAACGTTCTCGACAGGACGACGAGCCGGAGGTTGTGGACCCAGTACAGGAACAGCAAGATCAAGATTCAAAAGATCTGTCTTGGGAAGATATTCCACAGTTAGATATGATTGGCTTGGAAGTGGGGTATGCATTAATTCCCTTAGTTGACAAAAGCCAAGGTGGAGCGTTAATGCAACGCATCAAAGGCGTGCGTAAAAAACTTTCACACGAACTCGGGTTTCTGGTGCAATCGGTGCACATTCGGGACAACCTAGACCTATCACCTAATCAATACCATATTAATATTAATGGTGTGACCCGTGGTCAGGGAGAGTTGATGATGGGCAAGGACCTCGCCATTAATCCTGGTGGAACCCACGGCAGTCTCGAGGGTATTCCAACACAAGATCCAGCTTTTGGACTGGATGCCTTGTGGATTGATACATCCCAAAGAGAGTATGCCCAGTCTATGGGCTATACAGTGGTGGACGGTGCGACAGCTCTTGCGACACACCTGAATAAAGTTTTACATGATAATGCCCATGAATTATTGGGCCACGACGAAGCTCAGCAATTGATGGACCAACTGTCACAAGCAGCCCCTAAGTTGGTTGAAGCAGTCGTGCCTTCTCAATTGTCAGTGGGTGTCGTGGCTAAAGTATTACAAAATCTTCTAGCTGAAGGTGTGGCGGTAAGGGATATTCGCACAATCGTCGAAATTCTGGCAGAACAGGCTCATAGAAGTCAGGATCCTGACGTTTTGACAGCGGCAGTGCGTCCAGCGTTAGGCCGTATGATGATGCAGCAACTCACTCAAGTGGGGAGTGATCTATCTGTGATGACATTAGATGCCGGATTGGAACAACAATTGCATAACATATTACAGCAAAGCAAAGAACACGGCTTAGCCATAGAACCCAACCTAGCAGAACAGTTGTTAGGTAACCTGCAAGATACCAGCGAAAGACTCGCCGAACAGGGTATTCCTCCAGTGTTAGTGGTCTCTCCAGGCATCCGTCCTTGGTTAGCTAAAATGGTTAAAAACCGTATCCCAGGTTTAGTCATACTGGGCTACAACGAAATACCAGACGAACAAGGCATTCAAGTGGTGTCGACGATAGAACAACAGCCCCTAGTGGATGCGCAAGCACCAGTAGAGTAAAACTAAAAGCATTAAGGTTGATTGAAGATGAAAATGAAGCGCGTTTTAGCCAAAGACACACGTACAGCTCTTGCCATGATTAAGGAGACTCTAGGTGATGATGCCGTCATTTTGTCAAATACAAAAATTGCTGGCGAAGTTGAGATTGTAGCGGCCATCGACTTTGACGAAAAGCGCTTAACAGCGCAGCGCAGTTCAGCTTTTTCTGATCGCCTTAGTGCTAATTTAGACCGCATTAAGTCACAACGAAACCAAAACCCAAACCCCAATCAAAGTTCAGCTTCATCAGTCAAGGTTGCAGCTGAATTAAATCGATCACGAACTGCCAAAAATCCTACAACATCATCTAATCATCAGGCTCCTAGCAATGACAATATGATACGCATGGAAAAGGAAATGGGTCTTTTGCGCTTGTTGGTAGAGCAACAAATGAGTCAGAGTCCAAATCAGAACCATACTTTTACCAATGCGGCTGGGCTTAAGGTTTTCCAGAGGCTTGAGCGCATGGGATTTGAAAAACGTATGATTGATCCTATGTTATCTGAGCTACCTCAATGCGATGATGCTGATTTATTATGGACACATGCCCAACAATGGCTGCAGGATCATTTAACCACCAGTTCAGAAGGGGTAGTGCACGAGGCAGGAATTTATGCCCTTGTAGGCCCCACAGGTGTGGGCAAAACCACAGCCATCGGTAAATTAGGTGCGCAACTGGCCATGAAGCACGGCAAGCATAAGGTGGCTTTGATTTCTATGGACCAGCAACGCATTGGTGCGCGAGACCAATTAAGAGTATTTGGAACCATGTTAGGCATCGAAGTACATCATGTCACAGGCTTTACTCAGTTAACCACAACCTTAAATCAACTCACCCACAAAGATTATATATTGGTTGATACTTCAGGGGGTAACCCCTTTGATCCACACATTCAGAACCTAGTTGACGGTTTCTTAGGTGTGCCCCATCAAATCAATGTTTACCTAACACTGGCTGCTAATAGCCAGTCTCATGCATTGCGCTATCTAATGACTCATTACTTAGGTAAAGTTAAAGGCGTTGTAGCGACAAAATTAGACGAATGTTTACCTTTAGGTGGCCTACTTGCAGCTCTTATAGAGTCAAAGCAGCCGTTAGTTATGATTACTGACGGGCAGCGTATTCCCTTAGACTTAGGTTATCCTAGTGCACAGCAACTCGTTGCTCACGCAGTGGCAGCTGAATTAGCAGAAGAAGATGGTGCTATAGATGCTTTGGCTAGTCTACTGCACGCTACACCAGGTAAACCTTCGGGTCTGAGTGATAGAAGTCTATTAAACACAAGACCTGTCGCCAGTCCTAAGTTTGGCAGCCTAAAAGATACCCCTCTTGCTGCCATGGGCTTAGCGTCCTACAGGAGCCACTAATATGAGTTCAAACGGAATACAAGTCATTGCTGTAACGAGTGGCAAAGGAGGTGTAGGTAAAACTAACACCTCAATTAACATTGCTGCCAGTTTGGCTAAGCAGGGTCACCAAGTGATGTTGATGGATGCCGACTTAGGCTTGGCAAATATTGATGTGAACCTAGGTTTGCAGTGTACATTTAATATGGCTCACGTCATGAGCGGTGAAAAAACCTTAAGTGACATCATTCAAATAGGTCCGTTTGGCATACAAGTAGTGCCTGCAGCCTCAGGTATATACGAAATGGCCAGCTTGCAAAATGAACAATTGCAGCATTTAATTCAAGCCTTTAGTGAATACAATGGCAAATTAGATTACCTCATTATTGATACTGCAGCAGGGATCTCTGATAATGTCTTAGCGTTTTTAAATGCCGCCCATCAAGTCATTGTTATTGCATGTGATGAGCCCTCTTCAATTACGGATGCGTACGCATTGATTAAAGTCATGAACCAGCGTTATGGGGCCAGCCGCTTTCACTTTATTGCCAGTATGGTAAAGAACGAAAAGGAAGGTCGTGCTTTGTATAGCAAAATTGAGCGAGTTGTTGATCATTACTTAGGAGCTACTATGTTGTATTTGGGAAGTTCCCCTCGTGATGAACAACTGCGGCTAGCTAACAAGCAACAAAAAGCCGTGGTTCAAGTGTCACCTATGGCTAATTCGTCTCGTGCTTATGCAC
>OJCC01000080.1_pt1 | contig 12659 bp, 21 predicted proteins | sample 1591771 | NCBI WGS metagenome assembly OJCC01 (sample SAMN05416741, study PRJEB24817) | seawater metagenome | isolation source: Sea water | place: Canada:Atlantic | collected 2013-07
CGAGATTCCTCTACGTCTCGTGGGCTCGGAGATGTGTATAAGAGACAGATTCATATACAACTCATATGCAGGAGTTTCGGCGGATGGTAATGCATATGTACCTGGATAATGTGCAGATGTTGCCTGTGTATACGCACTGCTAAACGTAGTAGGAGCAGAGTAAACGTAGAAGCCATTGCTTTTATAATATCCAGTGTGTCCTGGGAAGTATATATCGCTAAAAGCTAGTTTGGTGGCTCTAAAATAATTACCTCCACCTATACCACACCCACCGTGACTACCACTTTGGTTACTTTGTCCAGCATAAATTCCAGTAGGATAATTTCCTGCTCTTATTGATAATAGTCCAGCACTAGTAATTCCTGTGTCTGCTAAGATACATTGGCCCCCTTCATATTGGCCTCCTATATTACTATCCCATCTAGCCCATCCAGCTGTACCGGTTCCATTTTCTGATCCATCAATATCGAAATACATCTGTCTAGTTCTTGTTCCATCATTGAACCACCTGAGACCATTTGAGCCGCTGTCCGCTGCTACTTGTTCGTAAGATATATAAGCACTTGATTCTGATTGACCATCGTGTGCAGGGGGATCTAAATTACTATTAAGTAATTGGGTTATACCTATCATGACCAGGGAAAATTAGAATCAACAGAGTCTTGTGATAACTCAATTAATTTTTTATCTAATTCTTTTGGTATCATTAATAATATAGGATCGTTAATAGTCCAGTTTATTACTTCTTGCTCTGTTAAATCTGCATACTCTGTAAATGGATCAGGATGTTGTGGCTCAGGCCCCAATCGAACCTCAGTTTCAATACTTGCTTGGTTTGTTCCATCAGAAGCAGTAACGTTTATTACAGCACTTTTCACTATGCTAGGATAAACTTCATCTGCCTTTTTTAAAGACGTAACGCTATATGTATATGTGTTTGCCATTATATTTTTTATTAAGGTTATATTAGGATAGTGCCTGTATTGTTAATAAAGGTCTATTCCATAGAAAATTACCTGTTGCACCTCCACCATCTCGCCATATATTACCGTTAAGTTCTACAGCGTACGTATTGGAGTATTTTCTTGCTTTCACACATATTTCTTTAGCTGCAGTCCACCCTGAGAATTTACCCGAGGCTGCATCAGTAGTGCTTGCTGTTAAATCAAAAACATAATTAATGGTCATCATTTGATTTGCGTAGCTATAAGTTGTATAATATTGGTGAGCATAAGTTTTCATCGCTTCTGTTACGTCACTCCCGTCTACATATATTCTGTAATGTGATATACCATAGTAAGTATTAGGGACTGGATCTATGTGAACAAGATATTCATATTTTATGTATTTAGTGCCAGAGGGTGGTGTGTAGTCTACTTTAGACCCTGTAACTTCGGTGTACGAAAGATTTAAAGCCTGTGTTCCAGTTACGTTTTGCAGAGTATAGGTTCCTGAACCAACAGTTATACTGCGCCCATCAGGTACACACTGTATTTCTTCTAATAAGTTACTGCCTGCTGCTGCAGGGAAATAATCTGTTAAGTTTGCCATTACGAATAAGAAGTTATTGTTATAATTGGTTTTACATATACCTCATTACCTGAAGAAGAAGTACCATCCTCATATTTATTATTATGAAGATTAACTTGATAAGTGCTGGCGTATTCTCTCCCTTGTACCTTAATTATTTTATTACTTGTCCAAGCGGATGCTAAAATTTGCCCAGCGGCAAGGTTAGTTGTGCTTTTTGTTAGATCAAAAACATATTCTATAAAACCAGGAAAATTACCTTCTGAGTATCCTTGGTTGGAATAGTTTGTTGCAATACCCCTACTAGCTGCTGTAACAACTGTACCGTCTAAAAGCAATCTGAGACCTAAAATACCACTGTTCGTAATTGCTCTGTATTGAAAGTCAAACCTGTAATTAACCCATTTAGCCCCAGATGGGGGTTTATATGATATAGTACTTCCTGTAACATCTGCAAAAGAGGTTGTTAAAGCTTGCGAGGCTGTGACATTTCCCATGGTATAGCTACCAGAAGAGACAGTTACAGCTCTACCATCTGCTGGTGCTGAAAACATCTCCAGAATTGTATTTGACGCTGGAGCTGGAAAATAATCTGTTAAATTTGCCATTATGAATAAGCTTTTACCGTTAATGAAGGTTTTGTGTATTGACTAGTGCCAAATGTTGAGTAATAAGCATTATGGTGCACTGCTGCTTGATAAGTGGCGGAGTCATATTCCCTAGCTTGTACTTTTATAGTTTTTGCTGTTGTCCAACTTGCAAACTTACCGTTTGCTGCATCATCTGAACTGGCTGCCAAATCAAAGTTATAAAACATACTTTCCATGTGATGCGCATGATGATGCCCGTGGTTACCTGAGTAGTTACTAGAAATGCATTTATAAGCTGGAACAACTTCTGTGCCATCAATAATTAATTTAAAATGTGATATACCTGAGGAACCAATAGAATCCCATTCAAAATCAAACTTGTACAGTACATGATTTGCATCTGAGGGTGGGGTATATGCTATTGAACTGCCCGTTACATCTACATACGAAGTGCTTAAATTTTGGTAGGCTGTTACATTACCAAGTGTGTAAGTTCCCGACATCACCTCAATAGCTCTACCATCGCAAGTTCCGCTTATAGCTTCTAAAATGTTACTGCCTGCAGCTGCAGGGAAACTGTCTGAAAGATTTGCCATATTATGATCCTATTATTACCCAACCATTAGTCGAATCTGTATATACTAGTTCAAAACTTGAGGATGCTGTATCTAATGTTAAATCCGCTGCTGCTCCTAGTATTCTACTTCCGTTTCGTAAAAGCTGGCATGTAGTCACCGCTGATCTATTAGAGATCTTAATACTTTCTCCTGTAGAAGGATTTGCTGGTAGTGTTAAATTTAAATTAGCTGTAAATACATAAACTGATCCAGCAGATGCTGTGGTATTACTGTTTATAACACTTACGTTATATCGTGCACTGTTGGCATCGTTTATTGATGCGCCAACGAGAGCTCCGTTACCCATAGAAACAACTTCTACTGTATCACTGCTGCCAGGGGCTGTGCTAAATACAATTGCTCCACTTGTTAAACTGTATGTAGCCTTCTGTTGATATACACCAGAAAGGAACACCATAGTAAAAGCTTTATTAGAAGGCGTTCCATTTACAAGAGTAAATGAAGTTTGTGAGCCCGTGCCTGCAAAATTGTCGCTTGCCAGATAAGTAGCTTGAGACAAATTAGTAGCGGTCTGAGACATTACATCAAATGTATATCCATTTTGGGGTGCTGTAGAAAAAGTCAAAACATTTCCAGATAATGAATATGTAGATTTGTCTTGATAAACACCTTGAAGAAATACATTTGTTAAATCTTCAGATGCTGGTGTAACGCTTAAAGTAAATGCAGTTGTACTGCCGTTACCCGTAAAGTTATCTTTAGTTAGCGTACCTCCATCCGATACAGCGATAGACCCCACTGAAATAACCTCTATGTTATTTGTGCCCGATGGAGGCGCAGTTGAAAATGTTATACCTGTACCGTTTACGGTGTAGTTGTCTTTAGACTGGTATACACCGTTTATATATATTTGTGTTAAATTTTCATTAGATACCGAATTTGCTAAAACAAAGCCAGTAGCGGATCCGTTACCATTAAAAGTATCTTTATAAAATGATGAAGATCCTCCACCACCACCACCTGTCACGGTAATAGTTTTTGTTGCTCCCGTACCACTAGCTGTAACTCCTGTGCCTACAAAATTTATTGCAGTAGCTGCAGTAGATAAAGCAGTACCTTCTTCTTGTACTGTTATAGCGCCACCTGTTACATTAATTGTTTTAGTAGCTCCCGTACCAGTAGCAGTTATTGCAGAACCTGTAAAATTCAATGTTGTTGCAAGAGGTCCAACTAGAATGCCCTCTTCCTGTACTGTTATTCCAGCCAACCCCGCAGCCGCCGCTATAGTAACCGCATTTGCGTTATTTCTAGTAAGTGTTACATTAGAACCTGCGGTAAGTTGTACTGTAGAATCTGTACCACTCGCAGCATCTAATTTTAAATCTACATTATTACCGTCTTGTGTAACGTCAATAGAATATGTATCACCAACAGTACCAGTTCCAAATTTCATATAACTACCCATGCGAGCATGTGCACTACACTGGTAAAATAAAATAGGGGGAGTATTCACATCTGGGATTATCTGACTATAAGCTCCCGCATTCCCAGGCGTTCCCGATGTGGTTACTAGCGTACTATACGCTGTTGTCTTGTCTGCATCTGAATAAAACCTAAGAGGATGATTAGCATTAGAACTATCTGATTGGTCAAACTTATACGTAATACCAGGCGTAAATTCTAAGTATGCTCCTTCAACGCCATCTATAACAAATCCTGCGCTACTCCCGTTGCTATGTTCTGGGTGTGATGCTGTTTTAGTAGCAACTGTAACCGCAAGTGTTTGAACAGCGTCCGTGTGCTTTATCACTCGGTGTTTTGTCTGAGTCAACGACCCGTCTATTTCAACCGAACTTATAAATTTGTTAGCCATATTTTATGTATTAGATTTTAGTCACAAGCACTCTTATAGCGTTTGCAGACGGAGCTGTTGTGAATGATACATCTACCGCGTTCGCGTTTGTTCTAACGACATCGGCCACAACAGTATCAAATGTAGCTATATCGTAAAGCTGCACTATAACGTCTCTTGTATCTAAACTGTGAGTAACTGTTACACTTGTTGCGCCACCTATACTAGAAGCAAAAGTACGGCCAGAGATAACAGTAGCTACTCCAAGCGGAGTAACTGCTAGCACTTCCGAAGTTCCGGCTGTTGTTTCAGCAGCTGTTGCTAGCTCAACTATACCATCTTGAGCCGTTGAAGCAGAACGAATTGCTACATCTGCTGAACCGTTTGTTTTTGTTATGGTTAATGCGTCGCCGGTTTTGGTTACATCGTAAATTAGGGGGTGATAGGTTGTCCCATCGTTGGTTACTTCCCAACGATCTATATTGTCATTCCAATGCAGTACTGTGTTTGCCTCAGTTCCTCTTTCTACTTCAATACCACTTCTAAGGGTGGTTGGTGCGGCAATTGTCTGACCATTATTTAAAACAATTATATTATCAGTAACATCTAAGTTAGTAGTGTTAACAGTAGTAGTTGTTCCATTAACTGTTAAATTACCAGCTAATACTGTATCACCTGCTACAGCTAAATCAACGCCTACACTAGCATTACCAGATGTAGTAGTATGTACGCTTGTCCCACTACCTATAACAACCGAAGAATCAATCTGAGGTAATCTTGCTTTAAGATTATCTATGTTTACGTTTATATCGGTGTTTTTAGCACTTAACCAAGCAGAACCATCATAGAAACGTAATTCGTTGTCTGTTGAATCATAATATACTTGACCTTCTACTGGAGTAGCTAAGGCTGTTGCAGAAGAGCTTGTTTCTACGTGAATTCTTGCTTTCTTTAATTGATTTTTATTTAAATCAATATCAGATAAATGTTTTATTGCCATGAGTTTTTAGTTTAAAAATGCTTTTCCTGAGATTGCAGCACTTAAAGTTATTATTATTGTGTTGTTTGATTCGTAGTTAACTTCCCCGTAGATTACGTCGTCTTCGCTATCAACTAGCACTACAGAAGGATACTTGCTTAGATTATGGTTTATTGTCCATACAGCAGAAGGCGAGTTCTGTGTGTGCACATAAGAATCCACTTCATCTTCCCCAGGCACATTTATAGTTCCAGATACTAACGTAGCAAATGAACTTAGCGTAAAGTTTTTTGTTTGTCCCGTTGCTGAGTCAGTGCCTAAAAGCTTATCAGTTCCAGTAACTGTACTGTCTTGATCGTAGGTTGATATTCTAGCCATTTTATAATTTGTCTTTGTTAAATTTATCTATCGCGTTTGCGTATACTTTATCTACATAAGTTTTACGTTTGCCTATGGCACTTCGTTTGGCGTCAATAGGCATTTCTTCTTGACATATTAATATCTTATATATCCTATTAATTAACCTCTTGCCTCGAAGAGATACTTTATATTTGTTATGGTCTCCTAAGCGACCATTACCTTTATGTATCTTTTCTACCCAGCCTTCTCTCTGTAGTCTGTAAAAGCGTTGACGGTCCCAATGATAATACATTGTACCGTTCTGAAAATCTTTTATTGTAAAGTATTTTATAGGATCTAGATAAAATAACAATTCCAAATCTGAAATGGATACATTATTTTCTTTACAAGCCCAACGTGAAACAAGTCTATAATATTTAAGAAAATCAACCTTAAGTTCTCCTCTTTCTAAAAAGTCATTTCTGTCCATTACAATACTATAATAACATCTTGCTCTTGTATAACTTTAAATATTTTTTGTTCAATCTCAATATTATGACCAGCAATACGGTCATAGTATATCTTGTCGCCCTCTACAATACCTTCAACACGCACACCTACTGACTCAACGTCAGCAGTGCGGTATCTTATATCTTCTCTATGATTTTCTGCTAAAAGCAGTCCACCTTCTGTTTTTTGAATTTTTTCCTTTATTTCGGAAATTATAATGTAGTTACCTATTGCTTTCATAATCTCTAATATTTGAAATTACACAATCAGTTGATAGAATAGTTGTTGCTACCGAAACTGCATTTTGTAGTGCAGACTTAGTAACTAGCACGGGATCAATAATACCTGCTTTACGCATGTCTTTAGTTTTCCCATCTGTTACGTCTACTCCTATTCCCCATTTATCTAAGGTTTCATAATCTGCGGGATCTAGCCCTGCATTAGTTAAAATCTTATTAAATGGTGAAAGCAATGATCTTTTTAAAATTTCTACACCAATCTCTTCCCCTTTGTTTGCTGTTGTAGCCTTTAAAGAGTTTGCTAAAAAGCATAACGCTGCACCGCCTCCGGGAAGTATTCCTTCCTTCTTAGCAGCACGAACTGCGTGTATAGCATCATCTACTCGGTCTTTCTTTTCAGAAACCTCTACTTCGGTGTCACCACCTACATAAACAATAGATACACCCCCGTTTAAAATTGCTAACCTACTTTCTAAGTGAGGTCGCATAACGTGGTGTTCGTCTTCGTCTAATTGAGACTGTAAATACTCTACGCGTTCCTTAACTCCTTCCGCTGCTTCCGCAATAGCTAGAGTAGTCCCGTCGTTATCTATGATGGCCTTGTCGGCTCTTCCTAACACTTCAGGGGTGATATTATCTAGAGAGTCTCCTAAACCTTCATCAATAACAGTAGCACCCGTTAGAAGGGCAATATCATCAAGTACATCCTTCCGTTTCAGTCCGAATGATGGAGGATCAATAATATTACACTTAATATTGCCTTTTACGTGGTTCATCGCAAGAGCCGATACAACCTGCTGATCGCAAGGGGCAATGAGTAGCAACGCTCGATTGGACTTGATTGCAAACTCTAATATTGTTTGTATGCGTCTAACGTTTGAAACTTCAGACGAACATAAAAATATAAGCGGCTTATCTAGCTCACTTAGTTCTTTTTCTTTATTTGTATGGAAATACATACTTTTAGTCGTAGACTTAATATGTGTTCCATCAACTGCTTCAATGTAGGTTTCATTACTTGGACTTGTTTCCATTGTAACTACACCGTTATCACCAGCTAATTTAAAAGCTTCAGCAATAAAGTCTCCAAGTAGAGGATCATTATTAGCTGATATGCGCGACACATGATTTAATCGTTTGTCATCTACATCTACACCTTTCTTAGTAAGCGCATCTACCGTAAGTTTAGTAAACGCAAGCATACCGTTTTTAACATCACGAAACGAGTACTTCTCTGCATCTAAATCAAAGTAATTTTTAATTACCGACTGTGCTAACACCGTTGAGGTTGTTGTACCATCACCAGCTTTCGATGCTGTTTGTCTAGATGCTTGTTTAAGCATAGTTACACCTAGGTTCTCTACTGGGTCTTCCAGGTTTATATAGTTTGCTACGGTCACACCATCCTTTGTAACGTGAGGGTTACCGAAGTCATCTTCTAATACTACTGTACGACCAGACGCACCTAATGTACTACCTACTGCTTCTGCTAATTTGTTTATTCCTGAGATTAGTCCATCTTTAGCTTCTTTCTTAAAGCTTAGTTCTTTAACTATCTTCGGGGATCCGAATTGTATTGCCATTTAGTTTGATTTAATTAAATAAAATTTATAAGATATATATTAGCAGTTCCATTTACGACGTGCTGCTCTACCACGTTCTGATTTCCATGATTTGGATCTAGCACAAAAAGCTTTACGCCTTTTAGCTGCTTTGCTTCCTTTCTTAAGTTTAGAGGGAGGCGTTGTTACGGCAGTTTTTAATTTGCTGCCTGGATTGTCTTTTCTATACTTAGCTACACCTTTAGCTGTCATACCACCACCAGCTTTACCACCCGTGCCACTACCTGATTTAACCTTAGCGTAGTAACCTTTAGATTTTTTACGAGATGGTGCTTTTGATTTCTTTCTCTCTAATGGGGTGTCACCACAGCCGCAACTTGAAGCACATCCACAGCTAGGTTTTGCTTTATTAAATACAGTTTTTACTGTTATTCCTTTAGTTCCCATTATTTGGTATTGTATTTCTTAGTTCCTTTACCGTGACCACCTCTATTAGCTGCAACGCTAACAAATTTTTTCTTATTGTGATCCCAGTCTTTACCTTTTATATTTACCCCCTTCTTGATTGCATCGCGTCTTTTCTTTTGTGTCTCCGCCTTCATAGCTCTACGCCGGGGAGTTAAAGCATATGCAAGGTCACGGGCCGATTTTTTTTTACGAGCCGTTGGAGATAGCTTCTGTGCCATTACTTATTGTAACCGCCGTAGCTAGATTTGTTAGGTTTCTTTGATCCACTCATTTTTTTAAGTGGTGCTATTGTAGCTGATCTACCTGCCATTTTTTTAAATGCTCCAGGTACTACTGTTGTTCCTTTTGTTCCCATAATATTATTTTTTCTTTTTAATAGATGAAGTGCGCTTACCCATACCTGTGCGTTTCTTCTCTGATACAGCTTTTCGCTTTTGAGAAGAACTCATTTCGTTCCATGCTACAGGTGTAGACTTTGATATTCTAACCGAGGGTCTGCACTTCTTTACTTTTTTGTTCTTAGCAGATCCGCAAGCATTGCCTTTTTCGTCGGTCCATTTTTCTTTAAACCAACGTTTAAGGTTTGCTCCTTTTTTTGTTTTGCTTACTGCCATTATGTTTACTCTTTATTTAATGCTTTTTTAGCTAATGCTCTGTCATCAAAATCCAATGCTGCTTTAAGTATGATTTTATCCATAACCGCATCTTGATTGTCTAGTATCTGCTTTTGCAGATCGATGATCATATGCTCTAAGTTATCCTTAGCTGCAACTAGATGTTCTATTTGATTACTTTTCTTTTCCACTTCTGTTTTAAGCGCGTTTACATCATCCGGTTTAGATCCGGTGATAGTAGACACAACTAATCCAATAGAAGCTGATATAGTACCTATGAGCATCATTACAACTTCCTTGTTGCTTTCCAGTACTGGGTACTTCATCATTATAAATATAATGGACATTACTAATAGGAATATAAATAACGATCCTATATAATGCCTTAACTCTTTAGCGACTCCGTTAGTGGGTAATTTCATGCCATTCGTTATTTTATGTTAATCCGTGAGCTGTTTTACTAAACTCATAATTAGCGGTTACTTCCGCGTTAGTTAATGCTTTATTATAAAATCTAACTAAACTCATCCAACCTTTATACCAAGAACTGTAGCTACCAAAACCATTACCATAGTTACTTCTTCCAATCCAAACTTCTTGACTGTAACCGTAAGGGGCTCCTGGCAACACACGGTTTGCATTGTCAGTTACACCAACTTCTTGGCCGTTTATAAACATCTGCCCTCTTAGGGTAGAATTATTTCTTGTAGTAACGGCTTGGTACCAGTTATTACCAGAAAGTCCAGTTGCGTAGGTTCCTGAATTAGACCCACCTATAGCTGTGTTGGCATAATCGCCTATCCTCATATACTGTAGGTAATAAGGAGATGAATGTGAACTGTAATCATATCCCCACAACCACGGAGTTGAGTTATTCCCGTAAGGTACGTACTTAAACCACGTTTCAATACTAAAGCTAGATAAGTTAAAGTGGCCTAGACCGTTATTTCCTCCACTAGGTGGTGCAAAGTTAAAGTAGCCTCCATTGAAATACCAAGAGCCTACTCCTGTTGCTGCTTCCGATTGCCAAGCTACACCTGTACCGTTTCTATTAAAGTTTTTGCTATTTCCACTAGCATCAGCCCACTGGGTTGAAGAAGAAGAGTACGAACCGTCGTTAGCATTTAAATCTAAGATTAATCCATCAGTAGTGTAGCCCCCGCCGCTGCTGCTTTGAAACAGCTTTTTGCCAGTAACACTCATGTTAGTAAGTTATTAAATACGACATTACAGCAGCTTTATCTGCTAAAGCGTTTATTGCTACCTCATGGGCATCACATGCTGTTCTTACAGCTGCTCTACTGTCTAGTATAGCTTGACTGGTGGTATTACCTAATTCAGTGTCTCTTACAATAACCCAGTCGGTGTGTCGTAAAGAATCTGAAGCTGCGTTTTTTGCTACTGTTATTTGTTTTTCTTTTAGCTCCGCTAAAGTTTCATCCCACTCAATACTTACAACATCATATACAAACTTATTAGCGCTTTCATTAAATTGCAAGCCACCGAAATACTGTGTAAGATCGTTATATTCAGGATATACCACATCATAAAACCCATAACCTTGAAGTTCGATGTCTGATAGTAAATCGAATCCTCCAATAATACTTCCGTATGATTTAGGAAGTGTTGGGAATAATTTGATGGTTCCGTTATAATCTTTTGCTTTCATATTATGGTGTTGTATCTGATGCTGATGTAGCTACTGTATATGCAAATACTGCATTAGCACTATTATCATCTAAACATTCTATTTGTAATATGTTAGGATCCGAAGAACCATCGTAATCGCCGCCGACTTTATTAAGTGTAGTACTGCTACTGGCGTCGGATGTTAATGTTAAAGTTTGAGCTCCTTGTAGCGCATATATGGTTAATACTTGTCCGGATACAAATCCTGTAAAGTTCAATGTGGTTGCACCATTTAACGATGCATTCATTTTATATACCGTAGCTGCTGACCAGTCAACACTAAGCGTACCGGAAGTACCACTTATTACCGCTATGTTCGTATAGCGAGCTTCTAATACATCCGATGTTACTTTGGTTAATGACATATCTTATTTGTTTTATTTGTTTTTTCTGCATTTAGCGATAGCTCCAGAGGCGTATGCCGATGGAAATACCTTATATTGCTTTTTTACTTTATGGTAGCACGCATCCTTCTTAAATAAAGGTGACGTGGCTTGTGGTCTATTTGCCATAATATTAATTTACATGTTTGTAATCATAAGGGCACCTTAGTCCAATGAAGGTTACTAGGTACCCTATGACTCTACTTTGAATAGTGCAACGATCTGTACGTTCACTGCCTCAACCACTTCCTAGGTGGTATCTGAAAGGAACTAAGCAAAAAAGCAACTATATGACACCTGCCTCGATGGGGCAGCCTTAACATAACGTGTCCATTAAGGTAGCGACTCTTCTGTAGTTACTCTATTAATCTTAAGCTGCTCTAAAGCATAATTAAGATGTGCCTCTTCCCAATGTATCCTATACTCATTCCCGTGAGGGAACGTAGCACTACACTGACTGCACTGTATGGACATTACTTTTTCTTCTTCTTGGTAGCAGCCTCTAAGAATCCTCTTTCGTATTCTAACTGCTTCTCTATATCTAGGATGCGATCCTCAAGATCGTTAATTACTTTTATCTTCTTATCTAATCTATCATGTACCGTCGTAAGCTCACTCTTAATAGCCGTGAACTCAGCGAATATGCCACCAGCTGTAAATACAGCTACAAGCAAAGATAACACAACAGACATGTTGTTCTTTATAAATGTATCCGGCATAATAGTTAAATTGTATTATTTCTTTTTCTTCTTAGCAACAGGCTTCTTTTTAACAACCTTCTTCTTCTTAGGCTTAGACTTCTTTTTTCTTTCTAACGCAGACTTAAGTTTGTCTGCAGCTACTCCCATGAGTACTTGTTTAGCTACGGCTGCAATTACTGGTGCTGGCATGTGTGTGTTCTTTTAAATTAGTATTTTATATATAGAGGTATTGTGTTGCATTATACATATGACAACGAATCGTGTATATTAAAGCCATATGTGTAACGTATGCGGCTATATACCGCTATATTAGTGGTGTTTGTATCATTTTATCGATGTATTGTCATTATTTGTGTCGTTCGTAGCTTGTTATTGTACGTCATACTGTCATGACACTGCCATATGTTCAGTACATTGTACACGTTGCTACGTTATTGTTAACACATTGATTGTATTGTTGTTGCATTGGTAATTTATTACGTAGTTGTTTGCATATAGTGCAATAGCTTTATAACACATTGCATTATTATCAGGTATTAATATGTTTTATCACATTATATACATATAAACGTATGCTTAAGTACCTGTCTCTTATACACATCTCCGAGCCCACGAGACGTAGAGG
>OJCC01000090.1_pt1 | contig 12153 bp, 3 predicted proteins | sample 1591771 | NCBI WGS metagenome assembly OJCC01 (sample SAMN05416741, study PRJEB24817) | seawater metagenome | isolation source: Sea water | place: Canada:Atlantic | collected 2013-07
TTATCGTCTTCTGATGTTTCGCCTTCGGGTGATGCCTCTTCGTACTCATCATGGTTTTCCGTGTGAATATCCATGTGAGCCGTGCGTGTTGCCAAAGCTCGCATGTTTTCCGTACACGCGTGGCATTGTTCGCATTCATCTAGCGCCGTTTTGCGCGATGAATTTTCTTTGATAACGTACATTTGATCGTCCCATGGATCGATTCCGTCACGTTTCTTGTTTGATTTTCCCATAAATGCCGTGGGTAGCATTAGGAAACATTGGTTGAATTCACATCGGCACTTGTTGCCGACCTGCGCTCCGTTTATTTGATGGCGCGTTTTGTGGTACGTGATTGGTTTCACGCATGCTTTTCCTCCGTTTTGATCCGTTACAAGTGGGTCTACATATGTTGCGTAGCTCACTCGGATTGCGTTGTGGTCATGTTGTAGTCCGTGTTCCATCTTCTTGGAAGTGACGTAGACCGGTGCGCTCATGGATGATAATGCTTTCTTTGGCATTGTCGTTTCATGAATTGGCCGTGGTGCCGTTTTGGTGGGTCGGCATATCTTGGTGATGCCCTTGTTGGTCTTGTTCCGTAGTGTTCGCTGTTCCATGTTATTTCTTTGTTGCATGAACGTTTCTGCGATCTTCCCCCATTTTTCGGCGGCCTTTTTGGAATGGGCCATTAGGACGTGCATCATAAATGCACCCTTCTTTCCATTCCATGTCATGGGTAGTGTTTTGGTCACCCCCGATGCTCCGCATTTCGTAAATGCGCATGGCTTACCGGAGCTCTTGGCCGGTAGCACTACCGTGTAGTCCTCTCTTCCGTAGATGGCGGAGAGTGAAAGTAGATTTTCATTCAACGAGGCGAGCGTATCGACTTGGTGTCGTAGGTAGCCCCCTTGTTGTTGGCCTTGCCCTTGTGCATCTAGCACATATAGGTGGCCGGTGCCGCGGATACCTCCGCGCACCTTTTCATTTCCTTGGAATCCTGATACCAAGACGGGTGATTCGAATCCGTCGGCGAGGAATTCCTCGGTGTTGGTCTTGAGAAGTGTGGATGCACAACCCGTGTCGACCATAATTGAGATGATTTTGTAGTCCGGTGACTCATAATCATATTTTCGCTCACGTAAGCCGTGAGCTTGTCCGCGGTCACTCCTTTTGGCCCCCATTTGGAAATCCACAAGTGGATGAGAGGTAGGTAGTGCGAGATCTTGACTTGTCTTGCGTCGAAGTCCCTTGTAGTCGGACACGGAACTTTTGTTCCGTTTTTGGTGATTTCTAGCCGGCATTGCGCCGAACTGTTTTTCATTTGGGTCGTGCCCCACACTATCTATGTGGATAACTCGTACGACCTCCGCTAGGATGTTCTCAAGTTCTTGCATTGAGACATCATCTTTCCGTGTAACTTGTTCCGGAGATTCTTGAAAGTTGGTCTTGTCGTAAGGCCTTCCTTTATATTTTCCTTTGTTCGCACGGTAATTGTTATGCTTCGCCCTAGATGGTTTAGGAGCATGGTATGGCCGCTCCTTCCGTTGCTCGTGAGAGTTCGGGTTGGAGGTGCGTCCACCGTGAGTCCTTTCCATTTTATGGTTTCGCGTAGTCTTTACCTTGCTTTTATGGCGTGAAACTTGTTGCTTGCGGCTTGCTCGTTGCTTTTCTTTCCAAACTTTTGTTGCTTGTTGCCGTTGTTGCCATACTTGTTTACGCCGTGGTCCATGTGATGTGTAACCGTCATATGGTTCCGTAGTTTGATTCCGTACATCCGTGAGGATTTTGTCCGCCATTTTGATTGCGTCCGATTTAGGGATTTTATAAAGCGTGGATGGGTAGTAGCCTTGCACATCCACTTTTGTGGCGTGCGCTCCTACGTCCAATTTTGCCTTACTTTCCTTCGCTTTAGATCCTTCGATCGGTTTCAAGACCTCCCGCGCAGCTAGGTTCCCACTAGTGGGCGTTCCTGAGCGCAGCTGGGATAATCTTGATGCCGATTTTAAGAGCTTGTAATCAATATCCGTAGATTTTGATCGTGTTGCGATGGGTTTTCCTTCATCGGTCCACCAATGGTGGCTTGGAATCTTAGTGCCGTCATGCATGGTACGGCCTTTGTCTTCATGCATTGCCATAAGTGCGCTTTCCCGTGTAGTGTAACATCCCCACTTGTTGCTTCCGTCGTCCGTTCCCGCCGTCCGTGCGGGTTCCGTCTTTAACTTGTCCATGTCGACTTCTTTTGTTGACTTGATTCGGATTTTGATGCCGTCGGTAGTTGTAGTGGTTTTTGATGTAACTTGATTTTTCGAACTTTTCTTGAAAGTTTTGTCGCATTTTTGTCGGACATGCATAACCCGACTGTGCGCCGAAGGATTATTCTCAGGGCGATTCTTACCTGTCACACCCTCCATCTGATGCGCTTGGCTTGTCGTTCCGCGCCGACTGATCCTGTGGCGCGCGCTGGGCGCCCCTGCAGCGTCGCGGGAAGCATTCCCGGGAGAACAGGTCTGCCATCTTCCCGTTGTCTGTGCTGCGCGTCCTGTTTTTCGGGTCATAATGACTTTTGTCTGGTCATTTGCGCCTTTTGTATCTTGGATTGCGTCTGCCTGCAGGGATTCCCTGCATAACAAATCGTCGTTTTGCGCGCGCGGCTGCTGGGCAGGCCCGGTGTCGTGCTCGACTTCTTCGCGCTCCGCTCCGCGCGTGCGCTCGGCTGCGCTGCTGGGCGCTGCCAGCTGCGTCTTGCTGCCGCTGCTTGTCTTGTTGCTGTCCTGCACCGTGATTGCCACGTCTTCTGCTTGCATGTCAGTGCTTGCCTGCACCTCCATGCCGTCGTCCATTTCGCAGATAGTATGCAGGCTTATGCCTGCTTGTCCATCTGTAGCAGACATACAATGTATGCTGCGTTTTGACATATTTAATGACATTGTCATTGCTTTGACGGCCACCGCGTAATCTGCGGCCCCGTCCGTGTTGAAACCTGGCTCCTTTTGAGCCGGTTGTCTTGTGTGCTGCCGCGTTGCTCTTGTCCCTGTTTCAGGGGTAGGCGTGCTGCCGTATTCGTTCGGCATGGGAGTCTTGGCTCCTGCGGGCGGCTTCTTGTCGGTGCGTTTTGCTGGCGTTGTTTGGCCCCTTGGCCATGCGCCTGCTGCTTCCGCTCGTGTTCGCATGTGCGTGTGTCGGCTTCTGCTGGCCGCCGCACTGCTTATGTTTACGCCTTGGCGTACTCTGTCTTGTGCCCTCACATTGTTTTGGGGCTTTGCCTTCCAATGGCATTGTGACCTCTTAATCTCTGCCTTTTGGCAGGATGGTTTATCACTAACCACGTTAGTGGTTTTATTGCGCAGGCTTCGCCCGCGTTGCCACGGTGTGGTGGCCTTGTGCAGCAGTTGCTTTTCTTGCCTCTGCACTGCGCGCTCTTGCTGGAGCGTCTTCTTGTTTGCGGCTCGGGTTCTTGCTTGCTTCTGCTTCTCCGCTGCCGCCTCATTTTGTTGCATCCTTTCTTGGATGTCTTTAGATCGTGTTGAATAACACGGCGTGCTTGCCAGTCCCAGGGTGTTTTGCATGTATTGGTGCATTCCCCTTGGTACTTTTTCTTGGTCTGCTCGCATGACTGAATTTTCTATTGTTTTCAGCATCTTTTCCACTTGCTTAAGTATTGTTGGTTCGGTGCCGCCCCCAGGTTGTTCCTGGTTCTTCGTGGCGCGAGCTTGACTCTGCGGCCGACGGCCCGATTCGCTCCTTGCCCGATTGGTCTTCGGCTTGGAGTCAGGGTGCTTCCTTGGCGCCCTGTGGTGCGTTTCACGCCCACTTCCCCGACTTTGGGGGTAATTATTCTTGTATTGGGGTTTCCCCCCATCTTTATTCCATTTGGGCCTTTCATTGCCCCTTGTCTTGGCCTTGTAGCCTGGCTTGGCATTGTACTTTGGCCGTGATCCTCCATTTCCCGTGTGCCTTGTTGGCTTCCCCGGGTATCTGTTCCGCGCCTTGTTTTCTAGCGCGTTAATATCAAAGACACTGTCTGTCCGATATATGTGCGTAGAGGATCGCCTGTTTAGGTCGACGTTTGTGAGTCGAACCTTTTGGCTTGTTTGTTCCACTGCTGAGAGGAATGTTAGTAATTCCCCTATGCAGTCTTCTGGATCAGCTCCGATAGTTGGTTCCAGAAATGGACTTAGAAACACTGTGTACAGAGATGATTTCTGTATGAGTGTACTTCCAATGTCCGTAATAATTTGCCATGGTAACTTGCATTTGAGCATCTTTGCTTTGTCCAGCAATTTCCGTAGGTCGGCTATGCTCCGTTCCACTGGCTTGACTGATGCAAATTCCCTGTATGCTTCAGCCACCCTCTTTTTAAGGGCACACATTTCTGAGAATGTGCATTGTTCGTGATAATATAGTACGGCTGCCACGATTGACAGTCCGTCACCATCACGTCCTTCCGTTACGACCGTGTTGCTTCCAATTCCAGCGTTGCTTCGTAGCCCCAAGTATGATTTGACCGTTGTATCTTGGTGGCTCTTGAGTAACTTGTATAAGTTTTCATTTTGCCTGTTGAATTGCTCGTCGTAATGCTTTGTTGTGCTGTGCCCGAGGTACTCGGCGCTCAGCATGTTCGGCGGCGTCCACCGTATTTGAGAGAGTACGTCTCTGTCCTTGCCGTGCTCCTCGTAGTTTTTACCCATTAGCTCAGCTAGTATTGGTGCTAGAGCTGAGTTTGTAACTGGGTACGCCATCATATGGCGCTCAATTTGTTTCCTGAAATTGATTCCCGCCTGCATTGAAGGTTTGTTTCCAACCCCTGGGGGTATTTTAAACATAACCTTGGTGTCCATTTGGCTTGTTTCTTCTTTCTCACATACATGAATCTTATATTCATGTGATATGAAGGTTCGTACTTGTCGTTGAATACTTTTCTTCATCCTTGTCATTGATGCCAGTGCTGATTGTACTGCACGTACTTCTCTGTTTGCTGATGGCATTGTAAAGGATGACCCTGATACGTTCAGGTGGTCGTCTTCTTCAGCATCTTCTGTGCCGTTTCTTTGTCCTGGTGCAGGTGTTAGGTTTCCCACGTCACCAGGGGACGACTGCGCACTTTTAGGTGCGAGTATGTTTGCTGCTTCTGCAAACATTACTTCGCTTTCTTTTTCAGAAAGCTCGTGTTCTTTCTGTTCTGCATCAGAAAGTCTTTTGAATAATTTGTTGAGGGTTTCAATCTGCCGTCTGCATGTGTCGCTGCTTTGTAGCAGGCGACCACGCTGTGCAGTTGTGCCCGTTGCGCGTCGGAGGAGTTGCGTCGGGGTGAGTGCCCCGCCCGCCATTCCTTGTTTAAAGTTAGCGGCATAGCCACTAAGTGATCCGATCTGCCCCCCCATAAGCTGAATGGCTTGGGGGCTTGGTTGTAGTCGAAAGTTGGCCCCACTGGCCTGACCTTCTTCTAGCTGCGCTATGCGCTCTAGGAGTTTTTGCTCCATTGTTGAGGGCGTGCCGTGAGCCTCTGGCTCCGGCGTGCCCCCTCCACTAAAGTGACTACGTGTGTTCATTGCTGACACAGGTGTCGGTTATAATTAGCTGGAGGAGGTCGTTTGCGATGTTGTTGTCTACGGCTGGCTTGTCCCAGTTAAGGGGGGTTTATCGCCCCAATCGTCCGTGCTACCGGCTTGTATTTGCGTGTTAATAATAAAGTCTAGTTAAAGACTCTCTATTAATTTAATCACGCGCCGCGCTTTGCAGTCTGATGAAGTCCCTGGGCTAGTGTGTAACTTAATACTATCACTAGCGTTCTACTAGTAAACAGGGTATCACCGTTAGAGTGCTTCGGTGACGGGGAGTGTAAGCTGTGCTTCGCGTACGTTAGTATATTGAAATAGATATTCTATTTCAGTAATACAGGTACACAGCTATTCTTCTCCAGCGGGTGCGCTCCTTTTGAGCCCCGCGCTTGCTTTCTTGAACGTGTGGTCGTTCAGAATCCGTCGTCCCTGTCGTCCTCCTCCTTCGTGCGTTCGGGCACCTTGGAGAGGTCGACGTGGTCGCAGCACTTGCACCTCTTTATGAGGCAGTGTAGCTGCTCGCAACCCAGACAGGAGTACTGTCTGCGCTTGCGTAACTCGATCAGCGAGTCTTCGGCCTTGATGCCGTTGTTCTTGTCGGCCGTGGTCTTTGCGTGGTGGCAGCCGATGGTTGGCTTGCCCTCTTGCTCCGCGGCCGGTTCTTGAGTGAGGTCGATCACGTGCTCGTGCACGACCTTGCACTTTACGTCTGATGTGTTGAGAACGAACTTGTAGGTCTTGGCCTTCTTAGGTCCGTTCTTGGTCCTGAATGCCGGCTTGGCGTAATCAGGTTCTGGGAGTGATTTGATGCACTTCTCCCGCTCGTTGTCCTCCTCGTGCGTGCACTGGTTGATGAGGCAGAGTGGCCAATCCTTGAGCAGGTCGAGGTCGAGCTCCAACTTAGCTTGTTGTTGTGGCGTGATGCCCGACTCGCAGCCTGGAACAGGCTCGTCGTGGTCCGTCTTGTTTTTGAGGCTCGTGACCAAGACGTTGTTCTCCGCGTCCACCCTGAAGCACTGGTGCTCCTCGTTGTCGTCCAACAGCCAGGCCTCAGCCTTGTCTGCTATGACCGTGTCTTTGAACTCGTCCTTGAGTGCGCGTGCTTCAGTGCGAAGCTTGTCCCTTGCGCTGATTTTCTTCACGCGGCCGCGTCCCTCGTTGGAGATCCAGGTGTTCACGAACTTGTTCGCTGACTTGTCAGAGAGAAGACACCGTGGAGTGACGTCGTTGGCCGCCGTGAACGTGTCGTCCTTGCGTGCCAGGTACACTCGCGTTTCTACGCGATGTAGTCCGTCTTGAGTTCTCCAGAGGGTGCCCTGGTAGAAGTCGTAGAGTACGTGTCCTTCTTGTCCAGCGATGTAGATTGTCTCGAGCGCGAGCGGGTCGTTCAGAATCTGGTCGTAGCGCCACCAGCTTGGGAAGTTGTCGTGGTACGATAGTGCCTCGAGCTTTACCCTCGCGTACGCCAGGATTCCTTCCGGCACGGTGTGCACGCTGGTGTCGCCGTCCGTGACGCGACCCACGAGTCCCGTGATCTGGTGCTCGCTGTAGCCTATTCCTGGTGGGAAGTTAGGCCAGTGCGCGATCTTGATGCTTTGTATCTGTCTTTTACTGTCGTTGTCCAGGATCGCGTCACACCACTCGTTTACCCGTGTGAGCCACGGGCTGTCGGAGGTGGAGATGTAGCTCGAGGTGATGTACTCCTCGATGGGGCCGCCCGTCTTGATGCAGAGCGTGTCCTGCTTTCTGGGCTCCCCGTTGCTGATGTCTCCGAACTCCCTGTCTGTGGGCGAGAGTAGAGCCTCGCTCTCGTACCGGTCTCCGCCGGTCTCGCCCTTACGTTTGTTTTTATGCTGTTTGTCCACTAGGTGGACAGTGATCAGCACAGTTTTTGTCACCACACAAAGGTGTGGTCTATGGTATTCTAAACCCGTTACCAGAGGTCCAATAACCGCCGCAAATGTACAGGGTTTGATCCCCTGCAGTCAATGCGAGTAAGCTATGATACAGCTTTCGTATTTGCGTATACTAATAGCGTGTATTACCGCTGTGTGTGTGTGTGTGTAATATGTGGCCCACGGCCTGTACTGGTTAGAGTACGGTGGCCGTCTAGAGGTGAGCTCGGTGTCGAGCTCGTCGCCGTAGTGTTACGGCTCAGTTGCGTAGTGGTTGTCTATCTACCAATCCACAAGATTCGTGTGGCAAAATATACTGTGCTAGATGCTGTACGCCCGGTGCAGCCTTATATAGGCGATGTGCGACCCAGTCGCACTGCCAAAAATGTAAGTCTATAGAACGCGGGAACTTTTGTAATTGCGAAATTACTTTCCCGGGCTAAATTCAATAGAAATAAAGGTTTCCTTTTCCGGGTTAAAACTTTCTACCGATAGTAGGGTCTCGGGTAGAAAAGGAATTTGTTATCGCGAAAACTTCGCGGAACAATTTTATACAGTTGTGGCTCCCAAATGTATAATATTAATCCGTCAATGACCTGACCTTAACCGGGAGTCGTGACTCTCAGGTTTTCCGGTCCGTCTCAGATTATTTAAGGTCTATTTGAACTTTATGTCCAATGTTGCTCAAGTTGAACACTTGTTCAAAATGAGTCTTGAAAATGTCTTTTAAGGAATCTGTTAATTCCTCGAATAATGTTAGAGTGTTGACTATCTACTTATCTACCAATGACTAGTGATATACTAGGTGGTATACTCGTACTTGGGAGGCTGATCCTCCGGTTCCCGATGTATACTTGGATCTGGTGCTAAGACTCTAGAGGCCTTGCCTCGGGTCTGCACGTTCGATCTTGCGATGGCCCCTTGTGGGCGTCCAGTCTTTAACTGGAGTGATCTGGTAGGGAGACTTCCTGTCTCAGTATGGTAGAGGAGCTTCCTTGCTCCGTGTAGTGTAGGGAGGGTTTCCAACCTCGTCGACCCCGTTCTTAACGGGGGTGGGTACGTAGAGGAGCTTCCTTGCTCCGATGTATTATGGCTCGATAGGCCAATACCTTAGTACCCGGGTGGTCAAAATCAATTACCTCGAAGAGGATTTTATTGATTACTCGCCTTGGCGAGACTTTACAAATCTAACAAAACAGAATTGTTTTAAAAACTCTTGTTTTGGTGAACAATCTTTGGCCTTTAAATACTCCGAGCGTTTCGTTTTTCACTTCTCATTCTCCGAGCATTTCGTTTTCCAGCCTTCCGTCGTTCAATCGGTGTGTCGCGTAATTCGATAGTCCATTCGATAGTACGTGGGAGCCTCCTCGGGTTCCTAACGTCGTCGTTTCGGTAGCGCGTGGGAGCCTCTTGGGACCCCTATCGTTGTGGGCACCGTGGGCCCTAACGTTTCCGATTCCATCTTGAACACTTGTTGAACACTTGTCTTTGACGTCTAAGTTTCCCATAGAGATAGGAACACTTGTTCTTTCCGTTTTTCTTTTCCGCGAACACTTGTCAATCATATAGATTAACAATAATAATTCTTGCTTCTCCGTTTTCTATTCCGAACACTTGTCATTTCAATCATGAACACTTGTTCATGAATAATTTCCCCCTCGTTATCTCGTATTGTAGTCCTCGTGTAGCACATTACTCAAATCAGATAAGTATCAGTATGATAAGTATCATCTTAAGAGTTCTCGTTACCGTCATCTCACAACGCACCCCCGCAAGAAACTGGGACTAGGACATGTACAATATGCCCTAGTTCTTGATTTTTGCTTTTGTGAGTAGTGGTGAAAGATTTGGTGTAGAGTGGCTACCGGGACCACCGGTAATTACTCGATATTCTTCGGTGGGGTTTCTTGGTGTAGTCCGGCATTGCCCTTTACGACTTCCCCGAGACGGGTGAGATCGATGGCGGGCACCGCTTTCGTGAACATGTCCGAGTAGTTGGACTTGGTATCCACGCGGCGGGTAGACGTGTGACCTTCTTTGACGGCTTCTCTTGAGTAGTGGTAGTCCAGCAGGTAAAACTTGTTTCCGTTGGTGACCATCTCTTGTTGGCTGAGTAGCGTCGCTTGATCGTTGTCCCCCATCATTGGAGTAGCGTCTGGGATGTACTCTCCCAGTTTCATTTCTTGAAGTAGTTGGCGCATCCACATAACCGCTTTGGTTGCGTGTGATAGAGCCATGTACTCGTTGTGTGACGATGATATCCCCACGTGGTTATGCTTCTTCGAGTTCCACTCGATCGGTCCATTCATCAGCGTGATTACCCAACCGTATTGGGCCTTCCCGTCTGTAGGATCCGCCTTGTGACTTGAATCGTAGTAGCATTGTAGGTAGTTGCATCCGTCAGCTCGATACCTGATGCCCTCTTTCCTTTTGTGGTACATGTATGATAATATGCGGCATGCGCAATCCCAAGCTCTTTTGTTGGGTTTTGACATGAGTCGGCAAACTTGTGCCGTGCCGTACATACATTCCGGGAAACAGTTGCGGGCCCCCCATAGGCATGCTCCGGCGATGTTCTGGAACCCTTGTGCTAAGTAGTACTTGTGTTCCTGATCCGAAGCCGCGTCTTGCCCCATGTAGAGAAATTCTCCTACGGGCATGGGTGTTGTTGGTACCGTCTTCTTCATTTTATCTTGGTAGAGCTTGTAGGTTTCTTCCAAGAAGTCGGGTTGCGTTAGGTTGATGGAAGGTACATTTGGTTTGACTTCCTCCATTTCGCGTTGGATCCCGAGCATGAATCGAGGATTGCCGGAGGTGATCTCGAACTCTTGTCTGTATTGTTCTTCGATGAACTTGAGTTCCTTGAGGTCTGCTCCTGCTAGTTCGATGTCGTCCACATGACTTACCACATAACTTTGTACTCCCTTAGGAGAAGTGAGTATGGTTAGGCATGGGTCTTGTCGGGCTTGATGATACCCCCATTTGAGGGTGTGTTTGAAGTGTCGCTCCATCCACTTTTGGCGGAATTCCGCCCAACGGAATGCACTTTGTGGGCATCCGTAAATCATTTTCTTGAGAACTCCCATGAGTTCCTCGCCCGTTTGTGGGTGATACCGCCGCAGTCCTACTGGGTACCTTAAAGGTATCCTTTCGTGGAGTGGTGCGGGTGCCCAGAGATAAGCCGTGTTGATGTCGAAGACCACGCGGTGAAGCTTCTTGTGCGTTATGATCGCTTGAAGTAGCCGGTTGGTCGCCAATGTCGGTGCCGGTGCGAACGTAGTGTGAAAGTGTTCGCCGTATCTCATATATTTCTTGTGCCCTTGAACAACTTGCCTTGCTTTGAACTTCTGTAGCGTCCCGTCGGGAAGGTACTTGACGTCGAAGATTAGGCGCATCGGCACGGGTGAGTGCGTGATGCCCATTTCTCTGATCTCGCTCAGTGTTAGGTCGTGTTGAATAGCGTGTCGCTTATCGAAAGCGTCTAGCTCCTTGATCACGGCTTCCATCCACTTTTCCCGATCCTCTCGGGTGAATATCTTTTGGAAGTCGTCCGGCGCGATGATTTTACCCGTAAGAGGGTGTATGATGCCGCCGTTGATGGTGTTGGGCTTGTCCTCCGATTGAAAGAATCTTCGAATAAGGTCTTGCCTTGTTTCGGATTCGTTATCGTTGTTCGATCGGTAGGCTTTACAATCTAGCTCATGCATGCCGTTGTGGGCCATGTAAGCTTGTTGTGCGTCAATCTTGTCTGGTATCTCCGTTACGATCCGTCCGATCTTGGTGAGGTAAGCGTTCATACTTTGAACTTGTTCGAATTGTTTCTTGGTAATGGCTTCGTTCTCATCTTTCGTTTCTTGAATCGTTGATCTTGATTGGTTGAGTAGTACTAGCCTTTCCCATTCTCCACCTTGTGGACGTGGGAATGCTTGATTAAACCCGATTAGCTTGTTTTTACTTGCTTGCGGTGATGCGTTCACCCCCCAAGGGTTAGCGAATTTTACTCCGTAGACCGGTGATTTGGGATTTTCCATGAGTGACCATGGTCCCTTGTTAATTCCATTTTCGCCGTAGGTTTCTCCTAACCAGTAGTAGTACGTCTTTTGGTCGGCTTCCTTGATGATGCCCATGTTTCGGCATACGTCGAGCCATGTAATCTTGACGTAGGTTGGAGTCATGTAGAACGCCAGTTCTGATGTATCCTTGAGGTATGTCGGCATTTGAAATTCTTCTATCTCCTTGCCCGCACTCGCCGCATCTTGCACGTGAAGACTTGTGTTAAGTTTCGTGTTTGATTCGTCGATGCCGGGTTTAGATACCATTCCCGTTTGAAGTACCTTCATAGGGGTTTGATTCCCTTGAGCCGCGTCGTGCGCGGTCTCAAGTTGTGTAATGCGCTCGTTAGCGCTTAGTGTGGGTGTGTTGTCGGGTTCAGGTTCAGTAGTCTCCTCCCGTTGCACCCCCGAAGTGTTGTATCCTTGGATACTTTTGACATTCGGTTGTCTTCTTTCTTGTACTAGTTGTACTTTCTTGCGTCTGTTTGCAGATTCTTCGCAAACGTTTTCGTCGTTCGGATATAGATTTGGCCCATATGCGTAGTCATGTGGGATCATTTTCCGTTGGATCTTGTGTCCGTATGGCACGTTCGTTGATTTTATCGGCCCTAGGCCGGTCATTCGTTCGTCCATGAGAGCGTACGCAGATCGTTCTGTCCTTTGTAGGGT
>OJCC01000092.1_pt1 | contig 11913 bp, 1 predicted proteins | sample 1591771 | NCBI WGS metagenome assembly OJCC01 (sample SAMN05416741, study PRJEB24817) | seawater metagenome | isolation source: Sea water | place: Canada:Atlantic | collected 2013-07
AGGGGCACCATATGCCTCACAGCTCATAGCCGGAGTCTATGCCTGTGTGCAGCTCGGGTTAGTGATCACCACCTTCGTCCCTGACGAGGTGGTGTGTAAGGCAGGGGACAACGAGTTTCATAAGCTTAGATTGTTTACAATCAAGGCTAAGTACTCAGCCATCCCGTACGGGATCAATTCCGTACATGTCCCCCTGTTAATGGTGGACACCATTAATGGTGTACACCAGTCCTATGAGACAGGTTTATCTGGGGTCCCTGCTGTTCATTCAGTAGGGATATCCCGCGCTGAACTTAGCGAATTACGCGATGTGTGGCGGCGCCGGTTCATGGCGCTGCGCCCAGCTGCGGACGCCGCCAGGGAGGCCGCGATTGCCATGACGGCGGCGCGATCAGCATCCGGGGTCAACCCGGATGCTGTAGTGCCGGGCGACATGGTGGTGGACAGCATTCCGTGGGGGGGATCCCTCACGGAAGACTGCTCCTCCCCCGTGTCGTCGGATGGAGGGGCCGATATGGCTGCTGCTGAGGCGGCAGTCGCATCAGCACGAGGGAGGAGGGAAGGTTCCTTCCTCCCCAACGCAGGAGCGGGTCCGGAGCCCGCGGCCGCTGTCGCACGTCGCGCCAGTGGGCGGGTGACGGGGGCACCAGACTGGTTGCAGGTTGGGCATGTCCTCTTCTCCTCGCCATTCGGGCAGGGGGAGGAAGGGATGGCAAGCTTGGAGGAAATGGGCTCACCGACCTCATCCCACGACGATCTGTTCGAGGAGTGTGATAACTTCTTGGGCACATTCGACGCGGACTGAGGGACGGGGGCATGGCCAGCGTGCGTCTCCCCCCCTCCCCTTCTTTTCCTCCATCCCTACTACTGCTAATAATTATTCATCCAGCTTTTAGAGACTTAGTGTACTGATATACACTAAGTCTCATATATCGGCATAGGATAATAATATTATGCGATATTAGGCTGGGGGGGAGGAAGGGAGGGACCATGGGAGAACTCGTGGTCACAGGTGGCGGTAGTGCCTCTACGCTGTATTCATTACAGTTGCACCATATTATATTATCGTCAATCTGTATTCTCATGTAATGTATGTAGATCACTTTTGCTGTCAGCAATCTTTATCCATGTGCTTACACATGGATAGAGATTGCTAATAGCAATCTTGACTACTATAAATGTTACTGAATCAAGATTGACATTACCAATATCTAACCACTTGAATTCATGTGGATAGATATTGGTAACTATATAAGCATGGGGTATCGTAGGGGGTGAGCGCTTCCTTCACTTGACTTTTCTCACGCAACCCTGGTGTGCTGGGCGCTACGCAGGTCTTCCGGCGGCTGGTTTCGCGCGGAGCGTGCAACGGAGATTGTACATGTATTAATGACATTGTTTTTAAAACAACAATGCTCATCTTCATGATGCTCTCATCCTGAGCCCTCCCCTCGATCTCCGGTCATCTAACCCCGGATACCTCTGCGTTATTCTTTCCTTTCGCTCTTTTGCCTTGTCATCTTTCCAACGCGTTGCATCTTTTTAAGACTCATTTGCCTTGTCACTGATCTTGCTCGTGCTGCACGCGCGCGCGCTTGCGCTAATCGTAATTGATTTCTCTTGTCCCACTTTCACTCATTTTATCATTTACTTGGAAGCTTACTTTGATGATGAGAATTTATATTTCATCACCAATAATATGAATGGTGTTAACTTCACACTTGACATAGAGCCAACGATGCCATTGCATATTAATCAGCATATTTGGTAGACAACAAATGTAACCCGTAATAGGGCCATCACTGTTTGTCGTACAGAATGTGATTAAGCAATGCCACTCATGTTTTTGAGCCAAGCCCCGAGAAAATCGGGACACTGGCAAATTACGTTGATGGATTAGACATCGGGAGTATGATTATATGGGGGGTTTATACCCTTTTCCTCTTATTCATCACGAATAAAGAAATTTTGGAACCGGGAATTTCTTGATCATATTTTGGCCTTATCGCGCCAACATGTGATTATGGAAAGAGAATTGTTTTGCATGCACGATGATACCTCCCATAACGAAGGGGCTCTACGATGGAATTATTTGGATTCTGTTTGACCCTCGAATATGGGGCTATTAATCGATCAATCTACGTTTGTATCATTTTGGAAATTAACCCCCCTTTGAAATGTTTAGACAATGGTCTTCATTTAAGGTGGGAAACTTGGTTCTCATATTAGAAATTGCGTCTTTCTCCCATCGTGACATGATGAGGTTGTTTCAACCATTTTTAGTTGACTAAGGAAATGTCAAATCTCGAGATAGTAGTCAACGATCTTTACTCGTTTGACACAACTATGAGGAGGAAGGCATGAGATAACCAATTATTACGAGATATTTTTCTCCCCCAATATTGGACCATCGGGTTGAGATTGTCTATACAATTATCAATCTAGGGCCTATAGGACTCGACTCCATGCTGGTAGTATGGAGCATGGGTCCTATTGGACAGATCCAATGATCGTGATAAACTTGGTCCTATAGGATCACACATGACATTGGGTCCTTTGACCAAGAATCGAAGGCGTTGTCGGAAATGACGACGCCGTGAGATGGCGGGGAAATCATACTTAGTCATATTGCTTTTCTCACCGATATCACAATTATGGCATAATCATCTACGTTATCGAGTGAGAGCGGATGTTCACTTTTCTATCCAAAAGATGAGATCCAAATCATGGGAGTGAGACCCCATGGATTCCAAATATCATCGTCATGATATGTCATCATGATTATGACATCAAAGTTCCTAGTCCTTCTTCCTTTAAGGCCATTCCTTTTTCGGTGATACCTAGGCATTAGACAATGTCTAGCTCACGAAACTTGAGAAGTGGTGGGGAAGGACGTAGCTCACAGGGAGAAGGGGATCGTGAGACATCCCCAAGAGGCGTTCAACTTGCCACTTCTGTCACATCCCCTCGGGGCGACATGGAGGAGGATGTTGACGTCGAACTCTCTATTCACCATGAGCGTATTCAAGAACTAAAGTCTCAAATTAGGGAAGAGGATGAATTAATCCATGCCCTTACTTTGAGCACTGATCCGGCCAATTCTGGTGATCACGGTGGTTCTGATCATGAATCTTCTGATAACTCGGATGACTTTCATGAGACCAACCGTGGTGGTGGACACCGCTCACGATCCGATAGTCCTCAACCGTCTTACGACGGGGAACACGAAGGACTTGGGATTTTGAGTCCAATTGGCGGAGTTCAAACTCATGTTGTCCACGAGTCTCTTGGCGAGGCTCGAGGCGCGGGAGTGGGCCAGGTAAATGCCCCGGAAGGAATTCCAAACTCCCAAGACACACCATCTGAAATGGCAGTCTTAGCGACAACAAAACCGTCAAAACGGGGTTTGAGTTCTCCACGTGGTGATACCCCCGTGGGGGGTGCGAGGTCATCACGTATTAAAGACGATGGACGAAATCAAGGTCGCACGAGAAGGGTCATATCTTCACGTGAGACTGGCGGTGCCCAAAGTGATATGGGGAGAAACCCCCGACACCGGAGGGAGAGCCATGATAGTAAGCTATCGCGAGAACGACATAGTTCAAATACCGAAACGAACGACGGGCCAGGCAAGGTCGGAGGGGCGACTATATTTTCTAGTCGTGAGGAACCCTCCAATCTTGAACGTCCGGATCCACGTATTCACTCGGGCGAAGATCTAGGGGACCGAGGCCTAGCGAGACAGCGTGCGAGGCGCCAAAGCGCACTTCGCAATGTTGATTTCGACGACCGAGGAGACGATCAGGATGATCGCTTACCCACTCGTATTGTAGTACGTTCTCGGTCCACGAGTAGACCTCGTGACGCCGACGTTCAGAATCAAGACGATGATCGACGTGAACTTGACCGCTTCAGAAAGGAGCGCGACATGCGTATTGAAAGGGAGCTTGGCAGCTCTCGATCAAACGTACCCCGCGTTTCTCTCTCCCATTCCATTGGAACGGAAAGGGCCTATGTTCAGGATCACTCCATGGTGGAGGGTTTTGGCGGGGTGGCAAACTCATTTGTTTCGAGATCTGGCGAAAGACCCACTGTAAATCATACTTCAAACACCCGAAATGATGGATCCTCAGGATTCCGCCGGGATAGGTATCCACCTGGACCCACCCGTAATTCGCGGGAGCTCAGGCAACTCGGGCAGCCGGTTAGTATTCAAGCACGTGAAAACTTGGGTTCCGGTTCAATGCTCGGGGGCGGGTGTGATGCGGGACTATATCACTATCGAGGTGATCCCGTTGGTATCCAAGCACGCGAAAACTTGGGTATCGAGTCATTACCAAATGTTCAAGGCACAATGGCAAGACAAATCCTTAGGCTAAACGAGTTGTATCGTGGTTTCATCACGAATCAACGCGTGGAGTCTAAGCTTGCCAGGAAAGAAGGAGAATGCATCCAAGATTTGTATCTTCATGAAAATGAAGATTCGGAGCATTCCGATGATGATAGGGTGCCTACATCATATGATTTAGAGGAGGTTCATCGGAGAAGCACGAGGAATCGTGGCCCCGAACCCGACTGCAAGACGGTTCGGGAACTTCTCATGAACATACAACAAGATCTCAAGCAAACACGCAAGATGGGGACTACTCTCAAACGAGATATGTCGCGATTTCTCATCAAGGAATTCAATATGTCCGGCGAACAAGACAAGTACGATAAGTCACTAGTACTCACAAAGTTTGCGTGGCCATCTGGAATCGATGGTCGTGCAAGCCAAGAGGTGGCTCATCGGCTTAAAGCCGAACTCCACAAGCTCTTCTCGGCACATAGCCACGTTCTTGCTCCCGTACTGCCCATGTACGACGAGATGAGCGGTGTTACGAGGGGGCATCAAGAAGGGAAGCCGCGGTATGTACCGCCGGATTCCTCTTTGGGAGGGACAATTGTCAATGGGTCGAAGCATGTTCCGTACTTTGACGCGAAATATGCAACGGCAAATGAAGCACTCTACGAAGTACTTGAGCGCGCACTTGGGGGTTATGCCCTAGTGCGCCGATTCTTCGGAAGACGATCCTATGGCACAACGGTCTCCAATAGGACCATGTGTCATGGGAGAGACAAGGATGGTTTGAGCATCCTTTGCTCTATTCTCATGTATCACGAATCGACGACGTTTTCTGCCAAGCGAAACCTGAAGACCAAGCTCGACCACTCGCATGGGCTTTTTGCCAAGGGCTCAATTGCCAAGGCAATCGCCGCTACGAGGAGGCTTATCGAGGAAGGTCATCTCTACAAGGTCAAGTTGGATTACAACGTCATCGCGACTATTGCCGGGACCCTCTCACAGCGCAACTCGATGTTTGCAATCAAACTAGAGAAGTGGCTAGAGGCCCGGGATGGTATTCATGAGCATGATGCTTTAGGAACATTTGACGAGTTTCTTTGTGAGGTTGATCAAATCAATCAAAAGATCTCGGTCACTGTTCCAGGAGCGGTAACGCATGAATCTCTCCGAGCAATGCGTGTCCTCCGGGTTGACACAGACATTCATACTGATTCTGACGATTCTGACATGGAATCCAACGATCACGTGTTTGCCTACTCAACAAACCATCAATCCGGATTCAGAGGCAAGCAAGGCGCGGGGAAGGGAAGAGGACCACGCCGCAATCCAAGTCAAAGCGGATCGGCGCACAGGTCCCACAAGACTTGTCGCGCATTGGATTGCAGCAGCCCTTTTACCAACGGTACCGCCGGTGATGATACATTTCTTTGTCAGAAATGTTTCTACAAGCTGGTGGAAACCGGATCTGTCAAACTCAAGAATGGGACCACACGAACCTCGAGGGGCAAATCGAGGCAAGGTGGATCTACATCAACATTCAAGAGGAAGCCATTTCAAAAGAAGGCTTACGCCAACAAGGTCACCATTCTTTCGAGGAGCAAACCTCGTCTGCTGAATGGAGACCACGGTTCCACGAAGAAGGGCCAAGAAAATAACCCTAATGACCTCTTCGTGGGAGGGTGCCTTACGGACTCACATCGACAGGTGTCGAGTGACGACCGGATGACATCTAAGGTGCGTATTCAGTGTGGACGGGTGATAATGGTGAAAGGACCGAGGAATAAAAACCCGGTTGACCGATCACTATCCAAGCCCGCGACGAAAGGACGCAACCAAGGGAAAGGACAAGGGGATAGACGTGGGCACAATGTGCATCCACGCCCTAAGTTGAAACCCAAAGTTACAACCTCTAGTTGTACCACAATCTTGCCGGGAGGAGTCGTTCAAACGACTACCCGTACGGACAAGACGACATTTCAACCTTGTCGGGTTGGAAATCGTCATTGTAAGCAAGGTTACTCCAAGACTCGGAATTCAACCACCAAGACCACTCGTCCCGTTTCCCGGGGTCGTGGATCAATTGGAGGACCGAGTGGAGTCTACGCAAAACATAGCCCAAAGCACCGGAGACACGTTCCGCATTCTGGGGGTCGGTCTCACCAACCTAAACCCAAGCGGATCGCGGTGACAGGGGTGAATCAGAACGGCGGGTTGTTTCCTACACGAGGACGGTATCAATTTGGGAATATCAACCCATACTCCAGTTGTAATGCCGACCATTCTACCGCTGTACGGCGAATGGTCGAACAACTTGGAGGCACGGATCATCGCTTTGTCACATCCCATGAAAGGGATGATGTACAAGAGGATGCCGAGATTGATGCCATACTTACGGAAGCAACATCGCGCCCGGTCCCGCCTCGTATGAACAAAAACGATGAGAACCTACGGTCTCGTCGTCAGGTCGAACTTTGTCATGATGACTCAGGTCGATTTGTTCATGGTCAAGTAACTCCTGATGGTATGCGATTCAATATCCATATTACCAACGGACGCATGACACCAGAGGGAACCTTCATTCCGCAGGATATGCCTGCGGGGACCAATGAATCCTATCAAGATTGCCAAGACCCCGATGATGTGGCCAATGTCAACATCCCCTATAGGGATTCAGACTTGGGTGACATTTCAGTCGATTCTATTGAAAGAATCGCTACTGAACTTGCAAGCGCGGAATTAGTAAAGGAAAGGTTGATGCGTTCCAAAGAACAGATCAATGTTTTCAATACACTAATTGCTCGACTAGGACGGAGCAAAGCACGTGCCATGCTTCGGTACGAGGAATGTGAACGAAAGTTACTTCTATCGGCCGAAGAGGTTGCGAGAATTGAGGGACACTCAACACATAAGCTGAAAATGCACAATGTGTTTGAGTGCATCAAACATGCGCCTCCATGCCTACGCAACTCGGGAAGGAGTACCCGGCCGCAAACCAGAATAGTTTGCAATCGGGTCCATATTTCCAACTCTATGGACGCGGTCCCTCCAAGGAGCTCGCTCCTTGAAGACGGCCACTCAAGAAAACCTGACGAATACTTGCACTTTCGTGCTGTCGTCGACACCGGTTGTTCTTCGAGTTTGTTCAAGGGTAATACGGGGACATACCTCACTGAAGCCACTCCTTCACCCGCCCACATAGTGGGGTTTGAAGGAGGGCGAGGTGTAGACGGAGGGATTAGAGGAATTGCGCATTGCTATGCGATTTCCGAAAATCCGTCTCATCGTGGTGCTTATTTCAAGCACATGGTGGATACTGTGGAAGGCCTAAACGATAATCTTTTCTCGATTCATAATCTGACTCGATTTAAAGGTTACAAGATGGTTGTTTCCGCGAATCCCGGTACAGTAACCGGGCTTCACAGTGATCCTTCACAACCACACGGTAAGCACGTCATTCCCGTGACTTTCAATGATCGCCATGAAGGCTTTCGGATTGAATTGGTAATAGCTCCGACTAAGGAACTAGCAATTAAGTGGGGCCGTTTCGAGGAATCTTTACGATTCCGGAAAGGGAAGCAACGGAGTAAAAGCAAAGTAGGGATAAAAGACGCCAAGGAGAGTAACTCGCCCCCATGCACTGATGGGCTCGAGTCAATCCTTGCGTACCCTACGCGGATCAATAATACCGGACAAGCGAGTGTCAATGCAGCATGCGATTCTAGTCAATCCCTACATGGAGTACCTAGTCTTATCACCAAGCTCAGAAATGAGCTTGACCTGACTAATACTCCAAGATCAATGGGGGCGTGGCGAGATACCGTGGATGGCATAGCTCGACGTACCGGTGGTCCAACTTTAACTCACCGTTGTAGTTTGTCCGGCAAATCAAGGAACATATCCTTGTGCACAAATGACAAGTATGACATTGATTGTCGACTACCACGACTCTCGATCGAATGCGAAGCCAATTCTGCCGACAAGTCTATCACGACACATGGGGGGCCTACCGTTGAGGTAGGATCCCTCTATGTGGATTCGACGATCGGTGACCTTTTTAAGGCCCACCGCGTGATTTCTCGAGAAACGACGATAAACCACAAGATTCATGCATACAATGGCTCTATCTCCAATAGTAGCCCATTGAAACGTGTTGATAACATGTCCGGAGAACCAGAACCCACTATTCCAGATAGTGGATTTGGCTCTACGAACAAGAGCGATGAGCCTCCCCATGATAGCGTAGATGACAACATGATAAGTGGCACCAAGGCTGGACTGCAGGCGCGTGAAAAACGTCTCACCCAATTCGCTTTGCACAAACGTCATGGACACCTCGGCCATGTGCCCGGGTGTCTAATCTGCAAAATGGTCAGGGGCAGCATGCGGCGAGTAGCCTCAAAAGTTGATCCTCACGTAGAAACTCGCCCGGGATATTCCTGGGTATGCGACATGGCAACATGGTCACATGAGTCTATACAAGGTAATCGATATTGCATTGTGATGCGCGATATAGCCTCCGGCTACTTCGTGGCACTACATGCTAATCAACGCGATGAATCACTCGGACTAGTACGAGATTGGATAGTCAAAGCACGCCTAAATCCTTTGTTTGCTGACCTCGGTTTCCCAATTGTCCAATCATTGAGATTGGATAAGGCGGGAGAATGGGGGATCAATAACAAAGCATGGAATGCAATGATATCCGACCTTGGTGTACGCCCCGAGTACACTTCTCCCGATGATAAGCGCTCAGCATCCCATGCTGAGAATGCAGTTAAGCAAATTGAAGTAGTGGCCAAATCTATCCTCCTAGAGAATAGTTTGCCATATTGCTTCATTGAATTTGCGGTCAACCAAGGGGTCATGCTCAGAAACCTTTATCCTCTTGCCCGTAATGTCTCATCGCAAGATGGTGACACTATTCGTCCTCTCGAGGAGATTAGTAACGGGCAAATAAGTAGGAGAATGTGTGACAACCGTATTCACCACCTTATACCTTTAGGATCACCATGCTTGGTGCATTGTCCTAAGGTTAAAGGCACTCGGATAGACAAGCTTAAGTCCCGATGGGGTATCTCTATCGGAACTACGGGCGATCTACCTGAATTCTTTTGTCCGTTCGACACGTCGATGTCGATCAGATTCCACTCAAAGAATTACTTTGAGTGTGGAATGCCAGATGGGTGGAATTACTTCACGATGCTCGGCCTGGAAGCTCCTATGCAACCAGGCGATGCACATGGAAATTCAGTATTCCCCATGGACCATGAAGCTGACACCAAGCTCCATGGGTTCATTGATATCAGCCAATTTGTTGGGCAACGAGACCAAAGGATCAAGTCGCCCTACACACCCGCGGTGCGGGATGGGGCGGATCCTAACGGAATCTTAGTGCCACAAGTTACATTGGTTGACAAATCTGGCACTATTTATCACCAAATTGACGGGGATTTCAAACCAACGAACAAAAACGTTGGCAAAGATTTAAGTAGTGTCATGGACACTACTGACCCAATGAAACGTCAAAAACTACGGCTCATGCGAGCTATTTCTCACTACCCCAAGTCCCTACGTGGGGAAGTGCTCTTCAAGAACTATCCGGGTTTCGGATGTTATGAAGGTGTGATCAAATCATACAACAGCAAAGAGAAACAGTGGACAATAGCATGGGAAGATGGAATGAAGGAGCACATGGACGTCGATGATCTCCACAAATATCTGATTCAGAAAGTGGATGATCATCACCGCGACCTCTCTCCAGGCACATCAGAATCAGAGGAGGAAGGACCTCTCAAGGTGGACATTGTTGCGGCCTCTACTCCACTGGGAGCTGGCCGACGTGTCCAAGACAACCGTGATTCTGGTAGGTCATTGACCGTACCGCGAAAGACCCCTCGCGTTCATAAGCAAGGGAACCTAAAGCGACGGAAAACTCAGTTGCGATGTGAGGAAATTGGTTACTCACATGGACAACAAAACGATAAATCTCACGACAAGCCCAAGGCCACGACGGGAAGCCGACGTGAGCGCCTTGGAAGAGATGCCCGAGTAAGATCTCGGCCCACGGACATGAAGATGGGTGGCTCCAACTCCGATTCTGGAATCGGGGGTGGGCCATCTATGTCTGCTGGCACCAATGATGATTGTGATGAGGACTCGTCAAGTGACGATGAAATTGCCAATACTGTCGAAAATGTTTCGATGGCGTCCTTGTTTAAGGACCCGAATTTTGCGGCAAGCCTGAAATGGTTTACCTTACCGCGGAATTCGAGATTGACTTTCCTCAAAGTGTGTGACGCCTTAGGGATAGACCCCAAACATCGGAGAGCCTACTATGATTGGCTTGGACCGACGTTTGGCCCTCGAGGCACGACCAAATACGTTCATGAAACTAATCCTAACGGATCGAAGTCATTAAAGTACGTTGGTTGCAAATTCTCCGCCCCTTGGGGGGTGGGACGCAACACACTCATCAGTGCGGGAACGGTGTTTCCAATACCATCTGGGAAGATGTGGAGCACGTTCAAACTTGCACGGGATAGGGTCGACCAAGACCGAAATTCGTGCTTTCGAACTTCGGATAAGGTCGCACAAGCCTTCAAACGAGAAATCGTAAGGGCATACGCAACCACGCGGATTGCCAGAGAGATCGTAGATGATCCACTGACAATTGAACGCAATTACGCGTACCTATCAAAACCTGGAAGCAGAGAAGCCAAAATACCGACATACGATTCAAGCAAATCGAGACAAGAGCAGATCATGAGGATCCTCGAAGATGAGAGTTTTGACAACGAAACAGGTGGGATATTTGACCCCAAAACGGGGAAATTGATACCACCAAAGTCGTTCAAAAATATGCTCTCTAGAGCTGATCGTGCTGAGTGGGCAAAGGCCACACTCAAGGAATTGGACTCCCTAGACTCACTAGGTGTCCTCGACCATGATCACACTCTTGACGATATCAGGAAACGTGGAATCAAACATTCTCCGGTTCCTATGATGCTGATCTATGACGCCAAATATCTCCCTGATGGAACCTTCGACAAGTTCAAAGCCCGCGACGTTGTTTGCGGGCACAAGGGATTTATGAGGCAAGGTGAACACTTCTCCGCAACTTTTTCCGCGGCGCCCAGTTTGGTAACGACGCGTCTACTTCAAGTAATGCATGTAGCCTTGGGGCTAAAACGCAAAGCTTGGGATATCGCGACGGCTTACCTATGGGCCCCATGTCGAGAGAACGAAAGGATACCAATCCGGTATCCTGTCGGACTTAGACGATATGATAAGAAGACTGGTGAGGAACTCTATGCAATTCTAAAGAAGAATTGTTATGGAATGCCTCAAGCTGACCGACGGTACTCCCAACTACGTGACTCTTTCATTCTTGAAAGGTTTAACAAAGATGGGTGGTCAGTCAAGAAAAGTAGGATGGATCCTTGTCTGTTCATCTTTCAGTCTCCTAAAGGAAAGACAACGTACGTGTCAATTCACACTGACGATTGTGAAGGTGTTGGGGACAATTCCCAAGACCTTGACTTTATCGCCGATGAATTTCACAAGCGTTT
>OJCC01000099.1_pt1 | contig 11135 bp, 6 predicted proteins | sample 1591771 | NCBI WGS metagenome assembly OJCC01 (sample SAMN05416741, study PRJEB24817) | seawater metagenome | isolation source: Sea water | place: Canada:Atlantic | collected 2013-07
TGATCAGCCACACTGGAACTGAGACACGGTCCAGACTCCTACGGGAGGCAGCAGTGGGGAATATTGCACAATGGGGGAAACCCTGATGCAGCCATGCCGCGTGTGTGAAGAAGGCCTTCGGGTTGTAAAGCACTTTCAGCGAGGAGGAAAGGAGTATGTTTAATAAACGTGCTCTGTGACGTTACTCGCAGAAGAAGCACCGGCTAACTCCGTGCCAGCAGCCGCGGTAATACGGAGGGTGCAAGCGTTAATCGGAATTACTGGGCGTAAAGCGCGCGTAGGTGGTTTGTTAAGTGGAATGTGAAAGCCCTGGGCTCAACCTAGGAATTGCATCCCAAACTGGCAAACTAGAGTACAAGAGAGGGGTGTGGAATTTCCTGTGTAGCGGTGAAATGCGTAGATATAGGAAGGAACATCAGTGGCGAAGGCGACGCCCTGGCTTGATACTGACACTGAGGTGCGAAAGCGTGGGGAGCAAACAGGATTAGATACCCTGGTAGTCCACGCCGTAAACGATGTCTACTAGCCGTTGGGGGACTTGATCCCTTAGTGGCGAAGCTAACGCGATAAGTAGACCGCCTGGGGAGTACGGTCGCAAGATTAAAACTCAAATGAATTGACGGGGGCCCGCACAAGCGGTGGAGCATGTGGTTTAATTCGACGCAACGCGAAAAACCTTACCTGGTCTTGACATCCTGCGAACTTTCTAGAGATAGATTGGTGCCTTCGGGAACGCAGTGACAGGTGCTGCATGGCTGTCGTCAGCTCGTGTCGTGAGATGTTGGGTTAAGTCCCGCAACGAGCGCAACCCTCATTTTTAGTTAATATTCTAGAAAGACTGCCGGTTATAAGCTGGAGGAAGGTGGGGATGACGTCAAGTCAGCATGCCCCTTATATCCTGGGCTACACACGTGCTACATTGGGTAAGACAATGAGTTGCAAGCCTGTGAAGGTTAGCTAATCTACAAACTTATTCGTAGTTCGGATTGTAGGCTGAAACTCGCCTACATGAAGTTGGAATCGCTAGTAATCGCTGGTCAGCCATACAGCGGTGAATCCGTTCCCGGGCCTTGTACACACCGCCCGTCACACCATGGAAGCTGGTTATACCCGAAGTTGTTACCTTAACCATTTGGAGAGGGGCACCTAAGGTAGAATTAGTGACTAGGGTGAAGTCGTAACAAGGTAGCCCTACTGGAAAGTGGGGCTGGATCACCTCCTTTAATGGATTTTAAGAGTCGATCAAAGTAATATATATATATACATATCAATATACATTATTGAGGGCTATTAGCTCAGTTGGTTAGAGCGCACCCCTGATAAGGGTGAGGTCTCTGGTTCAAATCCAGAATGGCCCAGCTGGGGGTATAGCTCAGTTGGTAGAGCGCTGCCTTTGCACGGCAGATGTCAGCGGTTCGAGTCCGCTTATCTCCAAAATTAAAAACATAAAATAATAAGACTTTTGTGTAATTCAAGAATCAAGGGCTTATGAGGGATACCTAGGCATTCAGAAGCGATGAAGGACGTGGCTACCTACGATAAGCTTCGGGTAGCTGGAAGCAAGCTGTGATCCGAAGAACTCCGAATGAGGAAACTCTTAAAACTCCTTGTTGAATACATAGACAAGAAAGAGCAAACCTGGGGAATTGAAACATCTTAGTACCCGGAGGAAAAGAAAGTAAACTACGATTACCTTAGTAGCGGCGAGCGAAATGGTAAGGACGCCTAAACTAATTTTATTAGGGTTGTTGGGACAGCGAATAAAAAAAACGTTAGGAGAAGTATTTGGAATAATACACCATAGAAAGTGAAAGTCTTGTACCTTAAAACAATATAAACTTACTGTATCCCGAGTAGCATGGAGCACGTGTAATTCCGTGTGAATCAGCGAGGACCACCTCGCAAGGCTGAATATTCCTGAATGACCGATAGTGAACCAGTACCGTGAGGGAAAGGTGAAAAGAACCCCGGGAGGGGAGTGAAATAGAACATGAAATCATAAGCTTACAAGCAGTAGGAGGACGACTTAACGTTTGACTACGTTCCTGTTGAAGAATGAGCCGGCGACTTATAGGGAATGGCATGGTTAAAATTATATTGGAGCCGTAGCGAAAGCGAGTTTGAATTAGAGCGTTTGTCATTTTTTATAGACCCGAACCCGGATGATCTAACCATGGCCAGGTTGAAACTTAGGTAATACTAATTGGAGGACCGAACCGACTGATGTTGAAAAATCAGCGGATGAGTTGTGGTTAGGGGTGAAATGCCAATCGAATCCGGAGCTAGCTGGTTCTCCCCGAAATGTGTTTAGGCGCAGCGGTTAATTTTGTATTTTAGGGGTAAAGCACTGTTTCGATGCGGGCCGGTAATTCGGTACCAAATCGAGGCAAACTAAGAATACTAAAATATCTTTTAACCAGTAAGACTGTGGGGGATAAGCTCCATTGTCAAGAGGGAAACAGCCCAGACCACCAGCTAAGGCCCCTAAATAATTACTAAGTGATAAAGGAAGTAGAAGTGCTTAGACAACCAGGAGGTTTGCTTAGAAGCAGCAATCCTTTAAAGAATGCGTAATAGCTCACTGGTCGAGTAAATTTGCGCCGAAAATGTATGGGGCTAAGTAATTTGCCGAAGCTGTGGGATATCTATATTATAAATATCGGTAGGGGAGCGTTCTGTTATAGGTTGAAGCATTAGCGAAAGCGGGTGTGGACGAAACAGAAGTGAGAATGTCGGCTTGAGTAGCGAAAACATTGGTGAGAATCCAATGCCCCGAAAACCTAAGGTTTCCTTCGGAAGGCTCGTCCGCGGAGGGTAAGTCAGGACCTAAGGCGAGGCTGAGAAGCGTAGTCGATGGACAACAGGTTAATATTCCTGTACTATTAATAATCAAGTAAGGGCAAGGAGTGACGGAGCAGGCTAAGCTAGCCGGATTCTGGTTACCGGTTTAAACGTTCTAAGTGTTGATAAATAGAGAAAATATTTTGAGCTGAGACGTGAATACGTTATGCTACGGCATTTAAGTAGTTGATGTCATACTTCCAAGAAAAGCTTCCACTGTCGAATTATTAATACCTGTACTGTAAACCGACACAGGTGGGTAAGTAGAGAATACTAAGGGGCGCGAGATAACTCTCTCTAAGGAACTCGGCAAAATAGCCCCGTAACTTTGGGAGAAGGGGTACCTTGAGAAAGGTTGCAATAATCAGGTCCAAGCGACTGTTTACCAAAAACACAGGTCTCCGCTAAGTCGTAAGACGATGTATGGGGGCTGACGCCTGCCCAGTGCCGGAAGGTTAAAGAAGTCGGTTTTTGCTGATAACTGAAGCCCCGGTGAACGGCGGCCGTAACTATAACGGTCCTAAGGTAGCGAAATTCCTTGTCGGGTAAGTTCCGACCCGCACGAAAGGTGTAACGATCTGGATACTGTCTCAGAGAGAGACTCGGTGAAATAAAACTATCTGTGAAGATGCGGATTACCTGCACACGGACAGAAAGACCCTATGAAGCTTTACTGTAACCTGGAATTGCTCTCAAGCTTATCTTGCGCAGCTTAGGTGGGAGGCTATGAACCTTTTCTTCTGGGAAGAGGGGAGCCATCAGTGAGATACCACTCTTGGTAAGCTAGAGCGCTCAGTCTTCACCGTCATCCGGTAAGACGACAGTTTCAGGCGGGCAGTTTGACTGGGGCAGTCACCTCCCAAAAGGTAATGGAGGTGTGCAAAGGTTCCCTCAGGCTGGACGGAAATCAGCCATAGAGTGTAAAAGCAAAAGGGAGCTTGACTGCGAGACTGACATGTCAAGCAGAGACGAAAGTCGGCTTTAGTGATCCGACGGTGCTGTGTGGAAAGGCCGTCGCTCAACGGATAAAAGTTACTCTAGGGATAACAGGCTAATCTCCCCCAAGAGTTCACATCGACGGGGAGGTTTGGCACCTCGATGTCGGCTCGTCGCATCCTGGAGCGGAAGTACGTTCCAAGGGTTGGGCTGTTCGCCCATAGAAAGCGGCACGCGAGCTGGGTTCAGAACGTCGTGAGACAGTTTGGTCCATATCCTGTGTAGGCGTTTAGAGCATTGAAAGGATCTCCCCTTTGTACGAGAGGACCAGGTGGGGACAGACCGCTAGTGTACCAGTTATCCCACCAGGGGTAAACGCTGGGTAGCTATGTCTGGAGTAAATAACTGCTGAAAGCATATAAGTAGGAAGTTCACCTTAAGATGAGTGCTCTTTTGTCTCAACCGTTCAGTTTTACTGACAAATGAAAGACAAGGAAGGTCACGGCAAGACGAGCCGTTTGATAGGCATGAAGTAGAAGTGCAGTAATGCATTCTGAAGCTGACATGTGCTAATAGACCGAGGGATTTGATTTTGTATACCATAAGCAAGACTTGCTAGAACTTTCTAGGAAGCAATTGAGCTACTTTGTATAACAGAGTAGTTCTTTTTCTTGGTGTCTTCGTCGAGGTCGAGACACAGCATCCCTTTCCGAACTGCGTGGTGAAAGGCCTTTGAGATAACGATAGGATACGGGTAGCTGTTTCTGAAAACATATCGATGCCAAGAAAAATTTTAGTAGGATTTTTATTCCTAAAGATGGGGAAAAATCCCCCATCATCAAAATGATAACTTTATAGATTTTATATTTATTCTTTTCATACAACAGTTTCATTCTGTTTACTGCATTTTTATACAGTGTTCTCAATCAATTTATTTATTTAAATAGACTTCTCTTACCTTTTCTAATAGATGTTTTTAATCTTTTTTCTCACTTGTATTCTCTTAGTATGGTATACTAAAAGTAACAGGTCTAAAATTTTTAGATTGTGTAACTCTTTATAACTATTTATTTCTTCTTTATTATGACTGCAACTTTAGAGCGTCGCGAAAGCGCAACAGTATGGGGACGTTTTTGTTCATGGATTACATCAACTGAGAACCGTCTTTACATCGGTTGGTTCGGTGTATTAATGATTCCTACTTTACTTACAGCAACTTCTGTATTCATCGTAGCATTTATTGCTGCCCCTCCTGTAGATATCGACGGTATCCGTGAGCCAGTTTCTGGATCACTTATGTACGGAAACAACATCATCTCTGGTGCTGTAATTCCTACATCAAACGCGATCGGTCTTCACTTCTACCCAATCTGGGAAGCAGCTTCTCTTGATGAGTGGCTTTACAACGGTGGTCCTTACCAACTTATCGTTTGTCACTTCTTCATCGGAATTTGTTGTTACATGGGTCGTGAGTGGGAACTTTCTTTCCGTTTAGGAATGCGTCCTTGGATCGCAGTAGCTTACTCTGCTCCAGTAGCAGCAGCAGCAGCTGTATTCATCGTATACCCAATCGGTCAGGGTTCTTTCTCTGATGGAATGCCTCTTGGTATTTCTGGTACTTTCAACTTCATGATCGTATTCCAGGCTGAGCACAACATCCTTATGCACCCATTCCACATGCTTGGTGTTGCTGGTGTTTTCGGTGGTTCACTTTTCTCTGCTATGCACGGTTCACTCGTAACTTCATCTCTCATCCGTGAGACTACTGAAAACGAATCTGCAAACGCTGGATACAAGTTCGGACAAGAAGAAGAGACTTACAACATCGTAGCTGCACACGGTTACTTCGGACGTTTAATCTTCCAATACGCTTCATTCAACAACTCACGTTCACTTCACTTCTTCCTCGCAATCTGGCCTGTAATGGGAATCTGGTTCACTGCTATGGGTATCTCAACTATGGCTTTCAACCTTAACGGTTTCAACTTCAACCAGTCTGTAGTAGATTCAAACGGACGTGTAATTAACACATGGGCTGATATCGTAAACCGTGCTAACCTCGGTATGGAAGTAATGCACGAGCGTAACGCTCACAACTTCCCACTTGACCTTGCATCTGTAGAAGCTCCTTCTATCAACGCATAATCTAGTTTAGATCCTTCTTTCTAAAAGAAAGAATGTCTTTCCCTGGGTTCCTTTTTGGAACCCAGGGAGTGTTTTGTGTATTTTATTATATGGATAGTTTTAAACGCTTCGAAAATTTGTTAACTGAAAAAACGGGACTTTATAAACCTATTTTTTAACACAAGTACTAGACGATCAGACGTATTTAATTGCTGAACGTATGAAAAGCATTTGGTTAGGCTGTAAAATGATTAATTTAGATTTCCTTGGAATTCAGGGTATGTTTAAGGCTAAGCGTAAAGCCAAGGCGAGTGGGGGGTGTAGATATTAATTGGCGAGCTGAAGAGGCAAAAACACTGGCTAAGCACGGTACTTTCAAAATTATGGAGACATCTTTGAATGACTCTCAACTTACTCAAGAACGCCAAGAAGCGGAAAAGTTAGTTGCGGAAGCAGTAGCCGATTTTAAAGCCTTTTTAGAGGGCTTGTGAGGCAAATGCTATATACAGGTTGGAATGCTGTTTGTCTACCACTCCAACTTGTCTCTCTCTTGACGGTATTTCGAAGGAGAGCAAATAAAATTGTTTACCAAACATAACAGATAAGATAAGACATAATGAAAAAAGAGATTACTTGTGCACAATACACGGCACCCCCATAATGTCGAAACCAGCCACGGTCAAAAAAGTAGCGCGTTACTGGATCTCGAAAAAGACGTTGTTGTGGAAGAAAAAATACAATGACAATTAAAAGTGTCATCGCTGTACTTTGTGGGTTTGCTTCAGCCTGTTCTACAAAATCCAATACAAATTCTGTAAAGACTGGCACAAGATAAATAACCATTCCAAAAGTAAAAGTGACCATGATTTCGTGATTAAACTTATAAAAGATTTTACCAAGAAATGAGGTAGGTTTTTTACGTGGAGGGCGTGCAGGTTTTGGTGCTTTTTGTAAAGAAGCGTAATAATTAAAAATCTCTCCCCACTCAGAAAGCTTGTCAATAATTTTAATCACTTCTTGAATGATACAAAAAATACTATCTTTACAAGATTCAATAAATAGAAGGCAACAGTCACCAAGCCAAAAAAGAACAGCAAAGACAAACTCTAAAAATTTTTGCATAGATGAATGGGGTATATGAGTAGAGTGCCTAAGGTAAGAGTTGCCTGTTATTTGATTTGTCTTTATGGGGTTTATTAGTTTGCCTTAAACCCATTGTGAGACAATCATATACTTATACGGGTGGTTTCAAAGAACCACCCATGCAAAGATCCTACATACGCACCCAAAGATTTTTAATATCTAAAGATTCGAATTTAGATTTATCCAAACTTACCAGAAGTAGATGCGATTACAAAGGCCGCATATGTAAGAACGAACCCAACAGAGAAGTGCGTAAGTCCTACAAGACGTGCTTGTACAATCGAAAGTGCTACTGGCTTATCGTTCCACTTTACAAAGTTTGCAAGTGGAGTACGTTCGTGTGCCCATACAAGTGTTTCAATAAGCTCTTGCCAATATCCACGCCATGAAATAAGGAACATGAACCCTGTAGCATAGATGAGGTGCCCAAAAAGGAACATCCACGCCCATACTGAAAGACTGTTCATCCCAAATGGGTTGTATCCATTAATAAGTTGTGATGAGTTAAGCCAAAGGTAATCACGAAGCCATCCCATAATATATGTTGATGATTCGTTAAACTGAGCAGAGTTACCTTGCCAAAGTGCAAGGTGCTTCCAGTGGAAGTAGAATACTGTCCATGAAACTGTGTTAAGTTCCCAGAATACTGCGAGGTAAAATGCATCCCATGCTGAGATATCACACGTTCCTCCACGTCCTGGTCCATCACAAGGGAAACTGTATCCAAAATCCTTCTTATCCGGCATAAGCTTTGATCCACGTGCATCAAGAGCTCCTTTTACAAGGATAAGTGTTGTAGTGTGAAGTCCAAGCGCAATTGCGTGGTGTACAAGGAAATCTCCCGGTCCAATTGGAAGGAAAAGAGAGTTACTTGAACTGTTAATTGCTTCAAGCCATCCTGGAAGCCAAATAGATTGACTTGCTAAGTTAGCTGGGTTTCCTTGTGATGCAAGAAGTACATCAAATCCGTAGATTGATTTACCTTGTGCGGCTTGAATGTATTGTGCAAATACTGGTTCAATAAGGATTTGCTTTTCTGGTGTTCCAAAAGCTTGCATTACGTCATTGTGTACGTAAAGACCAAGTGTGTGGAATCCAAGGAAAAGTGATACCCAACTAAGGTGTGAAATAATCGCTTCTTTATGCTCAAGCATACGTGCAAGCACGTTACCTTCATTTTGCTCAGGATCATAATCACGAATGAAGAAAATTGCTCCATGCGCAAATGCTCCACACATAATGAATCCAGCAATGTACTGGTGGTGTGCATAAAGTGCAGCTTGCGTTGTGAAATCTTGTGCAAGGAACGCATACGGCGGGAGCGAGTATGTGTGCTGTGCAGTAAGAGAACAAAGTACACCTACTGATGCAAGTGCAAGACCAAGTTGGAAATGGAGTGAGTTGTTTACAGTGTCAAAAAGACCTTTGTGTCCAGCTCCAAGGTTTCCTGCTGGTGGTGTGTGCGCTTCAAGAATTTCACGCATACTGTGTCCAATTCCGAAGTTTGTACGGTATTGGTGTCCTGCAAGAATGAATACTACCGCAATAGCGAGGTGGTGGTGTGCCATATCTGTTAACCAGAGACTTTCAGTCTGTGGGTGGAAACCACCTAAGAATGTAAGAATAGCTGTTCCAGCGCCTTCAGGTGTCCCGAAGATGTGGTTTGCTGTATCTGGGTTTTGTGCATATACAGCCCATTGTCCACTAAAGAATGGAGCAAGACCTGCTGGGTGCGGTAATGTTGTAAGGAAGTTGTCCCAACGTACATGCTGTCCACGTGATTCTGGGATTGCAACGTGTACAAGGTGCCCAGTCCATGCAAGTGAACTTACACCAAAAAGTCCAGAAAGGTGGTGGTTAAGACGCGATTCTGCATTTTTAAACCATGAAAGTGCTGGTGCAAATGTTGGTTGAAGGTGTAACCATCCTGCGAAGAGGAAAAGCCCTGCAACAAAAAGAAGGAAAAGAGATCCGTTGTAAAGATCTCCATTTGTGCGCATTCCAATTGTGTACCACCATTGGTATACACCAGAGTATGCGATGTTTACAGGAGCACTTGCCCCACCACGTGTAAATGCTTCTACAGCTGGTTGTCCAAAGTGTGGATCCCAGATTGTGTGTGCGATTGGACGTACGTGAAGTGGATCTTCACCCCATTTCTCGAAGTTTCCTTGCCATGCTACATGGAAAAGGTTTCCCGATGTCCATAAGAAGATAATTGCAAGTTGTCCAAAGTGTGAAGCGAAGATCTTTTGGTAAAGCTTCTCTTCTGTCATACCATCATGCGTCTCGAAATCGTGTGCTGTCGCGATTCCAAACCAAAGACGACGCGTCGTCGGATCTTGTGCTAATCCTTGACTAAATTTAGGGAATTTAGTTGCCATAAGTTGTGTCCTCCGCAGGTTATCCGACTGCAATAATACGCGCTAAGAAGAATGACCATGTTGTTGCAATTCCACCTAAAAGGTAGTGAGCAACACCAACGGCACGTCCCTGTGTAATACTTAAAGCGCGTGGTTGAATAGCAGGCGCAACTTTAAGTTTGTTGTGCGCCCATACGATTGATTCAATAAGCTCCTGCCAGTATCCGCGTCCTGAGAATAAGAACATAAGGCTAAATGCCCAGATAAAGTGAGCTCCTAAGAAAATGAGTCCATATGCAGAGAGTGCTGATCCGTATGATTGAATAACTTGAGAAGATTGTGCCCAAAGGAAATCACGAAGCCAACCATTGATGGTATTGGCACTTTGTGCAAAGTTTCCACCAGTAATGTGTGAAACTCCGTTATCGGTTACACTTCCCCATACATCAGATTGCATTTTCCAACTAAAGTGGAAAATTACAATAGAAATACTGTTGTACATCCAGAAAAGTCCAAGGAATACGTGGTCCCAAGCTGAAACCTGACATGTTCCTCCACGTCCTGGTCCATCACAAGGGAATCGGAATCCAAGGTTTGCCTTATCAGGGATAAGACGGGAACTACGTGCAAAAAGTACACCCTTAAGAAGGATAAGTACTGTTACATGAATTGTAAAAGCGTGAATGTGGTGTACCATGAAATCTGAAGTACCAAGTGAAATTGGCATCATCGCGATTTTTCCACCAACAGCCACGATATCACCACCCCAACTTGCACTTGTACTCGCACCAGCTGTTGGAGCTGTAAGCTCAGGTGCAAGTGCGTGTGTGTTTTGCACAAATTGTGCAAAAATTGGTTGAAGTTGAATTGCTGTATCCGAGAACATATCTTGCGGACGACCAAGCGCACTCATTGTATCATTGTGAATGTAAAGTCCGAAACTGTGGAAACCAAGGAAAATACATACCCAGTTAAGGTGTGAAATCATTGCATCACGGTGACGAAGTACACGGTCAAGAAGGTTATTGTAGTTGTTTGTTGGATCGTAATCACGAACCATGAAGATTGCTGCATGAGCAGCAGCTCCACAAATACAGAAACCACCAATCCACATATGGTGTGTAAAGAGTGAGAGTGAAGTACCGTAATCAGTTGCAAGATACGGGTAAGGTGGCATTGCGTACATGTGGTGCGCTACAATAATCGAGAGTGACCCGAAAAGTGCAAGGTTAATTGCAAGTTGTGCATGCCATGAAGTTGTAAGGATCTCGTAAAGACCTTTGTGCCCTTCACCAGTAAATGGTCCTTTGTGTGCTTCAAGGATTTCTTTCATACTGTGTCCAATACCCCAGTTTGTGCGGTACATGTGTCCAGCAATAATAAAGAGAACTCCAATTGCAAGGTGGTGGTGTGCTGTATCTGAAAGCCAAAGACCTCCAGTTACTGGGTTAAGTCCACCACGGAATGTAAGGAAGTCTGAATATTCTGTCCAGTTGAATGTCCAGAAAGGTGCAAGTCCTTGTGAAAAACTCGGGTAAAGCTCAGCCATAAGGTCACGGTTAAGCATAAACTCGTGTGGAAGTGGAATCTCTTTCGGATCTACTCCAGCATCAAGAAGTGTGTTTACTGGTAACGCAATGTGAATTTGGTGACCGGACCATGAAAGACTTCCAAGGCCAAGAAGTCCTGCCTGTCTCTTATACACATCTGACGCTGCCGACGATCTAC
>OJCC01000104.1_pt1 | contig 10846 bp, 7 predicted proteins | sample 1591771 | NCBI WGS metagenome assembly OJCC01 (sample SAMN05416741, study PRJEB24817) | seawater metagenome | isolation source: Sea water | place: Canada:Atlantic | collected 2013-07
TTTTTCAAGCAGAAGACGGCATACGAGATTCCTCTACGTCTCGTGGGCTCGGGGTAAAGTGCTGGGTGGCAGTAGCTCTATCAATGGACTTTTGTACGTTCGAGGTCAAGCACAAGATTTTGATGATTGGGCCAACCTAGGTAACGAAGGATGGCAATGGGATCAAGTCCTGCCTTACTTTAAGCGGTCTGAGGACTGGCAAGGCAAGACTAGCGAATTACGAGGTGAGGGCGGGCCATTAACGGTGTCTGAAACCCGTGTGAGTCGGCCTGTTATCGACGCTTGGTTAGACACTGCGCAAAACTGTGGTTATCCAGCCAATGAGGATTACAATGGTGCGGACCAAGAGGGCGTAGGTTTGTACCAACTCACGGCAAAAAAAGGCCGCAGGTGCAGCAGTGCAGTGGCTTACCTCAATCCAGCTCGAGGCCGTGCTAACCTCACTATTATTACCCGTGCCTGTGTTGAAAAACTCATATTAGAGGGTCAGCGTGTCACGGGTGTGCAATTAGCTAATCAGCAACTACATGCCAATAAAGAAGTGATCTTAAGTGCGGGCGCCATTGGCTCACCACAATTGCTTATGGTGTCTGGTATTGGCTCCAGTGAAGAATTGAACCCTCACAAAATTGCCATTGTTAAAGAACTTCCAGGTGTCGGGCAAAACTTGCAGGATCATTTGCAAGCTAGACCCATATTCAAGTGCGCATCAAGCACTATCAATACCGAAATAAGTAGTTGGTTTAAGCAAGGTCTTATCGGCTTAGAATACCTATTGAAACGGACTGGGCCCATGACTATGGCTGCCAGTTTAGGCACTGGTTTTCTGAAAACACATTTGAGCCCTGAGCGCCCTGATATCCAATTCCACATTCAACCCTTTAGTGCTGATTCACCGGCTGAAGGCCCACATAAATTTGATGCATTTACGGCCTCAGTTTTACAAATGCGGCCCGAAAGTGCGGGGCATTTGAGCTTGGTGTCTGATCGGTTTTCTGACCATCCCGACATCCACCCCAATTATTTGGCGACCAAGTTAGATCAACAGACCATAGTGGCGGGCATTAAAATAGCCCGCGACATTGCCAAGCAAGCACCATTAAACGGCTTGGTAACAGAAGAATATAGCCCAGGATCAAGCGTTGGTGATGACGACGACGATAGTATTCTTAATTGGGCTAGAAGCACGGCAACAACCATTTATCACCCCACAGGCACTTGTAAGATGGGTCAGGATGATATGGCGGTGGTTGATGCTCAACTTAAAGTGCATGGTATTGAAGGTTTGCGAGTTGCAGATGCGTCCATCATGCCCATTATTACTTCAGGCAATACCAACGCTCCAGCGATTATGATTGGTGAAAAAGTGGCCGCTATGATTTTGGAGGAAAGCGTTAATGTTTGATTGGTCAGGTCTGATACAGATTATGTTTGCAGACATCATTTTATCGGGTGATAACGCTTTGGTTATCGGCATGGTAGCTGCAGGTATTGCGCCAGAGAAACGTCGCATGGTTCTGGCTGTGGGCATGGGCCTAGCCGCCTTTTTCCGCATTGTTTTTGCCGCTGGTGCTAGCTACATTATTGATATCCCTGGCATTTTAATTATTGGTGGCTTGTTACTAGCATGGGTGTGCTGGCGTTTTTATCATGAAATTGTTGAGTTTACTAACAATGCAGCAAACCCCAAACCAACTGAGGTTGTGGAAGGCAAAGACACGCTTCTAAGAGCCTTATTTACCATTGCAGTGGCTGATATTTCTATGTCGTTGGATAACGTGGTGGCGGTTGCTGCGATTGCTAGAGAAGATACGCAGTTGTTGATATTCGGCTTGATCATGGCGATTGTGATGATGGCCTTTTTTGCGTCAATGATCATGAGGTTTATGCTCCGTTACCCATGGGTGTCTTATATGGGCTTATTCTTTTTAGTTTACCTAACCATTGTCATGTTATATGACGGTGTGATGAATTTGTTGTCTAGTGGGTTATTGACTGGCTAGCAATGAAAAGTCTGTTATCCCTGTTAGGGACGTTGCATGGCGCCTTCCATGTAACAAAAGCAAACAGCAATTAAGAAGGCAGATAATAAAAATGGAGGACAATTATGTCCGTTTTAAATAAAATGAAGTTTGCTGCTGCTGCTGGTGTTTTCATTATGAGCACCACTGCAGTTTATGCTAAAGACGTGAACATTCGTGTTCAATCAGTACTTGGCATTAAGTCTGATGAAGTACACATGCTGAAGTCATTTGCGAAGGATGTACATGATTTAACAGATGGCTCTGTCACTATTGAAATATTGCCAGGCGGTTCAGTTGTGGGTAACACGGACATCATTGATGCGATTGATGCTGGTTTGCTAGATGGTGGTTTCGCTTGGACCCATTATTGGGGTGGCAAGCACCCAGCGGCTAACCTATTTGGTGCTCCTATCGCAGGTGCAGGTGTAGGCCTTGATAACATTGCGTTCCTTTCTTGGTTCCAGTATGGCGGTGGTAAAGAACTTTACGATCGTCTATGGGGTGAAATGGGTGTTAACGTTAAAGGCTTTATGTTGCAGCCTGTTGGCCCAGAAGCTTTGGGATGGTTCCCAGAGCCCATCAACTCTATGGATGACTTCCGTAAGCTCCGTTTCCGTGCTCCTCCAGGCATGGTGGGTCAAGCTTATAAAGACATTGGCGTAGCCTCTGTTGCAATGGGCGGTGGTGATATTCTACCTGCACTAGAAAAAGGCACAATCGACGCTGCTGAATGGTGTTGTCCAAAGCCTGATAGCGTGTTTGGTTTCCAGAAAGTATTAAAGCATTACTACCTACAAGGTCTTCACCAAGTCGTAGTAAACGCTGACATGTACTTAAATGGAGACGTTTACAACTCTCTATCTAATATGCAGAAGAAAGCCATTGAAGTTGCCGCTAATGCCTCTTTGTCAAAATCAATTTCTTACCGTATCTATGAGAACGGTAAAGCTTTGAAAGATTTGACCGAGAACCATGGTGTGCAATTGCACGATACGCCAGCAGATTACTTCCCTGCGTACATGAATGCAGCCAATGCGTTGCTTCAAAAAGCTTCTGATGAGAATGAGTTCTTTGCAGAAGTGTGGCAGTCACAGAAAGATTTCGCTGCAATCGCGGTACCTTTTTGGGCTGGTGCACAAGCGTCTAACGCTAGTTTAGGTAAGGCTTTTGCTGATAGCATCAAGTAATAGTTTGTATTGACTTGATATCGACCTAGTACTTAGTGCTAGGTCGATTTTTCGTGGCGTGATCATCAAGCTTGTCAACCGATACGATGGTAGAGATTTATCATAGTTTTCTCGCACTTTTGATACAGCAACCTATGATAGATTTTTTTAATTTGTAACTACGAGTTACAGTGCCTTTCATCAGTTTTACTGACGATAATGCATAACAATAATTATAGATAATAATAAGAGGAAGCCACCATGGCGACACAAACAACAGACATCGGCGAGTTGGATATTACCGATGAATTAATCGCTGAGCGGCGCGCCGAAAAACCTGGAGAAACACCAGAGGACATGACGCCTTGGCAACGTCCCATTACTGCTTTTATAGACGTGCTGAATTTATGGATGGGGCGTATCATTTGCTTGGCCATTATTCCCTTGGTTGCTGTAATGGTGACCGAAGTGTTTTCTCGTGGCATGTTTGCTTTATTAGTCTCATATGATTTGGACGACCTGGCCCGTGCTGTAAATTTGGGCCCCACTACTTGGGTCTATGACGTCAGTCGTATGCTTGGGGGAGTCATATTCATGGCTGCAGCAGGCTATGCCTTAATGCGTGGTGTGCATATTCGAGCAGATTTCATCTACCGTAATTGGAGTGAAAGAACCCAAGCCACCGTTGACGCTACTTTATACCTTTTGTTCTATTTCCCTGCGATGCTGCTGTTCTTTTACAGCGCACTGGGCTTTGCTGGTGATTCTTTAGGCTTTAATGGCTGGGGTGAAGAGTGGGGTATTTGGGAAGATGCGAGTGCTGATTCGACCTGGGCACCCTATTTGTGGCCTGCCCGTATCTTTATGCCCATTGGTGCTGGATTACTTTTCCTGCAGGGATTCCCTGAGTTATTTCGTGCTTTTCATCAAATGGGTAAAGCAAGAGAAGCAAAGTTTCTAACCTTCTTCCCTTTTTATCTAATCGGTCTGGCGTGTGTTTTTGTATCCGTATTTTATCCAGATGTGTTGCCTTTAGGGGATTGGTTATCAACTTTACTGGGTGACGTTAATATTTCAAAACCGATGATTGGTATGCTCATGTTAGCTGCCATGTTGTTCTCTATTTTCATTGGTTTTCCGATTTCCTTTACCTTAATTTTTCTTGGTTTTGTGTTTGCCTCAATAGCAGGCAGTAGTAAGTTAGCTTTCTTCTTGCTGACCCTACAAGTCAATTCCACCATGATGAATGATCAGCTTGTCGCTGTGCCTTTGTTTATTTTTATGGGCATTATGATGGAACAAGCAGGGCTCATGGAGCGCTTGTTTAACGCTGTTCAAATGATGATGTCTCGGACTCGGGGCGCGTTGTTTGTGGCTGTGTTATTTGTTTCTATGATATTTGCAGCGGCGACGGGTATTGTGGGCGCCTCGGTGACTATTTTGGGCATTATGGCGGCTAAAACCATGAACCGCTCTAAATACGATGTGCGCTTATCAGCTGGTGCGATTACGGCGGGTGGAACCTTAGGCATATTGATACCTCCTTCCATTATGTTGATCGTTATGGGGCCTGTGTTGGAAGTGCCTGTGACCGATTTATTTCGTGCAGCAGTGCTTCCTGGCGTGTTATTGGCCAGTTTGTATATGATCTATACTATTGGCCGCTGCATGATTAACCCGGATCTTGGGCCAATTTTGCCTGAAGATGAGCAGCCAGAAACATCACCTTATTATGGCCTAGAAGTCATTTTGGTCATGTCTGGCTTGGGCATGTTTGTATTCTTGTGTGTGTTAGCAACCAAAGGCAGCTTGTCATTCTTCCCACTAGCAGGACTTGTGATTCCATTATTATGGATTGCGTTAATGTTTTGGGTGTTTAAATGGGCTCGCGAAGTTAGACCCAAAGGCTTCTATTTTTCTGACCTGTGGTATGAGTTCTTTATGGGGCTAGTGCCGCCCACAGTGCTCATTGCTTTCTCTCTAGGTTCTATTGTGGCAGGCCTTGCAACACCAGCAGAAGCAGCAGCATGTGGTGCTTTTGGTTCGTTGATTCTTTCTATAGGCTATAAAAAGTTTAGTATTGTTGGTGCTTATGATGCCTTAATTAAAACCTTAGAAATTACTGTTCTCATCATGTTTTTGGTGGCTGCATCAAACTTCTTTGGGGCGGTGTTCTCTAACCTTGGCACGCCACAAATGCTAACAGAACTGCTCTTGTCCTTTGACATGTCGTCTTGGGCCATGCTGTTTTTCATCTTGGCATTGATTTTTGTCTTGGGTTGGCCCCTGGAGTGGGTGCCCATCGTATTGATTATCGTACCTATCTTGCTACCCGTGGTAGAAACCCTAGACTTTGGTTTGAATCAAGCAGACTTGTTGATTTGGTTTGCCATACTGGTGGCGGTAAACCTCCAAACCGCCTGGCTGAGCCCACCTGTGGCCTTGTCGGCTTACTTCTTAAAAGGGGTAGTGCCAGAATGGGACTTAAAGGATATATACTTAGGTATGATGCAGTTTATGGTCATCCAGTTAATAGGCTTGCTATTAATCATATACTTCCCACAAATTGCTTTGTGGCTGCCTAACTACTGGTAACCAATGTCTCAAGGGGTTGTTATGGGTACTTAACTTCCCTTAAGTTGTCTTCAGTTGTCTTTTAGTTGCCATTGGGTTGGCAGAGACTGGTTACCATCAGTAACCTTGTGCCCAGTTTAATAGTTTTTGCGCTTAACTTGTCTATATACATAGCTATGTAGGCAAGCTAAGCGTTTTTTTAAATAACCATGGTGTTTAATTGGCCCCAAAGACTTATCTGGGCTAATCGAAATCACTAATGTGGATCTAAATCATTGGCTAATACTTTAGTATTCTATGCTCATGATCTTAGAATTCTAAAATCTTTGTCTTTATTAAACTCTAATTAGGTGTAACCGATTATGAAAATGACCACAGAAGAAGCGTTTGTAAAAACCCTACAAATGCATGGAATAGAGCACGCTTTTGGTATTATTGGTTCAGCCTTTATGCCTATTTCTGATATTTTTGAGGAAGCTGGCATTACCTTCTGGGATTGTGCCCATGAAGGATCTGGCGGCATGATGGCAGATGGCTACACTCGTGCCACTGGTAAAATGAGCATGATGATTGCTCAAAACGGCCCAGGCATTACCAATTTTGTTACCCCTGTTAAAGCAGCTTACTGGAACCACACACCCCTTTTGCTAGTTACGCCCCAGGCGGCTAACAAGACCATTGGCCAAGGCGGTTTTCAAGAAGTAGAGCAAATGGCTTTGTTTAAAGACATGGTTTGTTATCAAGAAGAAGTGCGTGACCCATCTCGTGTTGCAGAAGTACTTGATCGCGTCATTGCCAATGCTCATCGTTTCTCAGCACCAGCGCAAATCAATATTCCACGGGATATGTTCACTCAAATTGTGGATATTGATTTACCCACGACAATTGATTTCGAATTGCCTTCTGGTGGTGAAATGGCCATAGCAGAAGCTGCAAAATTGCTTTCTGCGGCTAAGTCTCCAGTGATTTTAAATGGTGCTGGCGTGGTATTAGCCGCTGGTGGTATCGCTGCTTCTATGGCATTGGCAGAGCGTTTAGACGCCCCTGTATGCTGTGGTTATCAGCACAATGATGCTTTCCCTGGCTCACACCCATTGTTCGCCGGCCCATTAGGCTATAACGGCTCTAAAGCAGGCATGCAATTAATTCAAGAGGCGGACGTAGTATTGGCGCTAGGCACACGTTTAAACCCATTCTCTACCTTACCGGGTTACGGCATTGATTACTGGCCAAAAAATGCCAAAATTATTCAAGTTGATCTAAAGCCTGAGCGTATTGGTTTAACTAAAGCCGTCACTGTGGGTATTGTGGGTGACGCGGCTAAAGTAGCCAACGGTATCATGGGACAGTTATCGGCTAACGCTGGTGACACCGATCGTGCCGCTCGTAAGGCACGTATTGCAGACACTAAAGCGGCATGGGACAGGGAACTGGAATCCATGACCAACGAAGAAGACGATCCAGGCACAACTTGGAACGAACGTGCCCGCGCTGCTAAGCCAGAGTGGTTAAGCCCGCGCATGGTATGGCGAGCGATTTCTTCAGTGATGCCTAAAGATGCGATCATTTCTTCTGACATCGGTAACAACTGTGCCATTGGTAACGCTTACCCAACCTTTGAAGAAGGGCGTAAGTATCTAGCTCCTGGTTTATTTGGCCCTTGTGGTTATGGGTTGCCTGCTGTAGTGGGTGCCAAAATCGGCTGCCCAGATACCCCTGTTATTGGTTTTTCTGGTGACGGCGCCTTTGGTATTGCAGTCACTGAGCTTACTGCCATTGGCCGTGATGAGTGGCCAGCTGTGACCATGATTGTGTTCCGTAACTACCAATGGGGTGCAGAGAAGCGTAACTCGACCTTATGGTTTGACGATAACTTTGTGGGCACTGAGTTAGATGAGAACGTAAACTATGCTGCCCTTGCTGAAGCCTGCGGCCTGAAAGGGGTTCAAGCGCGCACTATGGATGAAGTGAGTTCTTCACTTAGCCAAGCCCTTGTAGATCAAGCTGCTGGTAAGACCACGCTGATTGAAATATTGATCAACCAAGAGCTAGGCGACCCGTTCCGTCGTGATGCTATGAAGAACCCAGTAAAAGTAGCTGGTATTAGCAAGAATGACATGCGCCCACAAAAAGGTGCATAAACGCTAAGTGTAATAAACGGGCCTCCATGCCCTGCATGGAAGCCCGTAGTTACGTTGTTATTAACCGAACCACATGCCCACCATTGATCCCACTGCAAGCCCTCTATTTTTTAACAACACTCCTCTAACACTATACCCCTATAGCGACCTGCCACAAGGGCAACATAATCAGGTATAATAAGGCGGATTTTTCTACCTAATATTAGACCCTAATCATGACAGCTATTCGCACTCGCATTGCACCTTCTCCTACGGGTGATCCTCATTTAGGCACCGCCTACATTGCACTCTTTAATTTAGCCTTTGCCCGCCAGCATGGTGGCGAGTTTATTCTGCGCATTGAAGACACAGACCAAGAACGCAGCACCCCAGAATCTGAGCAAGCCATTCTAGATTCATTGCGTTGGTTAGGCATTGAGTGGAGTGAAGGCCCGGATGTTGGTGGCCCCCATGGGCCTTATCGTCAGAGTGAACGCGGTACGATTTACGCTGATTATGCCCAACAGTTAGTAACGAACGGTCATGCGTTTTATTGTTTTGCCACCACCGAAGAACTCAATGAGTTGCGTCTTCACCAAACGGAAAACAAGTTGCCCATTGGCTATGATGGCCGTGGTTTAGACTTGTCACCCACTCAAGTGCAGCAGAGATTAGATGATGGCATGCCTTATGTGGTGCGCATGAAGGTGCCACGCCAGGGTATGTGTGTGTTTCAGGACATGTTGCGAGGTAGTATTGAAATCGAATGGTCTCAAGTCGACATGCAAGTGCTGCTTAAAGCAGACGGCATGCCCACTTATCATTTAGCTAATGTGGTGGATGATCATCTCATGGGTATTACCCATGTGCTGCGCGGCGAAGAGTGGATTAATTCAGCACCCAAGCATCAGTTACTGTATCAATACTTTGGCTGGGATATGCCGCAATTGTGTCACCTGCCGTTATTACGCAACCCAGATAAAAGCAAATTATCCAAGCGTAAAAACCCAACCAGCATTATGTATTACCAGCGCATGGGTTACTTGCCAGAAGCCTTGTTGAACTACCTAGGCCGTATGGGTTGGTCGATGCCCGATGAGCGGGAAAAGTTTAGCCTAGATGAAATGATTGCAGATTTTGATGTCAACAGAGTGTCATTGGGTGGGCCTATTTTTGACCAAGAAAAACTCTCTTGGCTAAACGGCCTATGGCTACGCGAAGACCTAAGTGATGCTGAGTTTATGCAGCGCATGCAGACCTGGGCCATTAATCACGATTTCTTAGCTCCCATAGTGCCCCTTATTAAGCCCCGTGTGGACAAGTTTAGTGATGTCTTGCCACTTGCTGGGTTTTTCCTTAGTGGCATGCTCAAGCTCACACAGGACGACCTAGGCAATAAAAACCTAGAGCCAGAACATGTGCGCAAAGCACTGCAGTTTACCCTATGGCGCTTAGAAGCTTTACGCCATTGGCAAAAGGACGATATTTTCGCTATCTGTAAAGGCATGGCAGAAACCTTAAACATTAAGCCCAAAGACTTATTTGCGACCTTGTTTGTGGTCATTACTGGCACCACAAATTCGGTGTCCGTATTTGATGCCATGGAAATCCTTGGCCCAGACATGAGCCGGGCGCGCATACGCCACGCAATCGAGCTTTTGGGTGGTCTTTCAAAGAAGGAAGCTAAGCGCTGGGATAAGGAATACCAAGCCCTCTAAGGTGCACTCAAAAAATGAGTGGAAGTGATTGATTAAAAACAGTCTTTTTCTACCCAAACGGGTAAAAAGAGACTTGCAATCCAGCCTCAGATGCCTATAATACGCCTCCATCAAGTCGCAACAGTTGTATCCCAAGCGCTTGATAACCCTCGTGTGGGGCCTTAGCTCAGCTGGGAGAGCGCAACACTGGCAGTGTTGAGGTCAGCGGTTCGATCCCGCTAGGCTCCACCATCTACGAGGCTTGTAGCCATAGTAGACACAAACTGAACACACATTACTGAACACCAACTCCCTATTTTTAGGTTGGTGGTTACTAACCTACTTAAAATCTCCCCCAATTTGCTCAGCAGTAAACTGAATCGGAGCATCATCAAAGGGTAGATCATGCCCCTCTTAGTAGATTAATTGAGTGTCCACAGACTTGTGTGCGTTGTTCTTTTGAATGGCTTCTTTTGACTCTTCCGCTTTCTTAGCTAAGTTATTTGCCAGTGAGCTGACTGTATGAAATGTTGGTGGATTTTCCATGCCAGCATACCCTGCTATGGCTCTTTCTTTCTCTTTTATTGTGATGAGCCACTTTGGTGTAAATTAGCAAATATCAACTTTAGTTTTCCACACCTTTTTGACTCATCACAGGGTGATGTTTAACACTATTACATAAGCTAGCTATTGAGGTAGAGTCCATTCCCCAGCCCACGTATAAGTTCCCGTATCTTCTCCAGCAAAGGGACCACCTACTTGACAGGTGCCATTTAGTTTAGCACCAGCATATTTGCCCCATGAAGCAACAGTTAAGATGCCACATCCAGTCCAATCAGCCTCTCGTATATGCCCAACACTGATGTAACCATCACCATCACTATCTTTTGCAGTGCAACGAAACGTTGAACCCTTATTAGAATAATCGGCCCCCATTACCCATATAGCCGAACAACTGGCAACCATTTTTGATGCAAAGCCTTCTGGTTGATTGTCTAGAAGCCATATATCATCAGCTGTGGTTTCCCTAACAAAGGTGCCGTCAGCCATAGTTTTTTGTTCACCCTCTACATTTATGGAGTATCCAACGCCCGTTTCTGCTGTGGCTGCGCCACTCAGCGCCAGCGCAATACCCATTGCAAATAGTCGAAAATTTATTCTTTTCATTATTTTTTTCCTTATAACTTACCGAACCAGTTCTTCAATGACCAGTATTGATCTGTTTGTAAGAGGTTAACAAAATACTAACGCGATAAAATTACTTT
>OJCC01000106.1_pt1 | contig 10818 bp, 10 predicted proteins | sample 1591771 | NCBI WGS metagenome assembly OJCC01 (sample SAMN05416741, study PRJEB24817) | seawater metagenome | isolation source: Sea water | place: Canada:Atlantic | collected 2013-07
ACGTCTCGTGGGCTCGGAGATGTGTATAAGAGACAGCTTGTGCATGGGGCTTTAGCGCTGCATGATTCTGGCTTTTTTAAAGAATTTATCCAAGATCGAGAGGCTTTTTTTGAGTTTTTGATGCAAATAGGTATGCGCATGGGCAATCGTGGTCAAAGTCGTCATTCAGATGCATCAAAAAAGGCTCACTATGAGCCTCTTATTAATGATGAAACTTAAAAGTTCATGTTAGAAGATTTAATAAACCATGCTCAGCAATTACCCGCTTACGATCTATCATCTTGGACCCCTATATTTAAAGGCGATATGGATTTAGTGATTGCTGCTGATGGTCAATGGATTCATCAAGGCACTGCTATTGCTAACACCAAGATAATGCAATTGTTTGGGCGCTTGTTGCAACGTCAAGACAATGGTGATTATTGGATTATTACTCCGGTAGAAGCCTTTCGTATTGCTGTCGAAGACCTGCCCTTTGTTATTGTTGCAGCTGACTTTTTACCCCATAAAGGGCTGGGAGAATGGCACTTCACTAGCAATACGGGTGATCAAGTTTACTTGTCTGAAGTTAATCAGTTAATCGTGACTTCTGATGCCGATCAGCCAAAGCCAAAATTACTCGTAAGGGATGGCCTTTGGGGGCGTATCGATCGAACTGTTTTTTATCAACTCGCCATCGCTTGTGAGGTTCATAAATCCGCACAAGGTAACCGAGCTCAATTAATTAGTGGCGCTCATGGTTATGACTTTGGGCCCGTATAATATCAAAGGAAATAGACACAATGCCTGTTCATGAAATTCACCATCCTCTAATATCACATAAGCTAGCACTCATGCGTAAAGCCCATGTGAGCACTAAACAATTTCGTGAACTTTCCAATGAGGTTGCCAGTTTGTTGACCTATGAGGCGAGTCGTGGGCTAGTTTTAGAAGAAGTCAGTATTGATGGTTGGCAGGGACAGCCTATTCCAGTGCGCATGTTAGCGGGGAAGAAGCTCACTATTGTACCCATACTCCGAGCTGGCCTAGGCATGCTTGAAGGGGTGATGCAGCTTGTGCCCAATGCTAAGGTGAGCGTTGTTGGGCTATATCGGGACGAAGAAACCTTAGAACCTGTGGCTTATTTTGATAAAATAATTACTGACGTTGATCAACGCACAGCACTGATTATTGACCCTATGTTGGCAACAGGAGGCACGCTCTTAGCCACCATCGATTTACTTAAGCAAAAAGGTTGTAAGACAATAATGGGTTTATTCTTAGTGGCTTCACCCGAGGGCTTAGCCAGGTTGACCGAACTGCATCCAGAGGTCAATCTTTATGTGGCAGCGATTGATGATCATTTAAATGAACAAGGCTATATTCTTCCTGGCCTTGGTGACGCTGGTGACAAGATATTCGGCACTAAATAGCACTAAATAGCACTAAATAGCACTCAATAGCATTAAAGACACCACTTATATAAGATTGTGAAGGTGGCATGACGCACTAGAGGTTGAACTTCAGGGACATGCCAATTTAACCTGCTGTATTTAATAACGCTAAACTCGATACCTTATCGAGGGAATGCGGCTTCAGGATTGTAAGTTTTGAAACTTTCTAAATACTGAGCGTTAGCCTGATCTTGCCACTTTGTGTTGGGTTGGATGGCAGTAATACACTTATATTTCTCCCGATACTTAGCGGTGGTGTCATTGTCTTCCATAACAATGGCAACCATGCCTGCAACAATGCCGTTTTGCTGTTCGACTAATTGTATCGCACCATGCATGGTGCCTCCTGTTTCAACCCACTGGTCGACCAATAACACTCGAGTGCCTGGAGCATACGCAGGTAGGCGCATTTCCATGGCTTGAGTGCGCCCAGTATAATTGGTCATGTCCGCACTATCCGTATCAACACATAATTTTCCAGCTTTGCGAATCGGTAAAAAACCACAGCCAATGCGAGCGGCAATACCGGCAGCCATCACAAACCCCATGGCATCTAATCCAGCAACTACATCCACATCTTTTGCATTGATCTCTGCACAAAGGTCATCAAGTAAGTCATGATAAGCTTCACCATTAATATAGATTGATGTTGGATCAAGCCATGCAAACTTATCACCTTTGGTATTGGGTGCCATGATCGAAAAATACCAACGATCATCTCTTGGACCTTTATCAAAATTCATATGCTTCCCCTCAATGTTTTATGGCAAACATTAATTTTTTTAATTTATTGGCATCAATATTGTAAAAGTCACCCTCTATATTAATGCCAGTAGCGACCATGAATAAATCCACATTATTTTTGTATTCTGCTGCATTTTCTGGCGTAATTCCTGATGCAATAGCAAGACTCGTATGACCACAATTTTCGCGAAAAGTTTTAATTTTTTCAACATCGGCGGCTTGGCCTGTAGCCACACCAGAGGTGACCACTATATCCATATGTTGGGTAGCAAGTTGGGCACTGTAAGCGTAATCAGATGGACTCACTTCACGTTGTTTTTTAAAGGCGGTACCACCAATATACAAACCTTTCCAACCACTATTCTGACGCACATCATTAATTCTTGCTGCATCTATTTGTTCATGTATTGGTCGTCGCTCGTCAATACAAGCGTCATCAGCCCAATACCCATCTACACGAATACCCTCTGTTTGAAGGGCGCCTAAAATTGGAAAGGCGAATTCACCAGTGACGGCAAGAAAATTGATGCCAATCCAATAATCAGGAAATTCAGCCCGTATACTCTTAATAATGGGAAGTAGTTTTTCTTTCTCAAAATCATGGTTAATCAAAAATACACCAGGGCAACCCCCAAGCTTAGCGATGACGATATTACGGTATGCTTGGTCATGATCTAAAACATGAATCACAGGTAAGACGATAGGATTATCACTACCAAACTTCAGATGGAATTCACTTCGGAGCATGAGATGGGTTCCAATAAAATGCGTTCTTTGGCTTACACTATCATAGAATTTTAGTGACTCCAAACTACCCTTTAAACTACATGTTGGGATAGTTTGGCCCACCTGCACCTTCTGGGACCACCCAAGTTATATTTTGACTGGGGTCTTTAATATCGCAGGTTTTACAGTGGACACAGTTTTGACTGTTTATTTGAAAGATTTTTTCACCCTTATCATCCTCTAAAACCTCATACACCCCAGCAGGGCAATACCTTTGGGCAGGTTCGTCCCACATGCTTAAATTGATACCTAAGGGTAAACTAGCATCTTTTAAAGTCAGGTGGCAGGGCTGATTCTCTTCATGGTTGGTACCAGAAATAAAGACAGAAGATAGCTTGTCAAAACTGATCAAACCATCAGGCTTGGGGTAATCTATTTTAGGCATCTGTGCGGCTGGTTTTAATTGGGCGTGGTCTGGTATGTTATCTTTCAAATTTATGGGCAGTTTGCCCGCAAATATATTTTGTTCTATCCAGTTGAAGGCTCCCCCTAACCACATGCCAAACTTATGCATAGCGGCACCAAAGTTTCGTGCTTTGTAGAGCTCTTCATGTAACCAAGACTGCTTGAATTTATCGCCATATACCTGCAAATCTTGCTTGCCTTCATCACCATTAGCAAGGGCTTCAAATAGAGTCTCAGCGGCTAACATGCCAGATTTCATGGCTGTGTGACTGCCTTTGATTTTAGAAAAATTCATGGTACCGGCATCACAACCAATTAATAAAGCACCTGGCAGACTCATCTTTGGCAAAGCAAAAAGTCCCCCTTTTTCTACTGCACGAGCGCCATAAGATACCCGTGTACCGCCTTCTAAGTGTTGCTTAAGTACTGGGTGATGTTTGAGCCTCTGAAATTCATCAAATGGGCTTAGGTGGGGGTTGTCGTAGCTTAAATCAATTATGAGTCCGACTGTAACTTGCTTGTTATCTCCATGGTACAAGAAGAAACCACCATTGGTACCGTTACTCAAGGGCCAGCCTGAGCCATGAACAACCAAGCCTGGCTGATGCTTGCTGGGGTCAATGTCCCACAATTCTTTGATGCCGATACCATAGTGCTGACTGGTGGTGTTGGCATCAAGATCAAACTTCTCTATAAGTTGTTTGCCTAAGTGACCCCGACAACCTTCTGAGAAAACGGTATATTTTGCGTGCAGTTCCATACCTTGCATATAACTGTCTTTTTGTTCGCCAGAGGCGCTCACGCCCATGTCACCTGTAGCAATGCCTTTGACACTTCCATCAGGGTGATAAAGTACTTCAGAAGCTGCAAAGCCAGGGAATATTTCTGCACCTAAACTTTCTGCTTGTTCCCCTAACCAACGGCATACATTGCCTAAGCTAACAATATAGTTACCCTCATTATGCATCGGCTTGGGTATGGCAAAACTAGGCAGTGAAAAGCTATTTTTTTGGCTCGTAAGAATATGCATCTCATCCTTCACCACTGCTGTCGTTATGGGAGCACCCTTAGATTTCCAATCTGGAAAAAGCTCGTTAAGGGCGGTAGGTTCTAGTACTGCACCAGATAAAATATGTGCTCCCACTTCAGAACCTTTTTCAACCACACACACACTCAATTCGTGTTCTTCTGCTTGAGCCAATTGCAGTAGTTTACATGCGGTAGCAAGTCCAGACGGACCCGCACCAACGATAACAACATCAAACTCCATCGATTCACGTTCCACTGTATAACTCCTGTGTAGTCTTGTGGTTATAAAATTGACACTCTACCTTTTGGATCAGCAGGCTACTGTTCCTTTAACGACTAAGTTTGGCCCTTCTTCAGCGGAGTTTCAATCAGAACTGACCAGTTTTTTAGGTTAATTTCTAAAAATGTCCAACACGTGCAAGGTTTGCTAAACTAGTGACTCTTGAGATCAATAAAGACGCTCCAATGCATATAGAAATCACCAGTACGACCGCGCAGCAACAGGTGCACGATGAGTTACGTCAATTGCGTTCAGGTGACCGAGTGCATTGCGATAATGTCGGGCAGTTTTTGTTTTGTAAACGCTTATTAGAACAATGGCGTTGGGGTGATATTCTTTTGTTAATGATGGATGATCAAAAGCAGGTATTAAAACAGTTTAAATACAAACCCCCAGCTCATGATGAAGTTCCAAGAGAACGTTTGCTCAAGGACCAAGAGCAAGTGGTACATGCACTGGAAAAGGTTTTTGCGCATTGCCACAAGGTGGGTCTACAAGTGGTATCTTTTAGTGATGGTTTGGTGGTGGTACCAAAGGATCTAGCTGAAGATCCAATGGCGTTGTGTTCTGCTGCAGCTTTGGGCATCAATGATTATGAAACCTACACCACGTTTGCTGAACAGGTAGAATAGTCGACTTATCTTGAGTCGCTATGCGACTTCCTCATTCGGTTCTTCTGGGTCTTCACCCATAACCCGCATAATCTTATCGATGCCTTTGCGAGTGTTCGTTTTAGATTTAGCTTTTTGTAACTGACTCTCTAGTTTGGAACTCAAAGAATCGATGGCACTGAACATATTTTCGCCTTTAGCTTTAGCGAATATTTCTTGGCCTGTGTCTAGGTGGAGGGTGGCTTCAGCTAGGTCTAGGCTGCCTTCTTTGTCTATAGTGACCTGTATGTTGGTGATGTGATCGAAGTGGCTTTCATTTTTCTGTAGCTTCGCCATAATACGTTGTTTTATAGCGTCGGAAGCTTTGGTATCGTGGCGAGCAGTAATGTTCATTTGCATAATCGATTCCTTCTTAGAGAGCGTTAAATGGTTTATAAATAGGCCTTGGTTCCTCTTGCATTAGATAGCGATGTGAATTGAGTTGTTAATCGTTAGACTAACTCTTTTAAGACTGCAGATAATTATATAATTATTTTTAAGTCTTGCATTTAATAAACCATAAGTGGAAGAGGAAGGGAAGTTATTTTGTCAGGCAAGGTTAAATTAAACTGAGTCATTAATTGAATAGGCAATAGGTGATTAAAAGTGAAATGTAATTATGACATTGTAATATGTGGCGGGGGTATGATTGGGGCTGCTTTGGCTAATCAGTTAGCACCCCATGGATTCTCTATTGCGTTGGTTGAAGGTCAAACGCCGACTGATTATGATTTGAGTCAAAAGTTTGATCTAAAGGTTTGTGCTTTAAGTCCTAAAAGTGCACAAATCATGCAGCAGTCCTCAGCATGGGATATTCTCCAAGGGATGCGGCTATGCCCCTATAAGCGCATGCGCGTTTGGGAAATGGATGGTTTTGGTGATTTAACGTTTAATGCCAACCAGGTTGGAATGCTGGAACTTGGGCACATCGTTGAAAACCGCTTAGTGCAGTTAAGTCTTTGGCAGGCCTTGGAGAGTCATGAAAATGTGGCAGTGATTTGTCCAGCCTCCCCAATAAGGTTTAATCGCCATGGTGATGTCACAAACGTCGTGCTTGATAATGGACAACATCTTTCAGCGCGCTTAGTGGTGGGAGCAGATGGTGCTCAGTCTAAGGTCAGAGAGGCTTTTGGGGTGGGGGTTAACCGGGGTCAATATCAGCAAGCGTGTTTAGTAGCTTCGGTGAATACCCAGCTAGGTCAACAAGATATTACTTGGCAACGGTTTGTAAATACAGGTCCACAGGCTTTTTTACCCCTGCTTGGGCAGCATGGTTCGGTAGTTTGGTATCATCAAGCCGATCGAGCCAGAGCACTTTCAAACTTGTCTCATGAAGATTTATCCACTGAGATTATGACCCACTTCCCACCTCAGTTGGGGCATATTGAGGTGACTGCTAAGGCCTCTTTTGGGTTACAAAAACAACATGCTCAGAGTTATTATGACGAGGGTATGGTGTTAGTTGGCGATGCTGCACATGTGATTAACCCATTAGCTGGACAGGGTGTTAATTTAGGCTTCCAAGATGTTGCCAGTTTGGCCAATGTACTGACCCTGGCCCACAATAAAGGAGAAAACTGGTCCGCTAAGGAGGTGCTTAGCCGCTATCAAAAACAACGAAAGTTAGCCAATGGCTTAATGTTGCATAGCATGGATGCTTTTCATCATGGATTTAGTAACACTAATTCAAAAGCTAAGTGGCTGCGTAACTTGGCTCTTTCATCAGCCAGAATTCCACTCATTAAAAAACAAGTTATTCGCTATGCAATGGGCATTTAATAGGCTAATTAAAGTTTCTTTTAAAGAATACTTTTCTAGCAACGAGTTTCAAATTATACTCAAGTTTATAGGCCGACCAGTAGACCATTACGGGTTTGGAAAATTTTGAGATTATTGCCCTAGTGAGCCAAATGACAGACTTTGAAAACAAAGTGTATTCAGCCCTAATTGTTGACGATGATGAAATTAATTTGGAGATACTCAGTGATTACTTAGAGGCTGCAGGCTTGGCTGTGATGACTGTGGTGGATGGAGAATCAGCTATCAAGGTGCTTAATAGCCAAGACTATCAGTTTGACGTGATGTTCTTAGACTGGATGCTTTCTGGGATTAGTGGTCTAGAAGTACTAAAACATGTACGCACTGCCAACACTAAAAATGTAGACTTACCGATTATTATGCAAACTGCCAAAGCTAGTGATAATGATCGCAGAAACGGTCTCGAAGCAGGGGCTGATTATTATTTAAGTAAACCCTTCGATGAAAGTGCATTCTTGTTGGCCTTGCAGGTGACTTTGCCTACAATCTCTTTTACTTAGTTTTTATACACCGAATGTGACGCTAAAAGTGACTTAGCTTTTAGGTCTTTTTATTGCATCCATTGGTCTTTACCGATGGTGTTTTTTGAATCTATTAATTGGTATGAATATGTCCGCAGCACCACAATCGCACCCTGCATTTAGATTTTTGCGTCAGCAAAAAATTGATTCGTTAAATATTAGTATTCAGCAGTATGAACATATTGCTACTGGGGCAATGCACATTCATTTGGCAAGCCAACAGACTGAAAATGTATTTTTAGTGGCCCTAAAAACCATGCCTCAAGACTCCACAGGTGTGGCTCATGTTTTAGAGCATACGGCTCTGTGTGGTAGTGAAAAATTTCCAGTGAGGGATCCTTTTTTTATGATGATTAGGCGTTCCTTGAATACCTTCATGAATGCCTTTACGAGCAGCGATTGGACCGCATATCCATTTGCTAGTCAGAATAAAAAAGATTTTAATAACCTCTTGGAGGTTTATTTAGATGCCGTATTTTTTGCCCGTCTTGATGCACTAGATTTTGCCCAAGAAGGTCACCGCGTGGAGTTCACAGACGATGACAAAGGACAAAAAAGCCTCACCTTTAAGGGTGTAGTCTTTAACGAAATGAAAGGGGCGATGAGTTCTCCCGTAAGCCAACTTTGGGATACCTTAAGTAAGTACCTCTTCCCTAGTACGACTTATCATTTTAACAGTGGCGGTGATCCCTCAGATATACCCAATTTATCTCATGAACAGCTATTAGCCTTTTATAAGCGTCACTATCATCCATCGAATGCTATTTTCATGACCAGTGGTGATATTTCGGCAGCAACCCATCAAAAATCTTTCGAAGAACATGCATTGCATCGTTTTTCAGCTCAAAAAATTGACTTGTTTGTGGCTGATGAAAAACGCTATTTCAGCCCCATCAAAGTGCAGGAAAGTTATCCTGCAGAAGCTAATGACAAGCAAGCTAAGAGTCACTTAGTTCTTGGTTGGTTACTGGGTCACAGCACAGATTTAGCCCAACAGATGCGGGCTAATCTTTTGGCGCGTGTATTACTCGATAACAGTGCTTCGCCCCTAAGACGAGAATTAGAAACGTGTGGCATTGGTACCGGACCTTCTCAGTTGTGTGGCTTAGAAGATTCGAATAAAGAAATGACGTTTGTATGCGGACTCGAAGGCGCCGATGTCACAGACGCAGATCAGTTCGAGACCTTAGTGCTTGATTGCCTTAAAAAAGTGGCGCTTGAAGGGGTGCCCCAAAGTGAAATTGAAGCGGCACTGCATCAACTGGAATTGGGCCAGCGAGAAATTGGTGGAGATGGTTACCCATTCGGTATGCAGTTAATATTGAGCGCATTACCAGCCGCCATTCATGGTGGTGATGCTCTAGCTGCACTTAATTTAGATCCGGCATTAACACAACTGGCTGAAGACATTAAGGATCGCAACTTTATTCCCGCTTTAATACAAGATTTACTTTTGAATAATGGCCACCAAGTGCGGCTGACACTGGCGCCCGATGAGCACATGTCAAAGCGAAGAGATGACTCAGAAAAGCAACGTCTAGATATTATGCTTAAGTCCATGAATGACGAGCAACGCCAGTCAGTGGTCGACCAAACTGCCGCTTTATTAGAGCGACAGTCACAAGAAGATGACGCTTCAATTTTACCAGAAGTCACCCGCCAAGATATCCCAGCCACTCAATTCATTGCTGAGCCTACCATGTCAAATAAAGACCTCGGTTGGGAGTTCTATGGTGCAGGCACCAATGGTTTGGTATACCACCAACTTGTGATTGATTGGCCCCAACTGAATGTGAGTCAGCTACCTTATCTCAACTTATTAGCTCAGCTAATGACTGAGTTAGGCATTGGGGAGCAGGACTATCTAGCCGTTCAAGCGAAGCAAGCAGCAGTCTGTGGTAGCCTTTCGGCATATCTTTCGTACCGCGGACAAGCCACTGATGCTGATCAACTAAAGGCTTATTTTGTCCTCAGTACCAAAGGCTTAGTCAGCCAACAAACAGCGATTGTCGATTTGTTAAAGGACACCTTATTATCGGTACGCTTTGATGAAAAACAGCGAGTGAAAGAACTGGTGGGACAACTTCGTTCGCGCCGTCAACAAAGTGTGGGGCAATCTGGGCATAGTTTTGCACTGGGAGCTGCCAGTCGGAATATGAGCGCTGGTGCAAACCTTGCATTTAATGTAAGCGGTCTACAAGGTCTGATCTGGCTGCAACAACTTGACGATAGTTTAAAGGACGAAAAATGTTTGTCAGACTTGTGCCAACAACTGACAGCACTTCAAGAACAGCTAGGCAAACAGCCATTGCAATTGGCAAGTGTAGGTGAAAAGCTACAGCAATCGCACATTGAATCTACGTTTACTTCAGCGTTTTCTGAGCAAGTGGGGGTATTAAAAGGTGATGTACAATGGGCCTTTAATAAAGTGCATACCCAAGCTAATTATCAACCAGTACAACAGTTATGGACCACTAATACGCAAGTTAATTATTGCGCTAGGTCTTTCCCCACTGTATCGAGTGCCCATCCAGATGCCGCTTCTCTCGTAGTGCTGGGTGAGGTGCTGCGTAATGGTTATCTTCATCGTGCCGTGCGTGAACAAGGTGGCGCTTATGGTGGGGGAGCAGGACAGGATAATAATAATGCTTGTTTCCGCTTTTATTCCTATCGTGACCCGCGCAGTGAAGAGACCTTTAATGATTTTAGTGCCTCAGTCGACTGGGTGCTATCAAACCAACTGCTCCCTCAGCATCTTGAAGAAGCTGTGCTTGGGGTTATTGGTAGTCTTGATAAACCAGGTTCACCTGCTGGAGAAGCGTTACAGGCGTATCAAAACCAACTGCATGGTCGCCATGCAGAGGTTCGCCAAGCTTTCAGACTAGCGCTGTTGGCAGTGACATTAGAGTCTTTAAAAAATGTGGCAGCAACCTATTTAAAAGACAAACACCCCTCAGAGGCTGTTGTTGCGCCAGCAGAGTTGAGTGAGCATAAATACTTCAAAGACTTTGAAGTTTATAGTGTTTGAAAAGGTATCGATGACCACTCATAAGTTTTAAAAGCTGGCTAATTAGTCAGTTTTTTTGACGCCAAATATTATATCCTGTCTCTTATACACATCTGACGCTGCCGACGATCTACTCTGTGTAGAT
>OJCC01000108.1_pt1 | contig 10707 bp, 3 predicted proteins | sample 1591771 | NCBI WGS metagenome assembly OJCC01 (sample SAMN05416741, study PRJEB24817) | seawater metagenome | isolation source: Sea water | place: Canada:Atlantic | collected 2013-07
GATCTACACAGAGTAGATCGTCGGCAGCGTCAGATGTGTATAAGAGACAGCTGTCGCTGTGACCTGCTGCGTGCAGCGGGTCTTCCAGCACTTCTGAGGCGTACTGGCGCACGAGGAGGAGACTCTGCCACTGAGATTGGCAATGGTTCCTCGACGTCTGGCGTCGGTACCGGCTGTTGCTGCTGCTCCTCAGCGACTGGCATAGCGACTGGCTCAGCCGCTGGGACAGTGGCTGGCTCAGCAGCTGGCTCTGCAGCTGGCTGAGCAAGGGGAGCATTTACCAAGGAAATGCTCGGGCCAATGGAAGAGATGCTCTGCGCGTCGTCTTCCGTTGGTACGGTTCCGCTCCCTACTACCTCGAACTCGGTGTCGATGATCAACGTGGTCGAAGGAGAAGGCGGCCTTTGAGGTTCGTCTGGCTCGTCGGGAGGATTCCAGTCGGGTGGAGGCTCTGCTACGAGATTCGGACTTGGATACTCTGGAAGTGCGTCAAACGATGTCTCTTCCGCCACGGCCTGGACGGGAGCGGACTCCTCGCCCACCCGGACGAAGGATCCCTCGGAGATAGATGACCCACTCATACTGGAGCTCCACTTGGCGTAAGGTCCTAGTGGATATCGACGAGATACCGACGGTGCTGGAGCACTCAACGGTGTTGTGGCCAATGGTCCCACCACTGGCGACGTTGCGTGCGGAGCGAAGGCTTGATTCGTGACCGGCGCAGCCAAAGCGGGTGCTTCTGGCTGGGCCCACGGAGCAATTGGCCTCTGCTTCCAGCTCTTTGGTACTAACAGCTCTTCCCTCTGTGCTTCCACTGCTGTTGCAAAGCGATCCGGATCGTATGGAACGACTTGTACTTCAGAGGATGAGCTTGCTGAGTACCTTGCTACTGGTGCCGAAACACTCGGTAGCGATGCTGGCTGACCCTCGTTATGCGGCACGTACCAGGGATCTTCTTCTGTAGATTCTTGGTATCCTGGCGGCGGTGCCCTTGGCATAAACGAGGTAGCCTCTTCAGTTCTCTGCGGGAACTGCTTGGTTGGTCTCACTAGCTCAGCCGCAGCGGGAACGAAGTTCCTCACTACGGCTGATAACCAGTTAAAACTGTCTCAGAAGTTTAGGCGGTTTAAACGGCGTTCGGACGGCAGTCGACAAACGGCGTTACGCGCTAAACATGAGCAAGCTTTAATGAATTGTTTTGCTTTCCGTTCAAGTAACACTTGTACCGAAATGGCGACAGAAACATGCTATACAAACTAGCCTTTACAGGGTAAGGGTAAGCGAGTAAATACCTTGTATTTTCTCAACTCCCCCCTCCCGTCTCTGTACGGCTAGGGCGTGCACTCGCAGAGCCTACTCAGAACTACCAGGTGGGAAGGCGACGGTGTGTAACCACTCGTGCCTAGCCTCCACCACTGCGGTAGTCGGGGCCACTCGCCGGAGACAGCATGCCCATCAGCCGGAGCGCATGATCCCAATGCTGGGGCGCAATGGCTTTGGTAAAGATGTCCGCAACCTGCTCTTTCGTGTTGACGTACATGAGGTCCACAGATGGATCCTGGAACACGTCGTACGTACTGGCCAGGTTGACACGGTGAGTGCGAGACACATGTCTCAGCTTAGCACTGCCCTTCTTCTTGATGATCTTGATGGTGGCCTCGTTGTCCTCCAGGACCTCGAGCAGGACATCCCGCCCAAGGATCTCGCACCATAGCGCGGCGGTTGGCAGCGCTTCGGCGAAAAGGCTATGTGCGAGGCTGATCACCTCCGCCTCGGTCGTAGAACGACTCACGGCGGTCTGCTTTTTGCAAATCCACGCGAGTGGGAAGAAGGTGTTCTCCCCATACAGACAGAGGAAGCCGCCGTTGGTCGACTTGGCGTCCAACCGGTCCCCGGCGAAATCGGCATCGACGTACAGCCGGAGCCGGAGGCTCTCAGCTGGATCGTTGACGGTGCCAATAAGTCGGTGGTCTAGCGTGGAATGAATGTAGCAGATGAGGCGGTGCAATGCTTTGTCGCAGTTCTTGCTCCATTTCTGGACCTGTGTGGCCAGGTCGCCGATGGGCTTGATGATGTCTGGGCGGGCCAAACGACCCAACCACAGGCACTTCATCAGCACCTTGCAGGCGTTCCCGGCCAGCTCCCCCTCCTCTTCATCGTCCGCGGGGCAGAAGGTGCCCTCGGGGCAGAAGGGAGTGGGTACCTCCTTCAGTGGCTTGTCACCGGTGAGGCCAAGGTAGAGGTCGCATGCCTGTTGTGCGTAGTCCCGCATGTTAAAGGACAGGCAGCGTTGTCCGTCTACGTTTACCTCGTCATGGTGGCGGCCCAGGATTCGCTCGAGTTTGGTTTCGGGATCGAGGTCTACCGACTCTCGCATCGCCTTCCAAAACTCGGCGTGGTGCTTTGCTGGTCCAGATAGGGTGAAGTCGTCGACATATACAGTCAACAACAGTTTGGTCTTGGCGAAGAAGTAGCTGCTCGGGAACTCGGGGACGGGTTTCCCTCCGAGCTTGACGATGATTCGCTCAAGATGGTTTTCCCAGTGAGCTCCGGCCTCCGGGTGTCCGTAGAGTGACTTTACAAGTAGCACCATCGGCTTCGAGTACTGTCCTCTCCAGGATGCGGGCCAGAGTTCTGGGGGAAGCTGTACCCAAGTAGCGTGCTTGGAATCCAAAAGCGATTGGACGTACGCCTTCACCGCGTCGGCGGTGGAGGTAGTGTGCCCAGGAATCATGCCGTATGCTATGTTGTTGTTAATCCCGGCTACGCTGGTTGGGCTCGCCGCAAGGTCTTGGAACACAGCGGCGGCTCCCTCTTGGTCCTTCACTATATCCCCTCGAAAAACGATGCGCCCCTTCAGCACCCTGAGGTGCTCGGCAAGTTCTGCGAACTTTTCGCTGCAAATGGACATGAGTTGTCCGAGATGGATTTTAATGCCATCCTTTCTGGCCCCGGCGATGAGCTCAACACGCTCAGTGACTGTGTTCAGATCCCATGTGCCTTTTTCTAATAGGCCTTCGGCTTCCTTTCGGATTGCGGCTTTTGCGGCGGGGTTCGACATCGACTCTTGCCTGGAAAGCAAGCGGGTGACCGCTGCTAACACTTGGGGGTTTTCTTCGGCGTCTATCTCGAGATCGAAATCCTCGAGGTTGGATAGCTTCTTGAAACACCCTCGATAGCCGGGAGCCTCGGGATCGGTCTCAAAGACGAGTCCGGCGGGCTCGAGTGAAGGGGGAAGGCGGTCAATCCGCTCGTCCCTGTGTACGTGTCCGCCCTTACAGGCGTACGGTTGCGCCTCGTCAGAGAGTCGCGGTACACAGGACATCGCAGGGACAGTCACCTTGGTACTGGGGTATAGTGCGTTTAATGCAGTGGTGCAGAAGGACGGTGGGTAGAAGGCGCTCTTCGGCGTGAGTGAGCCTTCAAGGTGTGCATGCTTGAATCCCTTTGGGTGTCTGCAGCGGCAGCGGTTAAGGTCCTCGGCCAAAGGTTTTGAGGTGGTGACAACGCGCCACGACTTGAGGATGGGGTTCGCACCCTCATCCGTCATGCCGAATGCGCAGCCATCGCACAGGGCCTCGTGGAGGTCGAAGTCCACGATGAAACGGCTGACCGGCCCCTGTGCCCATCCAATGCTTTCCTTTGGCCATTCAAAGATGACCTCCCCGCCCCCCTCGCGTACGAGGTTGGCGAGCCCCACGAAAGTGGAGAACAGTTTCATGGATGCACGGCGTCGTCCCTGGAGTTTCCTCAGGTAGCTTGAGCCATACTTGTGTATTGCCATATACTGCCACGTGCACCAAGAGGTGCACGGCAGCGAACCCCATATGGAAACCCCCGGGTTGGCCTTAATGAAGTCGGTGACCTGGGCTATTATGAAGGGATCGGTCAGATCGAGGGCTTCCTTGTGTAGCCTCACGACCTCTACCCCGAGTTCTTTCCCCACATTTCCAATGTTAGAATTAGCGTCACAACAAAATTCAATTAAGGTTTTCTTCCCGATTCCGTTGCGGCCGGGTGGCCGCGCACTACTGCTATCACTGCGGTCTTTGTACGCGGACTCGATTACGATCGCTGCAAGTGCCTCCTGTCCGGCGGCTGCCACTTTGTCGGCAGCCTCCTGTTCAATCTCCTTCCAGAAATTCATGGCGCCTGTAAATATTTCACACACAGCTGACATAGCGGCGGTGCAACCTGTGCGCACCTCCTCGTATGTCTGGCCGGCGGCGGCTGAAACATATTTTGCCATGTTACTGTCCTTAGGAGGGGGCGGAGCCTCGATCCTTTCCTTATCGGTCCTTAGCCGGAGGCGCTGTAGTGCGCCCGCCAGCTGCTGCGATTCAGTCTGATGCGGCTGGGGAGGCGGCGGCGTTCCCTCAGCGTCTGGGAGCAGGGTGCCCCCCTGACTCTTGATCAGTATGTTCTGCACGATTAGCCCCGGCGGTGCCGCACTGGTGACGGCTCCTCCAGCTTCATTGCTGCCATCTGGCTGTGCCTCACCCTCAGATGGCGCGTAGTCATCCGGGGAAGGCGGCATGAAGGCAACTTCTGGCGGTGCAGACGCACTCGCCGACGATGAGGACCCAGCGGGACCCTCTGCGTCGGGCGGAGCAGGAACCTCCAGCGACAGCGGCGGCTCCTCTGCAGGCTGATCACTAACGTCAGCTTTTCGTGGATACAGTTTGTCAAAGCGTTCATGGCATGCCTTGGAGTGCCTCGTGGACTCGAGCGTGCACCCCTTGCAGCCATCCGTGAGATCGTGTGTCATGACGCGTCCCCATGTGATGTGGGCGTGCCTTGGACGACCGCTCTTAGTGGTGCCCGTAGCAATCTCTGCGCTTACCCAAGGAAGGGGGTACTGCTGGAGGTCGTCAAGTTGCTCCTGATCAGGGTCGGAGAAGTTCTCGACGGCGGCTTCGGCAATCCTGCGCAATGGAAAGACCGGCGGACCCTCGGGCACGAAGAGCTCTGTCTCATGCACGTTCTTGGGTTCCCAGTAATCTCCAGCGCGGTCCTTAAGGGCGGCATAGGATAACACTTTGGTATACTGTCTGTACTTCAAACCTGCTTCTAATTTCCATCCTGCGAAAATTCCGGCAATGGCGTTGGCAGCGGTCTTATCGGTGTTGACCACTCGATAATAAACCAACTGCCCCAAGGCCAGCGGGCGGCCAGGGAAGTCCTCCCCAAAGGCGTACCTCCAGCGGTTGGTTAACGCTTTGGCGGCGGCAGCTTCCGTGTCGCGCTCGTGTGCAAGGACGGGCGGTTGCATTGCTGCGCTGAATGCTATGGCGGCGTACTCGGAGGCGGTAGGCCACGTCTTTGGAAAGATGTGCAGCCCGCTCGAGAGGTAGTTGGTCCTAAGGAGCTCTGCCCAGGTCCGCGTATCCCTCTCGTGAACGGTGTTGTGTGGCCACACGTTTTCAAGAGACGGGTCGTGTCTCCAACCTAACTTGCGAAGTGCCTTCTTGGCCTCACCGGCGTTATCTCCTTTGAGAACGATCCCCTCCTTAGGTGGCTTTGGGTTGAATTGCTGCAACTTTTCCATCAAAAACTCATGCGCCTTAGAGGTGAGCGGGTATGCATGCATAACCCCAGAGTACGAATCTCTGATGGTCTGTACACAGTGCTCTCCACCCCCACCGATTTTGGACTCGTTGGTGGCGCTTTTGCTAACGATGTAAGTGTCAGTCGACAGCTTCTCTCCAAATGCCTTCGGAGGTTCCTCTTCCGGTATGATGTCTGGATCCGCGGGTTTTCTGCGGAACCTCGCGGACGTCAGGCGTCCCCTTTGACACCATTGACAAAATGGGTTCTTGGGAAAGTGCCAACGCAAGTGTTCCGGAGAAATTGCTTCCTGTTTGAGTCTCTCCGCGCGGTTTGGGCGATCCCCGACTGGATCTGGAGGAGGAGGGATGACAACCTCTCCCCCCTGATCGTCAGGCGGTGGAGCTACCTCTGGTTCTACGCCCTCTGGTTCGACGATTTCTGACATGGGCCCCCCGGGTTCAACAACCTCGGGTGGCGCAGCCTCTCCGTCAGCAGGTGCTGGGAGTGCGGCGACCTTGGCCCCGATGGTGATCGTGTCCGAGAAAATAGGCACATTCTCATCGACTCTGTCGGCATAGATTTTATTCCACTCTGGGCAGGTCAGCTTCGCCTTCGAGGCGTCCTTGATGTAAAAGGGTAAGCTGCCCGGCCAATGCACTCTGGGCCTCTGCAGTTCCTCGACGAGCAGATAGCTGGAACGAACATCTGGGCAATCGTCTAGGAGGTGCTGTTCGCACTCTCCCCATGTGTTAGAATGGGTTCCCAGAGCGAGCTTTGCCTTCTTACCATCTCCGCCCCCCGTGTAGAAGGAGACCTCTCGAGACGGCTTATGAGCGGCGTTCGTGATGACGTTCTCATCAATCCCAAAATGCTTGACATAGTGCTTCACGCTCCCAAGGTGTCTTCCGGCCCCGGAGTCATCTATCCACTCAACCTTGATGGCGGACGGATCCCCGGAGAGACACTGTTGAACAGGTGCGGCAAACGTCGCGAGAGTGGCCAGGATGCGGGGCATCCAACCACGCGTGCCCAAAAGGACTCGACGTTGCCACTCATTTGTTGGAGCGGAATCGGCTGCAGGGAGTGCGTAGACTTCCTCAGCTGTGTCTGCGGGTGGCGGCGGTGCCGGCTCACTCGACTTGGTACCTCCGGTTTCAGCGACAGCGGTGGCGCCTACTATCGATGCCAATGCCACGTGTGCTGGGGCCTTGGCGGGAGGTTTAGCGGCGGCAGCCTTCTTCGGTGGAGGCGCTATGGTATGTGAAAAATGGCAGCTATCCCCAAAGGAGCAAGTGCCGGTACCATGGAAACGCAGACACGGCATCTTAGCTTTCTGTTCTGCTGTCATGTCCTTGGTCTTGCCTTTGCCCTTTGTAGCCCCTTTCTTTCCACCCTTGCCGGCCTTGCCACCCTTGCCTGGCTTCCCATTGAACCCGGCGGCGGCGTTTACCTGCGCAAGCTTAGCGGCTGCGGCTGCAGCGGCGGCTGCGTTCGCTTTGACTGCGGCAGTCTCGGCCTCTGCCTTGGCTGCTGCTCCCTTTGTCTTTGCGGCAGCCCCTCCAGCCTTCTCTTTCCCCTTGCCTTTGGCCTTGTCGGCCCCACCTGGTCCCTTAGAGAGGGCACCGTCTATCACGCGGGCATTTTCATCATGGAGTTGCTCCAGAAGCCACGTGTGGATGCGATCCCAAAGGTAACTGAATGTGCGGGCGCGGCCTCTAGCCGTTGACGCTTTGAACTTTCTAATCTCGAAGTCGAATTGGCGGCACTTTTTGAACTTGAGGTGTAGCCAATGACCGAGCTTGTACTCGTCGGGGTGTTCATGCGCGGGGAGTGACTCCCTCGCGTAGTTCACCCGGTCAAAGAAAGACTGGATTTGAGCTTGGGAGAAACCCTCGAGCTCTTGCTGGTAGATGTGCTGTTCGCTGAGCATGCTCCCAGTCGCTGCATCCATATGCGAGCGGCGGTGGTACATGTACAGCATCCATCTGCCACAAGGCTGCTTTTCCTTCCGGCGGCAAGATTCAGAATAGGCCTGCAGCTCTAGGAAGAGATAGCTCATATGCTTCCTCCCGGAGTAATGATGGCCCTGCATGATCTCGCTGGCAATAAGCGCATCTAGATTTGGACATCCCTCTGTGTCAGAGAGTTCCTTCTCAGTTACGCCTAAGCGGAAGGCCTTGTTTGCCCAACGCCACAGAAAGTCTCCCTTCTCGGTGGCATCGAACCGTCTGATGTATGCCAAAAAGGCATTGAGCCATCCCCGTTGCTCCGCAGCGTCCCCGGCAAGTTTCGGCAGTTTAAACGAGGAAACCTCGCGCTGCTTTACTAGCTTCGCCTCCTTCTGTCTCTTGACGACTGAAGAAGTAACGCTTGCGGCGCCCGGCGCTGGATCGCTCGGGGACTGACTACCTGGGCCTGACTTGGACCCCCCTGGCGCTGCAGCGCTCGGGATGTCCGCGGCAGGCTTTGCTGCACCACATACGCTGCAAAAGTTGCTCCCAGGTCCTGCGGGAAACTGGGTGCCGCATGAAGTGCAGAAAGGTGTTGCCTGTGAAGGGTCTTCGACCGGATCTGGTTCGGAGTCCTCTTCTTCCTCCTCCTCCCCCTCCTCGTAGTACTCGTCGTCATCCTCCCCGTCGGGATCGTCGGAAGGGTCCGGGTCACTCCAGCAGTGCTTGGTGTATGGACGCGGAACGGCGGTAGGCGTTGCCTTAGGCGGCGTGACAATCGCAATGTGGGGTTGTCCGCACTTCCAGCAAAATGCTGCGTTTGGAACCTGTATGGCACCGCAATTTGAACACGAGAGAGGTGGCATCTCTGTGGATGCCGAGTTGGAGGCTGGCGGCTCTCCTCCTGGGCCGTTGGGGCCTGAGTTGTGAGCGCCATGCTTGGATGGGGTGCCTGCGTTGAATGCAGGCGGCTTAGTAGCAGCGTTCGTAGTCTCGGCGGTCGCACCTGGTGCGGCAGCCTCCCGGTCGTCTGAGGCTTGAGCCTCCCCCCGCGCGCGTGTGGGCGACTTCCCGGAGCTTCTACGCGCCGGCCGGCTGATCGGCTTGGCGGTAAAGGCGTCTATCCTGCCGATAAGGGCGGATAGAGAACTGCTAAAAAGGTTTTCCAGCCGACTGATCCGATCATCAGAAGAAGGCTGAGTGCTCTCTGCGGGAGCAAGTGGCGCCGAACTGCTCACTGCGGCGGCAGATTTCGGCGAGCGGATGATGGGTGAGTGGAACTCGTCAGGAGTCCTGAGCCCATCAGGAGGGGTTGAGACATCGTAATGCTCAGGTCCCGTCTTTTTCCACCTTGGAAGCAGAAGCGGAAGCTCGCCCTGTTTCCGTTTGTACCTGTCAATAGCGGCGAGATGTTGTTCGCGCTCTTCGAGGGCTACCTTCTCAGCTGCTGCGTTGTCAGCATTGATCTTGGCAATCCGCTCCTGGACAGATATCTCTAGTTGCTGGGCTCGCGCCTCAGCTTGTCGAAGCCTCTCCTCAGCTGTCTGAGCAGCGGCAACGGCGTGTGCAGCTTCGCTTTGGGCCGCGGCTACAGCCGCCCTGCCATCTGAAACTGTCTGGTTGACTATCTGCTCGGCTTCGACTGAAACTCGAGCGACTTGCCCTTGTGCCTCCTGGGCCTGTTGCCTGGAGGCGGTAACCTCGCGTTCGGCCGCTGCGGCGACCTGCGTGACTACCTGCTCCGCATCTGCAGCGCGCTGCTGCAGTTGCAGGGCAATGTTGGGATCAACGCCGACCACAGCAACCTGCTGCAGGTTGCTCGTATTTTCGAAGTTGATTTGTTGATAGTTGTTTTGTTGGAAGTTTATGCCGTCCAAGTCTACCTCCATGTCTGCGTCGGCGGTAGGCGGCCCGTGTGGTAGTGACGTAGCCACTTGCCACAACTCATCATCCCTTGCCCCTAATACTATTACCCCTGCATCCTTCGCTCGCGCGATCGGTCGCGGCGGTCGGCGACGAGACGACGAAGGTCTTTCCGAAGAGCTGCGGCGTCTTCGGGACTCATTTCGAATAGCGGCGTAAGCGGTCGACTGCGATGCGGGAGTGGAGTCGGTGGAAACCATCGAATACACGGAACCTGCATCGGACCTGGCTACCGCGGGGGCAGCCCTCACGCTAACTAAGGGCCCTGGGGCACTAGAGTCACTAGTAGAGGTTATGTTGAGAGATGATGTGTTGGCGGTATCGGACCCTGGCGGGGTAAACCCCGTAACGTGTTCGGCCATCTTCCCTGGAGTTTGGGGCACTCTCAGGGCGCGGGCCCTAGAGTGCTGCTGTTATGCCTGCTGTGTGTGAATAAATAGGCGACCTATGAATTAAAAGGAACTATGTGCAACAGGCGGCGAGGGCTCGCTTCCCCGTACGAGTATGGCGATACTCAAACGGGTCCGAGAGTCCTCGCAATGATGATGCGATGATCTTTTTGCTGCGGCGCCAGCGACAAGCGGCTGCTACAACGTCTTAAAAACACTCAAGCTCAAGAACCTGCCTGCGCACGCAACGGTTGCAGTATACCAGATTGCGACTCGCGCCTGCGTATACGTCGTTCGTGGTGCGAAGGTGTGCTACACTTTTGCGAGAAGACGGTGGCTGAGCGACTGCTCACCGCCTGGCCCTGGTGCCCCCTGTATCTCCAAGGAGTCGTATCACTGGCCTTTTGCCGATCTTCTCGCGCTGATGTCCGGTTCCGCCTTGACCTTTCCAACGAGTGAGTGCGTCAATGTCCCACATTGAGAAATTCGCGTCTTCGTAGTATCGGTCCGCGGCTTCTGGGCAGTCAGTTCTGTAGCGGATGCCTGGGTCAGGCCTGAGGATGCTCTGGGCTCTTCGCTCAAGATCGTACCTCCTGACGGGATCGTCAAGATCTCTGGCGAAAGCCTCGAGAGCGTGGTGTGGGGAAGTGAATTCCCTCACATCACCTTGCCAGCGATTGTGCTTTGCACGCTCTGCCTCTGTCCTGCCGCCGCCGACTAAGTAATATGCTAAGCCGGCTTCGGCGCAGGCCTGGCAAGTGCCTGCGTGGTCGTCGACGATGGCGGCGCACCCCTTTTCAAAAGCAAACAGATCCTTTCCTCCAGTCGTCCGATGTCGATCGATCCTGTAACTGTCTCTTATACACATCTGACGCTGCCGACGATCTACTCTGTGT
>OJCC01000111.1_pt1 | contig 10581 bp, 2 predicted proteins | sample 1591771 | NCBI WGS metagenome assembly OJCC01 (sample SAMN05416741, study PRJEB24817) | seawater metagenome | isolation source: Sea water | place: Canada:Atlantic | collected 2013-07
TTCGATCCAAGACGTCGTCCGCGGATGCACTGATTCTTTCAGCGCCTTTGCCCAGGAATTTCCCGATGTCAATCACCGTTCGTAATTTTGTATCGCCGCGATGCGGTCTTGGAAATATGGGGTTGCCGTGAGCGTCTCTAATTAGTTCTGGTTCTTGGAGTCCGAGCACATGATAGAAATTGTAGCCATCTGGCATTGTAATCTCATGATAGTTCTTGCTCGTGAATGTCCGGTTCAGTGACTTATCATATGGGTCAAAGAATATCGGCACATCTCCTATGATACCTAGCGCCACGCCCCATCGTGATTTAGTGCGATCGATTCTCGATCCTTTCACTTTTGGGCTATGGACTATGCACACACTTCCGAGAGTCACCATATGGTGTAACCTGTTATCACATTGTCTTCGTGAAATTTGGCTCGCCGTGATCTCCTCGAGTGGCCTAATCGCGTCCCCGTCATTACTTTGAATGTTACGGGCTAACGGAAATAGGTTTCGTAGTGCTGCTCCCTGATTCACCGCATCTTCGATGAAAATAAAGGGTAGGTTGTTTTCGAGCAATATGCTCTTGGCAACAACCTCTATTTGCTTGCACGCATTTTCCGCGTGAGCATTGGACCTTTTGTCGTCCGGTGAGCTCCACATTACCGTGATGCCCACTTCCTTGATCATGTCCATAAACTTGGCATTTTTGTAGTTCCACTCTCCCGCCGGGTCAAGGCGTAGAGCTTGCATAATTGGATGCCCAAGTTTTGAGAATAGTGGGTTGTTCCTTGCGGTTACCACCCAATCTCTTATTGCGTCCGTGGACTCCGATCGTGCCTTAATTGGTAGGCATACGAAGAATCCACTAGCAATATCACGCAGTACAATTGTGTACTTGTTGCCATGTCTTGATGGGTGAGACCATGTTATGGTGTCCCCAACAAACGAGTGCCCCGTGCGTGTTTCTATGAACGGAATATGTTTGGACGCTATGCGTCTATGAGATCCCCGTATCATCCGGCAGATGAAGCAATTGGGATAGTAACCCAAGTGCCCACGCCTTTTGTGGAGCTCAAATTCCGTCATATTTTTCAGCTTCGACTTTGCCATGCCCGCCTTGGTGCCCTTGAGTACCGCGTCATTGCGTTCGTAGTCCTTGATCTTGAAGTCCTCGATATTGTCGTAGTCTGTTTCCTCATCTGAGGTTGGGAAGAAGTCTGGAGTGCGGTCGGGAGTATCCGGTTGAATTTCCACCGGTCCCGCGCTAGCGTCAATGGAACTTTGCCATTCCGCTTCCTGTTCCGAGTCATCCTCTTCGGATGTGTCTCGGAGTTCTTCCGTGAAGTTATCTGATTCGTCCGAGTACATGAAATTTCCATGTGTTGCCATAACTTTGTCGATGGTCTCGGCGTCGTGTTGGCTTGTAGCGAACACTGCGAATTCTTGTAACTTATTTCTTGATGATCTTGATCCATTGGCCGTATACTTGGTCGATGATCTTGATTGCCCGTGTTGCCATTTTGGTCTGTAATCGGGTTCGTGGTGGGTGGTAACTTTGACCCCCGCCACATATTTTGGTATGGTCCTCGGTGTTCCGTTGAGGCTGTATGAGCCCATGTCCATACTTGATTCGAGGTGCCTCGCCATAGCTTTGCTCCTGGTCGAGTCCTCGGATATTGTATACATTTGATCGTCCCATGCGTCGATTCCGGGATGCATTGAGTCATCCTCCCGGAGTGCTTCAAAATGTTGATGAAGCTCGCATTGACATTTGTTCGATGATGATGGTCTTCCGTCCATATGATGTTTCGTTCGATGATGGTAGACCGGTTTCGTTTCTAGCTCGTCCTCGTCGCAGTACTCCGTCATTGATACCGCGTAGCCTTTATCAGCCTTGGACCTGTTGTGTATTGAGCTTGAGTGGGCGCGTATTTGTTTGCGTCCCTTGAAAGTTGATTTCCGCCGTGCTTCGTATTCGATGTTGTCGATGCCGTTGTCTTGCTCGAAGCGTTGTTCTTGAATCTTGTCTAGTCTTCGTTGCATTTCACGGTCGGCTGCTGTCCAAGATAGCGTATTTTCCCTTGATCTTGCGGCGTTCCTATTGGTTCCGCGTGATGAAGCCATTTGCATGTACTTCTCGGCTTTTCGTCCGTAGTGTAGGGCTTGAGATTTATTCTCAGCCATAATAAGATGCATCATGAAGGCTCCCTTTTTGGAGTCCCATGACATTGGGAGCGTCTTGGTAGTTGTCCCGTCGTCGCCTTCTTGGCGTAGGACACATGTCATCCCCGAGCGTTTCGAGGGTAGTATCATGTCATAATTCTCACGTCCGTAGATCGATGAGAGTGATAGTAGATTTTCATTGAGTGAATCTAGTGTATCAACTTGATGCTTGATGTAACCACCTTTGTGGCCACCAAGTCCTTTAGTGTCTAACGCATAGAAATGCGCCGTGCCGCGGACTCCGCCGCGCACTTTTTCGGATCCTTGGAATCCGGACACTACCGCTGGTGATCGGTATTGCGCCATCACGAAGTCAGAGTGGTCACTCTTAATCAACGTAGATGCACATCCCGTGTCTACCATTACGGATATGACCTTAAAAGGTCTTCTTTCTTCGGCCCCCTCTAGTGTGAATTCAACTAGTGGGTGGTCGCCATCTAGGCTTAGGTCTTGACTTGTTCTAGACCTCGTGTTGTACGCGTAGATGTTTTGATCAAATCGTTCCCTGGCTTGACTTTGAAGCCTGATCGGATATCCGCCAATGTCATGTTGGCGTAGTCCTACGATTCGTTTGGCTTGATTTTCCGGTAGTCCTTTCCTGATGAGCTTCCGGATGCATATTTCTTGTCGCCGAGTCTTATTCGGCGTGAGCCTGTTGATGTCCTTGACTAAGTCGTCGAGGTTCATGTGTTCCATTATTCCTTTGTTGATGAGGTCGAGCTCGTCCGTGACGTGTTCTTCTTGTGTGAAGTCGATTTTGACTTCCTCTTCGAAAATGGGTGACTTGACCTTGTTGCCCTTCTTTGACCGTGATGAATTGTCGTCCTTGGTCCGTACTTGTGAGGGAGGTCTTGGTACGATTAGCCTTTTCCGTTCTTGACGGAGTTTAACTATTTCGTTTTCTTGCAATTTAACCGCCTTCTCCGAAGCGATCTGCTTGTTCTTCTCGATGTTGTATAACGTGGTAGCTTCCTTGGCGTCAGCCTTAGCTTTTTCGGTTGTTTTTCTAGCCGAATCACGTTCCTTGTACTTCATTGTTACCGCTTGTTTCGCGAAATGAAGTTTCATAGTCTTGACCTTGGAAGCATTTAACTCATTGAGTTCTTTGTCTTCCTTGACCCATTGACTTAGTTTTCCATGATTTGGATCTGGAAAACCTTTCATGTGGCGTCTATCCTCCGCGCTTATTACGTCGGGGATGTATTTGAGTTGCCATGCACGAAATTCCTCTCCCATGAGAGCTTTGACGGCGTACTGAATTTCTTCGTCTTGCCGTGCCGATGAACTTGTAGTTTTGGTCGGCATTTTCGTTTCCACGGCCTTGATCGTTGCTTCTTTCTTAAACTTGTGTAGATAGCTTCGTACCGTGGGTTTATGTGACCTCCGTAACTTTATAGTAGGAGTCATAGACCGCGCTCGTCGGCGCTTGTCTTTATTATGTGCGTGTCTTTGACGCGGTGGTGATGATCGCCCTCGTTGGCGCGATCTGCATTTGGATCTCTTTGGAGTCCTTGCTTTTGCCCTTGTACTTATTGTACGGGCTACCACATATTGACCGCCCTTATTGGCGCGGTTCGCATTTGGATCTCTTTTGAGTCCTTGCTTTTGCCCGGGCTCTTGAGCCTCGGGTGCTGGTCCTACTACTTCGTAAGTAGCGAACACTTTGAAATTATCTGTTAGTCCAACATCACATGTTGTTTTCTCCGGAGTCATGTTGACCGGAGTACCGTCTATGGACGGCATTGTCGATTCCGTGTTGAGTCGTAGCCCGCGAACTTGTCGTCGATGCGTCTTGTCTTTACTTTTTGGCGAATTTTCTTCGTCCGAATCTTGAGTTGCGGCGATAGCAATTGTTGCTTCATCTCGTCCGCTTACCGTCCTTTTGAGTAGCGGTAATCCCTCTTCACATCCCGATGTAACTTTCTTGAAATTTGTGGCCATAGTCGTCATTGACTTGATGGCCTCTTGTTCGGGTTGAGGGTTCTTACATGTTTTATGGTCCCACCTTAGGTGGCTTTGGAACATTTTTCCAATCCCCATAGTTATGGGTTTGGATTCCACTTGATTTTCGAGTGGTACTGATGCGACATTCACAGATTTTCTGGAATTTCGATCGACTTCAAAATTTTGAAGTTCATTTGACTGGCAGTCTGGTATGGCCAGTGATTTTTCCGAATCTGAATCTTGTAGATTTTTCGGATCATGGATATTTTTAGAATTCACATTTTCATAATTCTCAACTGAATTTTTCACTTCAGCTGTATCCACTAGTGGAATCCCGCGGCCGGTCTTATCGGCGGGGACAACTGCTCTCGATTCATGATCAATTGTGGCAGTCACGGTATGGGTAGTACACAGTAGAACACTGCCTGCACCACCCATCCGTCCCTTGTCTTGCCTCTGACTGACTGCTGTTAGCATGTCTAGTTCTGGGCATTCGACGGCAGCTGCGCTGCTGTCATGCGCGCCGGGCTCGGGATACGAGTCCTCGGTTGCTGCTGGGCCAGCTGCGGGCACCGCTTCGGGTGAGTCCGCCCTGGCTGCTGGGCATTGCTTCTGCGTGACAGGTTTTTCCTGCACGCGCGCTTGCTTGCCATGCTGTGGCGCGTTCTGCGCCTGCGCATCTTTATCGTCCCGTGCGTCGCTGGCTTTTGCCAGCTGTTCGTAACACCGCAGGTCAACTGCGTGTTCGAGTTCCGCGTTCGGGTCCGTGCGCTTGGTGGTGTCTTGCACCTGCCTTTCCTTTATATTATTATTAGTATTATCGTTTGGGATAGTGCTATTCTGCCTATCTATATGCCCTGTTTCACTCGCGCTTTCGCGGTGAATGGCATTGTGTTTTCCCGTGTATTTTGTTTTGTATTTAATACCTTGTGCGCGCGAGAACGCGGTGACCGCTTTGCGGTATTGTGTTTTAATCTGCTCCTCGCTACTTGTGTTTATAATAATATTAGTCACTGCATTGCCTGTGGCTAATGCCAACTGTGTTGTGTGATCTGTATTTGTAATACGTGTAGTATTCCCCGTTGTTTTGTGGGTATTTGCAATGGCATTGTCATTGCATATGACTGCCATGCATTGCATTGTGCCGTCATTTTTAGGTCCTGCTCGCGCGCCCGCTGACGCGCGCTTTTGTGCGCATTTATTAATGCGCTGCATACCTTTAGGTGCGTGTCGTGCTTGTGGTGTCGGCGTGTCGCCGTACAGCTCGTGCATGCCCTGTTTCAGGCCCTGTGGTATGGGCCTCTTCTTCCTGCAAGTGGGATTGGAGGTGGTGTCCCCCCGCCTCCATGCAGTTGCGCCTTTTTCCTTCCATTGGCTCCCCTTAATAGTATTTTGGGAGCTAAGGTTTACTCTGGCGCTGCGTCGCTCTTCTTTAGAGTGCGCAGGGTAATAGTTATGGCTATACCCCATAGTATTTGATATGATATCTTCAATGTCATTGTCAGTTTGTTTGTCATGACTGCCTGGCTGTCCAGGTCTTTGAATACTATTATCTACAATGCCATGGCATTGTTGGCTATTAATAGCCTGCGCTTTCAGACTGCGCTCACTGCGGCGTGTCTGTTGCTGCTCCCGCTTTGCGAGGCTGCGCGCGCGCTTAAGCACTTCGTGCTCAGCTGTCTGCGTTGAGGTAACGCCCTGGTGCTGCTTGTAACTGTTTTTCTTTTTGACAGTTTTAGCTGCTCTGGAGGTAGGTTTAGTATGATTCCTGTTCATCATACATGCCACATTTTGGCCTCCCATTTCATTCCTCCAGTAATTAGTTACGCCTCCTGGCTCGGGCTTAGCCCGTGTTTCATGGAGTGCGTCTTGTACTGCTTGTGTAATCATAGCAGTAACCTCATTTGTTTTCCATGTGACAGCCTTTTTGGGCTTCATGGTATTAGATGGTCTTGCACTCGCCCCTTTTGGGCGCAGTGCTGATCCTGTGTGCATTGCCGTTTGTTTGTCTTTTAGATTGAACGGTTGCTTCCCCCTTTGAAAGCTAGGTTTCTTTTGGGGGTAATTAGTTTGGGGTTGCTTTGCATTGCCCCCTCTGTTATTATAGGTTGCTTTGGCTGTGGCCTTCCATGGCCTGCCTCCACCCCTGCTCGTATTATTACGAGTCCAGCTGCTTCCCTTTTTGGGTCCCTTAGCATACTGTGTCTTATTTTGGGGCTTGCTCCTAGGTCCCCCTGGTTTGGGGGTAAACGTGTTTGACCTGCGCGGTTTGTTATCCGTGCGTCTGTTTGTGGGACTCTTCTTTTTGGTGTCCCCTGTGTATTTACTCATGTCAAATAATCCCGTATTGGTGTTGTTGTAATACACGTTTAGATGTGATCGTTTTCTAACATCTGTAACACTCATTTTTATCTTCTGTTGAACATGTTCTACTGTACTGAGAAAGAGAAGTATTTGTTCTAAGCAATCATCAGGGTCTGACCCTTCCCTTGGTTCCATCCAAGGTGATAAGTATGATGCAAACAGTGGGTTTTTCTGTATTAATATCCCTATAGTTAGAGAGATAGTTTGCCAGGGTAGTTTCAAGTCTAATACTACTGCGTGGTCTAACATTTTACGTGCGTTTTTAATGGCCTGTTCAATGGGCTGTGTTGCGAATAACGCGTATGCCCCGGCGCATTGTTGTTTCAGAATCAGTAGGTCTGTAAACGAACTTGATTCGTGGAAGAAGACGATGGAGCAGATGATGCTCATAGCATCGTCGACTCGGCCGTGCGTGAGTGTGCGCATCTTGCCGTGACTCCCGTTGGACCTTAGTCCAAGGTAAGTTCGTGTTCTTGCGTAGTTTTGGTGAGACATTACTTGGTAGAGTAGTTTGTTAGCCCTATTATATCTTTGGTTAAAAGATTTGAATGGGCTGGTCTCAAGGTATTTGGGGTCTGTAGTGCATGGGGGCGTCCACCTGATTTGTGATACTGTTTCCCCTCTCCCAATACTTCCCTCAGTATTTTTCTTACTGTTGCGCCCAAGTGACTCATATAGGAATGGTATTAAGGGTGCACATTGTATGGGGAAGTTACTTACGTGTTTGTCTAGCGACACTCTGAATAGTTGTGCTGCGTAGATGCTTGGTTTTGCGCCAAGCCCCTCTGGTATTTCAATTTTAACACGTGTAGTATGCATTTGGTATTCTTCCTTGTATGTTGTATGGAGTCCAAAAGTGACTTCTAGATATGTTCTAAGTCTCTGTTTTAGAGTTTTGTTGTATTTTGCAACCGACTCTAGCATACTTTGTACCTTTTGTAGTTTGATTTCTGGGGGTTCACCAGAAGTAAGGTCGTCTGTCACAGTTTCTCTGTGCAGTACGCCTCCCGCTGATGGTGCAGGGGTGCTGTCGAGGCTGCGCACCACATTGGTGCTGCCTTCTGTTTCATTTCCCTGCTCAAACATTAGTTTGGCCTCTTTTTGTCCGAGTGACTCGGCTCTCTCTCTGCAGCTGTCCATTTGAGTGTAAATTTCATTTAACTCAAAGACTTGCTTGCGCAGTGCGCTGCTGCTGGTGAGGAGAGTCACCTCCGCGCTGGAGGTGATCGTGGCATCGCGCTCTCGCGGATGGGGGCCTACTCCCCCGAACAGGTCCGCTGCGCGGCCGTTGTCCGTGCGCTGTGCGCTAAGCGAACCAATTTGTCCGCCTAATAACGTATCGTTATAAGGAGTTTGAGGTGGCTCTTGTGCCTGCCTCTTTATTATAGATTCGAGGGATGATATTCTTTTCATCATTTCAAATTCTATTTCTTTTGATGACATGGGTTCAGGTTGTCCAATGACATTGTCATTTTCGGTGTCATTGCCTGATTCTTCCCCTGTCTCATTCCCGTTTTGCCCGCTTCTTGTATTGCTTGGCATTGTTGCTACTATTTGTTAGTTAGTCAACGTTTTTCTAGTCTTATTTTTAGACTATGTTGCTGATTATAATCAGTCTTATATGTTACTTAGTTTTGGCCCTAATTTTTGGGTCCAAAAATCTACTAAGTCTTTGCTCCTCCCTTTTGTGTGCAGGCCGCTCTTTGTTGGCGCGCGCTGCAGGAGTGCGTGTTGCGGAGTGTGCGCGGAGGGTGCGGAGGAGACGCTGTCGTGCACACGATGTGTGACTAGTATAAATAGAATTTATAATTCTATTATAGTAGCACAGTGATTGTGTCACAGTGGGGCACGATTCTCGTGCTGCCCGTTCTCGGCTCTCCCTCTCTCTCGCTACGTCTGGCCTCGCGTTTTTGTTTTACGCGTATTCCAGCTCCGTCTTTATCTCCGTGCGAGCTTGTTCACGTTCTTGTTGAAGTCCTCCTTTGCCGGGCACGAGTTGCCCGGGGGTCTTGCCTCCGTGGCCGTGAAAGTGCGCGTAATACGCGCTTTTTGGATGTTTTGCGCACTGTTCGGCGCGCTTCCTTTTGAAGCCGTTTCTCTCCGAGCTTGCACCGTCCCTTGGGTACGGCGACTTTCCGTGATGTTTTCTGGGGATATTTTTCTGTGTTTCGATGAATTTACCTTTTTGGATGTTCTCGTACACGTCTGGCCGTTCTATCGGGCCGCGGCCGGATATTTCTTGATTCGCGTGGTCGATGTTGAACGGGATGAAGGATGCTGATGGTGGAGGTTGTTTGCGGTCGTCTTCTCGTGATGCGGCCGCCTTGTTCTCCTTCTTGGTGACCGTTCTTGGGTCTTGAGGATGTCCGTGCTGCTCTGTAAGGTCAATCTTTGCCTTGAGCGCCGTGATGACTTCTGCCCCAGTGTCTGAGTGCAGATTCTTGTAGTTGTCCTCCTTGTCGTGCTCCGTGAACGCGTTTTCGGCACGTTTCAGGGCTTCGTCGACCTCCTCGTAGGTCAGGTCGATTATTTCCTCGTCAGCGTACACGTTGAACGTGGTACTGGCGCGAACTTCCTGAACTTGGCTTTTCTTTCTCGCCTGCCGATTCCTGTAGTTGTTCTTCTTGCCCCAGTTTCTCAGGAAGAAGTTGAGTTGGACGTTCAGGTCCACGGACGTGCTTTCTTCAAGTAGTTCTGTCACCGCAGCTGCGGTGTACTCGAAGTCGTCCTGAGCGTTCTGGCGGCGGTGTCCTCCTTTGAGGTAGATTTTGATGTGGTCGTAGTGCGTGTTGTGGTCCGCGATCTTGAGCGGTGTGCACTCCGCGGCCGGCTCGTAGGTGACGCCGCGCCTTGCCTTGAAGATGATGCGGGTGACGAAGCCTTTGTCGTCGTTGGTCTTGTAGAGTGCTCCTTCTAGTTGCCGATGGATCACGGTGAAGCCGAGCGCTGCCGCGATGGTGATGACCTTGTGCGCTTCGCCGCCGTCTTCAGTGCGCCACAGTGACGCGTATCTTTGGGGGGTGAGGTTGTTCACGAGATCCACTCGTGCAGTTCCCCCCTCGTGAACGAATCGCTGATTCTGTGCGAATCCGTTCAGAGCTTTTTCTTGCTCTTTGAGTACTGTTGTTGTCCAGAAGTGAAATGCAGTGTATTTTGGCCTGCAGCTTCTGACGTTTCGGATTTGTGTATCCGGATTTGTGAACTCGTCCACGGGTGGCTCTGCTGTGTACACACGTATACGTGTAATACAGGTCTGATCCGTGGTTTGATACCGTGGGAGATTTTTCCCCACGAGTTCGTGGTACTGGCTTGGCTGCTCTTTGGTGTCGAGCGTCAGCCAGATGTATTCAGCGGGATCCCCGTCTGAATTGAGCAGTAGCTCTTCTCGCCCTTGGGTTGGACGAAGGTGTCGTGCTGTCCCTGTGTTCGTGATTCCGCGAGATCTTTCTCGTGGCGCACGATACACTGGGAAGGTACAGGACAGGGTTAGTACTTTTTGGTGCGTACTTTGTTCCCTTTTCTGTGCGTGTACCAGGCACCGTAACAGTCGTGAAGTGGTGGGTATGAAGACCCACGTGCTTATACGATCGGGTGTATGATATATTAGTGCGGCGTGTGGTGGTGAAGAATGTGTGAATGCGTGTGTGTGTGCAAATTCTTTCCTTCCCTTACGCAGCTATCTGTGCCAGCAGAGTCTCAGGCCCAGCGACGAACTCTCGTCGCGTTCTGGAGGTGCTGGCGCTCAGTGTGTAGTGGGTACAGAAAAGTTGAAGCCGTGTATCGGTGTAGCTCCCTGTCCGTGCGCACCCAAGTGTTTGTGGGAGCCGGACGACTAAGTGAGGCAGGTGAAATTTATGAAATTTTTATGATAAAATTTCTTTCCGTGAAAATTTTCCTAATTTCTCAACTTTGTTTTATCGAGTTGACGAACTCCGAGATTTTCTCAGAATCTGTGGGTCGTATCGATTTTTACTCTCTATTACCGTGGGTACCTTTATGCAGGTATGTGATCCACGTATGACCTATGTTACTGTTGACTAGACAGATAACCAATAGGTAGAATC
>OJCC01000113.1_pt1 | contig 10403 bp, 5 predicted proteins | sample 1591771 | NCBI WGS metagenome assembly OJCC01 (sample SAMN05416741, study PRJEB24817) | seawater metagenome | isolation source: Sea water | place: Canada:Atlantic | collected 2013-07
AGATCTACACAGAGTAGATCGTCGGCAGCGTCAGATGTGTATAAGAGACAGAACTGCAACAGGTCAGTATCAAAGAATGGTCTGGAGTGCCGCACATTGAGCAGGCTGATGGACGTATTTGGCTTAATCGTTTGGGTGGTAGAGTCATGATCAATGACACGGACGGTCTTCAAATGCGTATGACTCAACTCACTTCATCGCCATGGCAGTTTGATGGTTTTAAGGGGGAGGTAAACTGGTACTACGGCGCGAAAGTTAACCGTTTTAGTTCATCCACCATGGCCCTTGAGCTTGCTCAAGGGCAGGTTAATTTAAAAATGTCGGCTTCCTTTCCACGCAAAGGTTCGAAAGCAGAGCCCTTTATGCAATTGACTTTGGGTGTACAGAACCTAGATCTTGCCGCACTGCCCAGCTTATTGCCAGATCTTTTGCTGGGTGAAACATTAGGAGATTGGTTAACCACTGCTGCGCCCAAGGGGACTTTGGCTGAGGCTGCGCTCATTTATAATGGTCGTCCAGGTAACCTGTTGAGTGCTGCTGGGATTATGGCAAGGTCGATGCCGATGGCTGCCTATGTGCAAGCCCCCAGCTTGCGTTATCATCAAGATTGGCCTCAAATTGAGAGCTTAAGTGCTGATCTAACTCTAGGTCAAAAAGGGGCAGTGGTTAATGTTCGGGAAGGTCGGGTCGAACACAGCCAAACCACTCAATCGGTTCAAGGTTGGCAGATTGAGGTGCCCACGTATGCGCTGGTATCCAAACAGCGCCGTTATATAAAGGTGAGTGGCGAAATAGCAGGTCAAGCGGCAAAGATGATGACTTGGGTGCAGCAACCACCAATGAAGCTTGCTTTGCCATCCTGGCTTCTGGCGCTCAAACCACAGGGAGATGTTTCCTTGCTAGGCAGTGTGGCCATTCCTTTTGGTCATCAAGCAAAACCAAACTATGACTTAAAGCTATCTAGTAGCAACCTCAATGGTTACTGGGCTCCTTTGCAAATGGATATACGCCATGTTGAGCTTAAAGTTGATATGAGCTCTGCTAGTAATAGTGAAAGTGCAGGTCTAGGTGTGGGTGCGGGTATCGGCGCTATTGAAGGGGATGGTCTGATTGATGGTCAATTGGTGAGCTTTAAACGCTTGAGTAAAGTTGACCTTGCGAAACCTTGGATATCAGACCTACCTAAAACTATTTTAGACGATGCACATGCTAACTTGAGTGCCATGCAAGATGGTTTGACGCTAGAATTTGCAGGCCGATTAGCCCCAGATTACCTAAGCACTAAAATGGACCACTCATGGGCTCAAGAAACTTTAGGGTCGCTTCCGTTTGTGGCAAGATTTTCCACCTGCACTCTTCTGGGGTCTGATTGCACTGCGTTTAGTGCAGAGGTAGATTTGACTAAAGCAGATCTAGATCTGCCAGATCCTCTCCATGACTTAAAACAATTACAGTTGTTGGGCCATTGGCAGGCAGATCAGCAAAATTGGTATGCCAGTATTGATCAACATCAGCTTGCCATTAATATGGGTAGAGGAAAAAGTTCACCCAAAGTAAGTCTTCTTGGTGCCAATGTAGCTTTTCAAGGTGCCACAGAATGGGCGCAAAAGGGTCAATGGAATGTTAGTGGCCAAATGGACTCTGTGGACGTGGCGCCCTGGTGGGAGGTTTACCAACAATATATCAAACCCATGTGGGCAGGTTCAAAGCAAGATATGACAGAATTTGTATTGCCAAACATTGACGTTAAAATAAAACATGCCACCTGGCTTGGTTTTGATATTGATCAGGGCACTCTAAGTCTAGAAAGCTTGGCCGCAGATGGTGATTCAGTCACCCCTGTGCCATGGCGCATGCGCCTAACCTCAGAGCAGCTATCAGGGAAAGTGGACTATTTTGGTGCTGACCATCCGCTAGTAGTGCATGTTCATCATGCGCATTTTAATTTTCCTGAGCCCAGTGTCGCCACTAATAGTGAAACAAGTACTGAAACAGTTGACGATAAAGATGTGCTAGAAAATATCGATCCTAGCAAATTTATTGATGCTGATGTGTCTATTGACGAGTTGCTTAAGAATGGAGAATCCTATGGGCAGTGGCAGTTCAAAGCTCGGCGAGTAGGCTCGCAGGTTAGTGTGCATGACCTAGATGCGTACATTCGTCACAGTCATTTGCAAGGCAATCTAATTTGGAGCAAGGTCGATGGAAGTCATCGTACTCAATTCACTGGACAAGTTGCATCGGATGATATGGCCAGCCTACTTGTGGACTGGGGTTATGATCCTTCTTTCGTGGCTGAGACTGCTGCCATTGAGTTACAGCTAGACTGGCCAAGGTCTCCCTTAGCATTTGCCATAAAAGATGCCAGTGGTGATTTAGGACTGCGGTTTAAGAAAGGTAGCTTTTCGTCTACGCCTAATGCAACTTCAGGTTTAAAGGTATTGGCCTTGCTGGATATGAGCCGGCTCATTAGACGCGTTAAGTTGGATTTTTCTGATATTCTCCAACCGGGTTTTAGTTTTGATAGTATTACTGCGCACTATCGTTTTGATCAGGGTGTCGCAACTACTTTGTCGCCGGTCACACTAAAGTCTACGGCATTAAATTTATCTTTGGACGGGTGGATTGATTTTAAGCAGCGCCAAGTGGACAATAATTTAATTATTACCTTACCCGTAGCAGAAAAGTTGCCATTAGCGGCCTTGATAGCCGGTCTGCCGCAGCTAAGCGGTATGATTTACATTGTTAATAAACTCATTGGTGATGAGCTATCTACCTTCACGAGTGCTCGCTATAGTGTTTCGGGTTCGCTTGATAACCCAGATGTCAACTTAGTGAGAATATTCGACAAAGACTATCAAAATCAGTCGGTGCAGGAGCGTATTGAAAATGTCATCCCCACCCAGTAAGCCTAACTCAATGTCATCTGAAGCTGTCAACGTAACGGGTCATGGGCCAGCAGTAGCAGTGGTGCAATTGGTCAGTAAACTTAGTGTTGATGATAATCTACGTGCAACAGCTGTGCTTATTCAACGGGCAGCCAAGCAGGGTGCCAAATTGGTGATGTTACCAGAAAGCTTTGCCGTTTTTGGTGACCCTCAGATGGTGGCACATGGTGCAGAGGCATCACTGCCTCAGCATGGCTTGCGCCTCTGGTTATCGCAGCAAGCTAAGGCTAATAATATATGGCTAGTTGGGGGCACTATTCCGTGTCAACAAGGCATACGAGATATAAATAAGGTGCGCTCTGCTTGTTTTGTCTACGACAGTGAAGGAGATGAAGTTGCGCGCTATGATAAGATCCATATGTTTGATGTGGACATCGAAGACAGTCATGGCAGTTATCGTGAATCTGATACCTTTGAAGCTGGTGATCAGTTGGTGGTGATTGACACTCCAGTGGGCAAGGTCGGCTTGACCATTTGTTACGATTTACGCTTTGCAGAAATGCATGCTAAATTGGTGGATTTGGGAGCCCAAATTATCGTCAATGGAGCGGCCTTTACCAGAACCACAGGTCAAGCGCACTGGCACACATTATTGCGTGCGCGAGCCATCGAAACCCAGTGTTACATGCTGGCAGCATCGCACGGTGGTCAGCATGATCATAGGCAAACCTTTGGCCATTCAATGATTATTGATCCATGGGGTGAGATTTTAGTGGAGTTAGGTGAAGGCCCAGGTATCGCTGTTGCACGAATTGATCTGGACCATTTAAAGACGATAAGACGTGCCTTTCCATTGCAATATCAACGTCGCTTGAAATAAAAAAACCAGCAGTTGAGCTGGTTTTCTAGTCTGGCTGAGTCTTAAAACTCTTGCCAATCATCGTCACTTTTTATGACAGGTGTTGGTTCATGCTTGCCAGCTGGCGTGGTCATTTCTGCCAAGGCTTGTTTGCCAAATACCTGTTCTGCTGAACGTAATGGCGCGGCAGACGGGGTGTGAATTCCAGAGGCAGTCACTTTAAAGAAGGAAATCTGATCTTTCAGTGCTTTAGTTTGATCGCTTAAGGAGTAACTTGAAGCTGACGACTCTTCAACTAACGCAACGTTTTGTTGGTTAACATTTTCCAACTGGCCAACAGCAGAATTAATCTGGTTAACGACAGCTGTTTGCTCACTCGTTGCAATGGCAATTTTAGCCACGATATCATTAACTTGGGTAATCGATTGACTGATTGACGCCAACGACTCACCCGTTTGATTGACTAAGTTTCGGCCCTCTTTGACCTTATTCGAACTATCATCAATAAGCACCTTAATATCTTTCGCTGCATCAGCTGCCCGCTGAGCAAGTGTTCTTACCTCACCTGCGACTACTGCAAAACCTCGGCCATGCTCACCCGCACGGGCGGCCTCAACAGAAGCGTTTAGAGCCAATAAATTAGTTTGAAAAGCAATGCCATCAATTAAAGTGATAATAGGTACAATCTTACTACTGGACTGTTCAATATCACCCATAGCTTGAACCGCTTTGTTGACCACTTCCACCCCATCAGACGTCTCTTGTTGAGTGCTTACTACCAGCGTTTGTGCTTCGTTCGCACGGTTTGTGTTGTGTTCAATTGTGGCTGCCATCTCTTCCATACTCGAGGAGGTCTCCTCTAAAGATGCGCTTTGCTCACTCGTGCGTTGAGACAGATCATCAGAACCATTGCTGATGGCGTTAGCATTTGAAGCCACACTATCAGTAGCTTGTAGGACAGCTGAAACCGTTTTTTCCATATTTTCAACTGAACTATTGAGGGCAGATTTTAAATCTTCTAGGCGGCCTTGATAGACACCCGTAATGCGTTGAGTCAGATTGCCATGGGCCATTTTTTCTGCCATCACAGTGGTTTCACTGAGGGCTTCAGCAATGGCTTTAATGGAGTTATTGACACCTATTTTAAGTTGATCCAAATCACCTTGGAGAGGGGTTTCTACCCGCAAGTCAAAATTACCTGCTGCTGCAGCACTCATCACTTGGTTAATTTCACCAATGGCTTGTTCCATGGTTTGCATAGTGTTTGTGAGAGTGGTGCGGAAGTCAGACCCAATGGCGCTTGCACCCTCTAAACGGTAACTAAAGTTACCTGTGGCAATGGCTCTTAAGACTTGCTCAAGGCCATCCATGGTTTTCTCTACGCTATCCGCAGAATTGTTAACACCCGCTTTTAAGGTGCCTAGATCACCCATAAAATCAAGCTCAATACGATTGTCAAAACGGCCCTCAGAAAGGTCTGTCACCACCGTATTGGCAGCACCAATGGCGTGTTGTAAGGATTCTAAATGCTGGTTGACTGCGTTAGCCATTTGACCAATTTCGTCAGTTGAAACGATATCAGTCACGCGCAGAGAAAAGTCACCTGAGGCATCGATTTTCTTAAACAATTGAGACAATGATAAAATGGGGCGTCTGATTGAGCGCGACATAAAAAAGGCCAATATATAGATAAGCACACCACCAATAATACCAATCTGAAGGGCTAAGACTTTAAGTTCTTGAATAGGTGCAAAGGCTTCAGCACTATCAATTTCTGCAATCAACGCCCACCGTGTACCTAATATATTAACGGGGGTATATGACGAAAGAACGAGGTTACCATTGTAGTCAATAATAGTACTCGAGCCACTTTTGCCTGCCAGCGCAGCTTTTGTCGTGTCAGAATCAATACTACCTTTTTCAGGGTTGGCAAACGAGGCTTCGACGGTATGGTTGATGGGGTCAAGGAATGAATCAGAGCGCATTAAATAGTCAGCACCCACCAAATAGCTCTCACCTGTGGTGCCCATACCAGAGCGTTCAGCCATGACTTTATTGATACCATCGGTTGAGATTTGCAGGGCCACCACGGCTTTTATTTTGCCAGCAGCATTGGTTATAGGTTGGGCAATAAAACTAGCAGGGGCGCCATTAGAGGGTGCATAGGCTTCAAAGTCGGCAAAGCCAAATTCGCCAGTGCTCATGACGTCACGGACCAATCGACCTAAACTGGACTCTGCATACACCCCATTAATAAGGTTAGTTTGGTAGTCAGGTTCCTTAGTGGCCGTATAGCCAACATAGCCATCTGGCTTAATGATAAATAGGTCATAATAACCGTATGTTTCAATGTAGGAGTTATAGTGGGTGTTCTCTTTACCAGACAGATTTATATTGCCACACATGGATAGTGGACACATGGTGCGATCGATAGTTTTGCTGAGTATAGTGAGATCTTCTTGTGCTGATTTAAAGAAGTTTTCTATTTGGCCTTTTTTAATACTGCGTACTGTTTCAAGCTGATTTAAAGACTGTTTTTCTAAAGCTTTGGAGGCACTATCCAAAGTAGTAAGACCCAAAACAGTGAGTGGAATAATTCCTACCAGCAAAAATGCGGCAATCAGTTTTTTACTGATGCATATTTTAGCGAACAAACTTGGCATGAAATTCTTCTCCGTTTGGAATTTTTAGCGGAAACCAGTTTGAAAAACTGATCAAACAACTTCAATTTATCAACAGATTACACTCCTAGCTAGTTCATGGCTAGTGTGTTTGCAACAGTTCATGTCTAGGGCGAAGTTTAACAATGCAAAAGAACTGTTACTGCACAGCCTAAATTAGGTGCTACGCACTTAATAGCTAGTTAATGATCAATGCTGTACTAATTCCTTATCGGACTACCAAGGTCAAGCATACTTACAATGCGAGCTTGGGTATCCTTAGAGCGGGCCAAGCGCAAGAAAGATTCCCGTTCGGCATTAAACAAATCCTGCTCGCTCATCATGGTATTAGCTTTGACTTTGCCGCCGGTAAAAATACGGGCTAGTTCGGTACCTACCGCGACGTCGTGGGCAGTAATTTTTTGTTGATCTTCGGCTTCGAATAACCAATCCATCATTTCCCTATACGTATCTTCACCTGCCATTGGCAGTGGTTTGCGGGGCTTTGCTTTTTTGACCCGATCCAGTTGTGATAATGCTTCACTTAATAACCGGTCTCGGTTCATCATGTATTGATCTTCTGGGTACAACATGGCTTGCTCAGTGGCTTCTATGGGGGACGTTGCTGTCCAACCATATCCGACAATCATAAACGCTTTCCATGCGGCAGCTTTCATATCGCCAAGTACTTCATACCAACGGTATAGATACTCTTTACAGCCCCCTCCACCTGGCACAACGCCAACGCTTGATTCGACTAAGCCCATGACAGAATTCGCATGTCCAATGACATGGTCAGCGGCTAACACTACTTCAAAACCTCCGCCAATAGACATGCCCACCGGTGCAGCAATGACCGGTAAGGGACACTCATTAATGGCGTGCATTGTTTGTTGAAAATGATTTAGGAAGTCATCCATACCCTTGTAATCTTGGGTTTCAAAGAACTCGCGAAAGGCGACTAGATTTACTCCACAGGAAAAATGTTGGGCGTCATTGTGAATCACAACACCTCGCAGTTGTCGCTGCTGTGCCTGCTTAAGCGCATGGCGAATCACATCCATAGACTCACTGTCTAGGGCGTTAGCCTTGGAATGAAATTCTATAATGGCTGCCCCATCATGCTCAAACCAACTGGCTTTAGAATTGCTATACTGAGCTGTTAGGGTTTGGCGTAATTCAGAAAAACGCAGTACACCAGCGGGTCTGTTAATTGGAGCATATTGCCCCTCTTGTTCTAAGCTGCATAATTGTTGGTCAATGACTTGATAGAAACCTTGTTGTTTAGCTGCCAATAAAAGCATGGGCGCGACCTGACGGTTTTCTTTTTGCATACGCTCAACCACTCGCTGAGCACCAATCTGATCTAATAACTCAAAGGGGCCATAAATCCAGTTATAGCCAAGTTTCATAGCGTCGTCGATGGGTAGAATGTTGCGACCAATTTCTGGGATCAGGGCAGCTGCGTAATTCAATGTGCTTGACAAGACTTGCCATGCAAAACGACCATATGCGCTATCGTCATCTAATAATACAGCAACACCTTGAGCTTCTGCTTGTTGCGCCAATGGCAGTTGCAAACGGGCTGTCGTTTGATACGTGCCATCAGTTAAGTTCAACATTTGTTTACCAGCGTCTGTATCTCGGTAAAACCCTTGACCTCCTTTATTGCCAGTTTGTCCGTTAGCCACCATTTTTGTCATTAAAGGAATAGGCTGAGCATATTGGTGAAACTCGTCCTCTGCTGGCAATATACTTTCGAGGCTCTTTGCTACATCAGCCATAAGGTCAATGCCGATTAAATCATACAAGCCAAATACGCCAGTTTTAGGAATGCCCATGGGGCGGCCAAATAATGCATCCGCCTCAGCGGGAGATAAACCCATATCAAAGGCCGTATGCAAGGCACATTGGATGGCAAATACGCCCACTCGATTACCTAAAAAACCCGGTGTGTCTTCACATACCACAACGCCCTTACCCAAATTACTTTCACAAAATTGCTCTAAGGTCTTAACCACTTCATCACTGGTATGTTCGCCCCGCACCAGCTCTAATAAACGCATAAAACGCACAGGGTTAAAAAAGTGTGTAATGGCAAAGCGTTCGCAAAAGGCTTGAGGCATGCCCTGAGTCAGCAAACTGATGGGGATGGTGGACGTATTTGAAGTAATAATGGTGTTTGCGCCAGTCATCACATCTATGCGCTGGTATAAGGCTTGTTTAATGTCCAAACGCTCAACTACGGCTTCGGCTACCCAATCACAATCTGCAAGTTGCTCAAAGTCATCCTCGGTGTTGCCACAGTGAATAAGTTGACCCGCTTCATTACTCATTAAACCTGGAGCATTCGGGTTGTTGAGGCGCTTAAATCCACGTTCAGCTAAAGCATTAACACTGTCTCCAGCGCTGGGAAGATCTAATAGCCAGACTTCTACTCCAGCATTGGCCACTTGACCCGCAATGCCTGCGCCCATTGTGCCAGCACCAATGACTGCAACTTTCTTGATGGGTGATGCTGCAGACAACGAATTATTAATCAACTTGGCCATGATTATGTCTCTAAAGATTGGATAAATTTTTTCATTAGGTTGAGGCTTTCTTTGGGCGCTTCCATTGGCAACATATGCCCACTGTCAGCAATAATCTGTGCGGCTGTGTTTAAGTCCAATGCAAGCTTTAATCCTTCTTTTTTGGGAGTCATGCGGTCCTGTGCCGCTATAATGACGCAACTAGGGCAACCTACGTTGGCAAGTTGGAGCGCCTTTTCAGCACCTTTTTCATATGCATTGCATGCGATTAAGTCGATTGCGAGAGGGTTATTTGCCATAATCCGAGTGCCAATACCAATGGGCTGCATGCCAGGCACTGAGCTCGCACCGTATTGATGTGGGCTACCAAAACCCCACTGCAGCATCATTTCGGCGGCAATTTTGGGGTTGGATTGTGCCGTTTCAACTAAGGCTGGATTCACAGGTATGGCGCTAGCAGTGGCAAGAGCGGTGATAGATTTAAGTCGATCACCGAGTAAACCTGCAGCTTCTAAAGCCACTAAAAATCCTTGGGAATGTCCCACTAAGTGGACCTTGTCTACCTTGGCGGTGTCCAATGCTCGCACCAGCCAAGCTGCCATGAGTTCGATACTAGTGAGGGCTTCGCCCTCAGATAAGCTATGGGCTGGAAAGTCGGGAGCAAATACACTATAACCGTGGAAGGCAAACCAGCGTGCCTGCAGGGCCCAGCACCGATGATCAGTGCCTGAACCGTGCAATAAAACAACTGTGGGTAAATGGGCTGCAAATGGTTTTCCACCAGTGGCAATAAACGTATTAGCGTTATCAACTTGAATATACATGTTTACGCCTCTGCCTGTTGCGCGACAATCTTAGCTGCTGCCCGCAAACCTAGGCTAAAATCGGCTTGAATATCTTTCAGCGTCTCAATTCCTACAGACACTCTGATAAGGTCTGCACCGATGCCTGCAGCTATGAGGTCGTTTTCACTCAGTCGCGAATGAGTCGTGCTACCTGGATGGAGCACCAGAGTCCGAGAGTCACCCACATTGGCTAGGTTTGATGATAATTGTAGGGCGTTAATAAAGGCAGCTCCAGCATCGCGACCACCTTTCACTCCAAAGGTGAGCATTGAACCTGCACCTTTAGGGAAAAGTGCTTTGGTATGTGCGTCAGCATTAATGTCAGGGTGATTAACCCAAGCGACTGCATCCTGTGTTTGCAGCCAAGTGACCATCGCTTGAGCGTTAGACACATGCTGCTGCATGCGCAAGTTTAAAGTTTCCAAGCCCTGCAATAACAAAAAAGCATTATGGGGCGTCATGGCTGCACCTATGTCACGCATCGATTCACAGCGGATGCGCATGGCTAAAGCAGCAGGGCCAAATTCTTCCCAAAAATTCATGCCGTGGAAGGGTTCATAGGGCTGGGTTAGGGCTGTCTCTTATACACATCTGACGCTGCCGACGATCTACTCTGTGTA
>OJCC01000117.1_pt1 | contig 10351 bp, 2 predicted proteins | sample 1591771 | NCBI WGS metagenome assembly OJCC01 (sample SAMN05416741, study PRJEB24817) | seawater metagenome | isolation source: Sea water | place: Canada:Atlantic | collected 2013-07
CGATGGAGGAGGCGACCCAGATACGGGTAACAAGAAGAAGAAGAAGAAGAAAAAGAAGAAGGGACGTGGTTCACTATTGCTGGACACACATGGTGACGAAGACATGGTGGTCCATAGCATCGAAGAAGGTGCTGGTTCCCCCTCTCGTAAACGTCGTAATCCAACCCTTCAAACACTCAGAGATTATGCTAAGCGTGTTTTTGATGACTCAACGATGGATCAGCCTATTGGTGAAAATTTCTCCGATGAGGTTTATGATCTGACCACGGAACAAGTTGAACGACCTGTTTCCCTGACTGAGTTGAACTCAGCTTCCGAGCTCTACTTCACCAATCATGGTGTAAGGATTGCCCAAGCCTACAGCCTGAAGCTTGGGGGTAATCCTTTACCAACCACAGCAGATACCGGCGCAAGAATACGCCTTAAATACGCCTCCAGTGGGACGTCCAAAGGTGGTTCTTCATTGTCTCAAGACTCGAGATTTCGACATCGTGATTTAATTGGCGCTTTACGCGACAATGATCGCGAAACTGAATTGAAACGACTTGGAGACGAGATATCCAGCGACATGGAAGGCAAGTTGTATGAACCTCTCAAAGCAGTTACTAGCTTGACGAATGCATACAACGACGACCAACTATGTCTAGCAAAAGCCATTCTTATAGTTCTGAAAGAGATTAAGGAACTTGATGACGCCAACCCAAAGCCTTCGCTTACCGGCTTAGGTCAAGTTATCAAGGACGTCAAGGAGTTAATTCAACACACTCCAATGTCGTACATTCCTACCTCCCATGTTCGCCTTTCAAAAGCGGATATGGTTCTGAACATATGGTACATAGGCTATGAGGCTGGTGTGATTGTCCAATCATTGAACAACACTACCCTCTGCTCTAAATATCTATCCGCCGTTTCTGCATTCCGGTCCTTAAGTGACCCGTCTTTCGACGTATCCATTGAAGACGGTGCATCGAGGATCGTGGCCATCGTGAGAGGCCTCATTCAGCAGCTTGAGCGTGTATTGGATTCGCCCCGTGAAAGTAGAGAGCTCACGGAGTTAGCGAAACTCAAGACGTTCTACACAGTGCTGCGCAATCTCGGACCTACCAACAACGCCGCCATCAACAGAGTACGCGACGCAATTCACGATGCCCTGTTGGTCAACGGTAAAGAGATCCCAGAGATTGTTTATGGTCCGAACATTGACGGACTACCACCCACACAGACAGTGAACTTCAACGGTACCAACTACGAGGTGTATAACCATACATACATCGTCGCAATGCCTCCCGTTGTCATATCACCGTCAGTGACTTTGAGGACGTTCGACGAGTGCCTCATATACGTCAACCAGCTCGAAGTGTCGAGAGATTGGTGTGCTACAAGCTCCTCTACCATGACTCCTGTCAAGGATATTGTCGAGAGTGCCGGTTTATCGGCACACTACACCTCCGATGCCAGACAGACGACATCCAGTAGGGGCAGAAAAACTGGGAATAAGTCGCCCGGTCGTAATCGCACTACAATCACCAGTACGTATAACGGACCTCCCAAAGACAAGCCGGCTGTAGACAAGTTCAACAGCGCGAAGGGAATCATGTTGAAGAAGGACGCTACAGGCAAGCCAGAGTTATCACGACAGGCTGCCATGTCAAAGCTGAAATCCCTCAACGGTTCCGAACAAGGTGCGGAGCTGAAGAAGCTTACAGGCATTGCTTGGGAGAGCAATGGTTCCTACAATCTTACCAAAGCGAAGGGGCTGTCTGACGCAGCATTCCGCGACAAAAAGCTCACACCACACACCATAGCAGTGTTTTGGCTAGCGACCAAGTCCTACCCGAAAAGCATGAAGAAGACAGCTGAGCAACTTCATGCGAACATGGCGAAGACTTCCACGCCAACAGACGGACCCGCTGAATCATCTAGCGATGAACAGAAGGAAACGTCTAAGCCAACTGCTACGTCTCAGTCAACTGACAATCCTAAGGTTGACTCTGACAGCGCTTCTTCTTCAGAGCAGAACGGCAGCTTCCGAGTCGTTCGTGTGAAGGGGGCGTCCGACGCTTTGCTGGTGGACGGCAAGATGTACACTGAAGGGCAGCTCAAGACCATGCTCGACAGCCCTGTCAGATCCAAACGCCACAGCCGCCGGCGAAGCAGAGGGAACCACAGGAAGGAAACCCCTGAACCGGTCAGTTCCGGCGACTCCGGCAGTTCCGACGACTCCAACGGATCGAGGTCGAGTCGGTCGTCGGGGCGTTCCTCCCACTCTGGTCGTAGCAGCCGACGCAGCCGCTATGGCCGCGACGACTCGGGCCACTGAGGCCTGAGTTCTGGGCCTCTCCATCTACTACGACAGTCTGATGACAGGGAGTCGAATGTTTTGCATGATCTGTCTCACGATCATCCTGTAAGAGGTTTTGACACCCTAGAGAGTACACTCACACGTAGAAGGAGAGCCGAAAGTCCACGATCGTTTCAAACGTTTGTGGCACAATTCGATTTCGAAGATTCATTATCAAATCAGTCCGAGCTTAGCAATGTTTCAGATTTATCTGTTTTCGATGAAAAGATCCATGACGAAGAAGATTTTGTTTCACCCGCTTTAGTCCAACATACAGGCTTGCCCACTTGTATGACTGCGAGTGTGAAATCGAAGAAATGCACCCAAATCAGCGATAGAGAATTTGACGAGCTTGGTTACCTCTCAAAATATTTATTGGATTTGGAAGAAAATCGCGTAAGGGCACAGGAAATTGAGGAAGAGCAGAAAGTTATTCATCGATTATCTTGTAACAGCACGTGTCTTTGTGGACTGTCCGTCGACGGTTTCGGCAATCCATTAGCAAAGCAAGTCAGCGTCCGAAAGGGTGCACCAAAAACCAAGTTAGAGGTTCGATTCCTCGACACCGTGACTGGAAGCCATGATACAGATCAAAATAAGTCTTCTAATAAGGTCAACTTAGGCTCTGGAGGAGAAAGCCCAAATCCTGAGTCAAAATCGAAATGCGATCATAAATGTTGTACCCACCAGTTATTCAATCCTGACTCACCCAACTCACGTGGTGTCAAGTCGTTTTGTTTGGGCTGCCGTGGGACGTCCGAGAAAGCCGAGGATTCAGTCAAGGCTAGCAGCGGGGTCTCTGCAGAAGACCATATCGAAAAAGCATTGAAGATTCGCAGGGGGCGACAACATCTCGACTATTTGTGTGGAGCAACACGTGGAAATCGTTCACGAAGCGTTCCGCCATCTACTCGGAAATCGTCGTCACCCAATACGAACAAACAAAGTTCTCAAAATAACGGCAGCACAGTCGATGACCCAGAGGTCAGAAAAAGCCAAGAGCCAGTGGCGGCTGGTGCTTCAAAGAGTTCAAAGTCTTGTAGACGTCGCAGTCGGAAGGATAGCGTCAGGCAGGCCCCTAGAGGTAGCCGAGCACGCAAGAAGGGGAGACCGACGCCGGCAAGAACAAGAACATCACCTGAATCGTCTAAGGGTGAAAACAACACGGAGACCACGCAGACTTCGGATTTATCTGCGCACGGTTTGAAGTTGACTGCTGAGTCATTCATCAGACCTGTTGATCATGAATCATTTTGCCCTATATGTGGAAATGATCACCTAGTTCACTTTGATGGTGTTAAAAAGAACTTGGAACATGGTTCAGCGAAAAATGGGCAGGCCCCTAGTGGTAGCCAAAATACGGTCAGCAAGTGCCGAACTTGTAACAGTCAGTTTTTCAAGGCTCTGGAGGAGTTGAATAGCTGCAACTGGGCAAATCATCAACAAAAATCGAGAGCTATTATAAAATTTTTGGTTGATTCTGGGTCCAACTGCAACATCAGTAATGATGATACCTATTTATGGGAGGTCAGGGAGCAAAATGTCCCAATTGGTGGAGTTCATGGTCGAGAGTCCTCTACTAAGAAAGGCAAATTCTCTGCCTGGGTTCGTGGTAAGAAGGGTAGCAGTAAAACAAAGACTAAGATGAAGTTTGAAGAAGTTCACCATCTTAGCAAATCGCATCTAAATATCCTCAGCGTTTCACGACTTTGTAATAAAGATGTTGTGTGCCACTTTGCACCCAAGAGCAAGGGTGGTTCATACATGATCCTCGCGGATGGGACGGTGGTTCCACTGGTTGAAGAGGGTGGACTTTATTATTTACGACTGGAGAACGTCTTTGACTCGGGAGATATTGCAGCCGCAGTCCAGATGACACACCCACACAGCAGGCCCCAAATTCTAGAAGGGACCAGCATGGCAATGGGTGCTTCACTCGACTTGTGGCATCGCAGGACTCACATACCAGTCAAGAGGATACGGGCAATTTATGATGCTGGAGCTGTCGAAGGTCTGGAGATTCCGAATTCAAAAGGTGTCAAACATGACAAAAACTGCCCCTGTGATGTCTGTAAAATATCACGGGCTAGCCGTCGTCATGTCCCGATCGTTCGAAAGTTTGATCCCCAAGCGGATAAGCCGTTTCATACTGTAGCCACAGACGTCAAAGTTATTAATACCGAGAGTCTTGGTGGATACAATTATGTCATCAGTTTCATCGATGAGTACAGCAGATTTGCTCATGTCTATTACATGAAGCAGAAAAACGAGGCTCATGATAAATTGAAAGACTTCTTATCTGATGTTGGTCGCCTTGGATGGCGGATCAAGAGAATACGAAGTGACTTGGGATCGGAGTATTCAGCAAACTCTATAGAACAGCCAGTCAGTGATGATAAATTGACTGCTCGTTTTACTGAAATTTGCGACAAGGCAGGTATCGACCATACCGTGGCACCCGTGGGTGTCAGCAAGTTGAATGGCGTCGTCGAAAGGTTCAATCGAACTGTTTCTGAGATGGCCAATGCATTCTTGTATGCCGGTAGGATGAGTCCTGTATTTTGGATTTTTGCCTACAAACACTCAGCCTGGATTTATAATCGAATAATGCATGGAAAATTGGGACCGCATTCCCCTTTTGAAGTTGTACATGCTCGTCGCCCAAGGTTTGACCGTCTCCACACTTTATTTTGTGATATGTGGGAATGGTTACCTGGTCCCAAGACCCCTGGGATTAACAAAGGACGAAAATTGATTTATCTTGGCATATCAGAAACATGTGATACTGGATATCTGGCGTTTGAACCTGAGAGCCGAACGGTTCGAACCGTCTATAACGTTGTTTTTGATGAAACCTTCATAACCAGAAAAAATGCATTGAGGACTTTTGACACAGTAAGGAAAAAGGGGGGGGATTCACCTGATTTCACTGAAGAATTGGTTTTTGACGGATCTGATGCACAGTTGCATATGGACGCCGTCAGGAGGCTCTTCAACGAGCAATCCGATGATATGTCAAATGTCGTTCCTCATGAGTCAAAACCCGACCTGAAGACAAAGGCAAAGGGCGATGCTGACGTCACTGATGACGTCAAAGTTTCATTACCCAAACCGAAATCTGACAGTCGAAAAGTTGAATTCGATCTCAAGAGTACGTCACCGACTGATGACGTCACCAGCGAGAACGAAGAGGTAACCACGACTCCTGACGGACAACCCGATGGCGATCGGGAGGGCACAAGCAATTTCTTTCCTCAAAAGAAAAGTGTCCAGCGTGGATCGGAGAACCAGACCCAGAATGGCAGTTCTGGAGGAGATGATGGTCCCACTACGCGAAATACTACTTCGAAAAGTGATGAAGAGCAAATCCAAGGCATCTGGGAAGACGCCTGGAACTCTGACGGCAACGACGGGCCGTTCACCGAAAAATTCAATGACGAATCCGAAAAAGTTAAGTTTAGACGTATTTGTGAAGAGAAGGAATATGATGGACATGTGGTGATTAGACCAATGAGATCAGTCCCTATCGGCAGCAAACAACGTTGGACTACTCTAGACCGATCTTTCTTGAATTTTGCAGAAGTAAGTGGCATAAAATTAAGATTCTTACAGACTTGTCCCAAAACCCAATACGTGAGGGCCAAAGGTAGTTCGAAGAAAGTTTTAAGCCAATCATGGATCAGATATGAAGCGTACAAACATTCCGACAATGTAGCTGAGATGATAACAGCACTAGTTGCTATTCGTAGCAGAGGTACATCAGTCAGGAGTGCACGTTCGAAGGCACTTGCAGATTTGAAAAATGATTATATACGAGGGTATATGGTGTTTCCGGGAAATGAAAGTTGTTTACCGGGACACATTTTTGATGGTCGTGAACTAGCAAGGCAAAATTCTCTAACTTGCCATTCCGATCATTTAGTCCAACAAGCAGTAACATATGACAGCGCAGCAGCAGCACTTGTGGAAAATCCTTATTTTAATGATGATGAATTCCAGAAGGCTATACTACATGGATATGTTGTGGACGAAAGATTACAATTCTTGGATAATAGGCGTTCATTGATGGCACTAGCCGAGAAAAGTATGAAAGAAATGTTATATCAGGATGAAGAGTCTCAAGAGTGGCATGCGTGTCCCAAAACGCAACGTGTCGCTGAGGCAGGGCCTGACGCTGAACGGTGGCGAGAATCAATGCAGATTGAGCTTGACACCATTCGTGACATGGGCGTTTGGGAGGAAGAGACTTATCTTCCCAGAGGTACGCAACCACTACCGTGCAAATTTGTCTACAAGCTCAAAACTTCGAGCTCTGGATTCATTTCACAGTGGAAATCGCGTCTCGTCGCATGTGGCAACGTTTCTAAAGAAGGAATTCATTATGATCCTGATGAAATTTCCTCTTCTGTTTTTACCTATGATAGTCTTAGGACCCTCATAAGCATCGCAACTGCAAATGGATGGGGCATGCGCCAACTTGATATCACCGGCGCTTATCTCAATGCAAAGATCAAAAAGCCCGTCTACTTGCGCCACCCTTTGAAGAAAGAGTTGAACGGACGACCAGTATACCTGCGACTCTTCAAAACTCTCTACGGCCTCAAACAGTCAGGTCACCATTGGGCACAGATGCTACACGATCACCTCCTCGGCGGAGGATTTAAAAGGTCTACGGCTGACTCATGTATGTTTCGACTTAAAGTGAAACGTGGTAAGTTAGACCCAAAGACAAAGCCGAAGAACTTTGATATTATCGAAGAAATAATAGTAGGAAGTTACGTGGATGACCTCTGTTATGCTGGAAGTTCTGACTGGATTTTGAAATGGTTTCACAAATTTATTGCGGATAAATTCAATATAAAAACGTCAGAGACTGGACCCCTGGAATGGATTTTAGGAGCTCGAGTCAGAAGGAACTTATCAACCGGTACAACTAGCATTGATCAGGAAGTGGCCATCACGAAACTTGCCAAAAAATTGGGATTACATGATTCGAATCCCGTTAAGTCACCGATGATTAATTCATCACCCCTCATGATTGCAGACCCTGAAGCGCGACCACCACCTCAGTTCGACTACTTGAGTGTTATTGGTTCTCTGCTTCACATCGTAAATTTCACTAGACCTGACGTTGCTTATGCCGTTGGAGCCTTAGCTCGGTTTAGTTGCAACTACGATGCAAGTCATGTCAAAGCTGTGAAAAGAGTCGTTCAATATTTATATCACACGACTCACATATGCATTACATATTTTCGTGACGGTGATGGTTTTAGTCAAAAGAATACACCTACAGTCTGGGAAGCTGGGTGTCATCCCCTTGATTGGGACAAAGATCCAAATGAAAGATTCAAAGTTTTTACTGATGCTTCTTTCGGTGATGATGTTCAAACAAGGAGATCAAGTTCTGGTGAATTAATTTTCATGAATGGTGGACCCATCTCGTGGTTTTCTCGCCTCCAAAAGCTAGTTGCTTTAAGCACAGCAGAAGCCGAGATATACGCAGCAACTGACGCCGCAAAGGTAGTAGCTCACCTTAAAGTTTTATTACATGACCTTGGTGTACGTAATGACTCACCTGTCACTACGTATCAAGACAATCAGGCGTGTATTATTATGGGGAGTCAGCTTCGCAACCACAAAGGTGCTAGACATTTTGTAACTCGCTTATCTTATCTTCAGCAAATGATCGCTTCAAAGACAATCAAATTTCGATCTTGTCCTACGAAAGATATGTTGGCTGATATAATGACGAAAGCGTTACCGGATGACACGTTCATCCATTTGTCCAAAGCACTTGTCCACGACACGTCGAAAATGTATACATAAAAGGGAGGCCCCTAGAGGAACCCGACTCAACTCATTGGATTGAACCGGATATCTAACCAATATTTATTGTTATCATTTATGGTTGCCTATTATTTGGCGAATGATAACAGGTACTGTTACTTGGTGGTAACAGCGCCCACCGGTACTCCGTGGAGGAGAGTTGAATTGTATTCATCAATATCGATACAGGACGCCTATGGCTGGTGTCCGGAGCACGGTGTGCGTGTTCCAACCGTTCAAGTACGTCACCGATGTGACGATACTATGTGAGCTCAACGGAAAGACAGAGCCGTTTACAGCTTACGCTATTGTAATATGCCCTGAACCTGAATTGCCTTTTATGCTCTCAAAGCATAAGTCAAGTTTGGAGTCATATCACACTAGATGCCAGAAGTACACATTATGACATAGCATGTGTCTTTGCCATCATAACATCGAACGGTATTTGCAGAGATCACAATAACTCTTTGTTGTTGAGTTGTTGCAAGGTACTGACTTGGGAATGTCCATGGAACCTGTCAAAGCTGCATGGCTCACATACGGCACAGGCCGTCTGGGTCCGCGGGGATTAACAGTTGTTCCTACGGATACGACCAAGAACGTACCGGATCTCATGTCACAAATACAACACCCAAGTGTGTGCCACAAGAACCCAGTTCATGTTCTTGCACTACTTTGAAATCTCTATGAAAGTCAGTTTTAACCAATCAGATCAAACTACGGTCATAGACGTTTTTCTACCTTCTATTGTTGTCCATCGAAGCCTCTCACGATCTTGGTGGAAGAAACGACAAACAAACGGTGTTTATAGATCCCGATCGGAACGAGGATCAATTGGATTATTGTCCAGCTTAATCCAGTAGTGACTTAGCAATCAGGACCAGGAAATTCGCTTTATAGCAGCCGCATTAGCCAAATCGACTTCGCTTGTTTTATTTTGGTCGATATACAACCAAGTTAGCGCGTCAGTTCAGTTCCAGACGCGGAGCGGGCTAAATATATCACCAGGATAAATAGCCAAGTCAGGCTCAAAGCGAGCTCTACAGCAAATTCGCCGCCCCGGGTACAATACGGCCTTCATCTTCCAGAGACGCGCGTAACAACAAGGGCGAGCAATCTCCTATCGTAGATCTAATCGCGGATCACCGAGCGACAAGGAAATTGACTTCTTAAGTGGTTATGGGCCCAGCGTTCTGAAGGGCTATACCGTATCCAGAACACGACCTGGTCGTAATTTTTTTTTAAAACGTCTATCGGAGTTTTTGGTCGAAGAGACATCAAAAATCATCATGGCAACTAATATGACACCTACCACACCAGCAGAGCACCGAGATACGAGCAAAGATAGTACGTCGAAGCCGTTAGTGCAGCAGCTTGAAACCCCCCAAAACGTTTCCAGGCGGTCAAACCTTGGGCAACGTTCACGGGTTCGGAGACCAGGCAGGGGTGGGGGGCGATCTTCTAGTTTGTCGCCTTATGGTACACGAGTGTCCAACGACCTTGCGTCTGCACAGAGCAACGAGAAGCCTGAACGGATCATCTCTCAACACCTAATGGGTATGGAGGAGAACCCACCAACGGTTTCGAGCACGCCAGCAACGCCAATTCCTTCACAGCCACAACAACCAGAAATTCCACAAGCCCAGCTCGAGGCTATGGAAAGCATTGGTAACAACATCACCGATCAAGTAGCCAAACTTTTTTCTACTCTAGAAAGCAAACTGGTGAACATGATCCAATCTAGCGAGAAAAATACCCACGCTAGATTGACCGATGTTGAGGCGTTATTTGAAGAAGGTATGGAGACTCCGTCGCGTCTTCATACGAGTCCAACCACCACAAAATCTGAAACCGATCTTTTTGTTGAGAAAGAAGACGAGGGGGATGATTCATCGAATCCCCCAGCAGGGAATCTCTCGCAAAATTCCACGGAGCAAGACGATGAGGGGGGAGACTCACACGATGGTAACGGGGAAAAGGATGATTCCTCTTTATCGTCCCAAGAGCATACTCAGCAGCCAACTCCAGGAGGACCACCAGGTGGTGATGGTCCCCCAGACGATGGAGGAGGCGACCCAGATACGGGTAAAAAGAAGAAGAAGAAGAAGAAAAAGAAGAAGGGACGTGGTTCACTATTGGTGGACAAACACTGTCTCTTATACACATCTGACGCTGCCGACGATC
>OJCC01000124.1_pt1 | contig 10056 bp, 8 predicted proteins | sample 1591771 | NCBI WGS metagenome assembly OJCC01 (sample SAMN05416741, study PRJEB24817) | seawater metagenome | isolation source: Sea water | place: Canada:Atlantic | collected 2013-07
TCTACACAGAGTAGATCGTCGGCAGCGTCAGATGTGTATAAGAGACAGTACTAGAGCAGTGCCAGAATCGCATCAAGCGCCTTGGTGCGATCAACTTAGTTGCAATTGAAGAATATAAGTTGCAACAAGAGCGCAAAGCCTTTCTTGATCTGCAGCACGATGAAGTAATTGACGCTTTAGATAGTTTAGAACAGGCTATGCAAAAAATTGATAAAGAAACACGGGCTCGATTTAAGCAAACATTTGACACAATAAATGAAAGTTTAGGTAGCCTATTTCCCAAAGTATTTGGAGGCGGGCGAGCTTCGCTTGAACTCACTGATGACGACATGTTATCCACGGGTGTGACTATCATGGCGCAGCCCCCTGGCAAAAGAAACAGTAGTATTCATTTGTTGTCAGGTGGAGAAAAAGCATTGACTGCAATAGCCCTAGTTTTTTCTATATTTCAGCTCAACCCGTCACCTTTTTGTATGTTAGATGAAGTGGATGCACCCTTAGATGACGCCAACGTAGAGCGCTATGCTCGCCTTGTAAAAGAAATGTCAGCTCAGGTGCAATTTATCTATATTAGCCATAATAAAATTGCCATGGAAATGGCAACCCAGTTGTTGGGCGTCACTATGCAAGAAGCTGGGGTGTCCAGAGTCGTGACAGTGGACGTAGACCAAGCTATTAACATGACAGATCAAACTTTAGCTGTTTAGCATTCATCGAGTATGCATCAAGTATCCATTTAGTGTTTATTTAGTGTTTATTTATCGTTTTTATCGCTTTTAATGGGTGTATTATCAAATAACACTATAAAAACAAGGCCTAAAGGTTTTATATCTATTATTTAGAAGGTATAGTTAAATACGACTTTGCGTGCTTTGCGGCATAATAATAATTTTTAAAAATAGAAATTCTTATGGCATTAACAACGTGGTTATTGATGTTTGGTGGTTTAACTTTTGTGGCCGTCGGAATAGATGGTGTGCGGCGTATGTTCGTGAGCCATGCAGCGCTGAAGATTGATATAGACGAAAGCTACGGTGACCTGCCTGTCGTAACTTACAGCAGTGAGTTACCTAATGGTGGCGCGCGCGTTGTGACTGCTGAACGCAAACCGGCATTGACTGTCGAAATCACAAACATTGACCTCGAACCGACTGGTAATTTAGAAGCTGTAAACCTGCAAGCAGACACTTTGGCTGATGAAGTCCCTAAGGTTGATGAAGTCCATAAAGTTACCCAGTTAACGAGCACTACCCCTCCTTTGACAAAATCTATAGAACAACATGAAGTTGCCGAAGAACTTGAGACTGAGCACCCCGATGCGGGTGAAGTTGTGTTTGAAGACTTAGCTTTAGTTGAACTGGCAAACCTAGATTTAGTTGAATTAGCCGACCCTGCTTTAGCTGAATTAGTGCCGCAAGACTTGACGGTTGCAGATCCTGTGGTAATGGAGTTACCGGTAGAAGATGAATTTGAATTTACCTCTGACTTTACCTCTGACTTTGCCAGTGATTGCAGGACTGATTCAGCTGCCAGCGCTGAAATAACAGGCGAGCAGTCGGACATGACTTTGGATGTGGCAGAGGTTATGACCGAGGTTATGACAGAGGGTAGAGCTGTCATTGAGAGTCGAGATGAAAGTAGTGATATGGAGGTTGGTAAAGAGCACTTTATTCTTGATCGGACCCCCATCAGCTTATCAAGCGAAGAAATAGAAGCATTGACTAATGTTAGCGATGAGCAAAACCTTATACCGGATACGCCAGATGTTATTTTAGCCAGTTCAGACTTTGACCCTACTCGGCCAGTTCATGAACTGGTAGAAACTAATTCAATGGTACAAAGCGATTTATTTGCTGAGCAGGATCTCACTTCACTGGTCACGGTCAAAAGTAGTGTAGGTCATGATTTACTTGAAACCAGTGATGATATCTTGTTTAGTGATACAGGGATTGAAGAATTATATGCACAAGAGGTTTCCGTGCATGACTCGGATGTTTTGACTGAGCGCAGCGAAGATCAAAGCCTCTCCAAACGTTTTGCGAAGGTCACTTCCATGACCTTTGGTAAAAAACTATTGAGTCGAAAGCGAGTGGCAGAACAACAAGCTTTGGATGCTGTTGAAGAAGAAAGTGCACACCATGGGACAGATGTTGAGCAAGTCATTAGTATTCTTGTCACAGCCAACGATCGCCAAGGTTTCTATGGGCCTCAATTGCTTCAATTGGTCAAAGCATGCGGCATGGTGTTCGGAGAAATGGACATCTTCCATCGCTTCGAAGATGGACTAAGGTTAGGAAAAACCCAATTCAGTATGGCCAACATGATGGAACCAGGCACCTTTGAACTAGATGATATAGATCATTTGCATACCCCTGGAGTAGTCTTCTTTTTGGGTCTGCCAATGGCTCAAGATAGTATGCAGGCCTTTGACTATATGCTTGAAACGGCCCAGTGTTTGGCGAGTAACCTTGGGGGTGGAGTACTTGACGAGCAGCGCAGCGTCATGCGCCCACAGACCATTGCCCATTGTCGCCAGCAAATCCGTGATTTTGAACGACGTCATTTGACACGTCGTGCACAGCTCTAATTTTCTAATAGTTTAAAAATAACGATGTCAAATACGCTTATGACGCAACTCGACGTCATTAAAGACCAATTGCGCGAGCATAATCACAGCTACTACATACTTGATGATCCCAGAGTTCCTGATGCTGAGTATGATCGGCTGATGCAACAACTTTTAACCATTGAAAAAGATAACCCGCAATGGGTAACTGCTGACTCTCCAAGCCAAAGAGTGGGAGACAAACCCCTTGAGAGTTTTAAACAAGTCACCCACGCACTCCCCATGCTTTCGCTAGATAACGCCTTTAATGGGGATGATTTACGTGATTTTGATCGTCGTGTTAGAGAACGTTTGAATAAATATCTTCAACGGCCCCTAGACCAGCTGATTGCGTATGCCTGCGAACCTAAGCTGGATGGCATTGCTGTCAGTCTTACCTATGAAAAAGGTATCTTAGTCACCGCAGCAACACGGGGTGATGGCAGTCGTGGTGAAGACATTACTCAAAATATCCGCACCCTTGATTCAGTTCCGCTGCGTTTAATTGGTAAAAACTGGCCCGAAACCCTCGAAGTAAGAGGTGAAGTCTACATGCCTAGTGTGGGCTTTGAAGCCCTCAATACAAAATTAGTTGAACAAGGGCTCAAGACTTACGTTAACCCCCGCAACACTGCTGCTGGAAGCTTGCGTCAACTGGATAGCAGAATAACAGCGCAAAGGCCTCTAGAGATGTGTGCCTATAGCATTGGTCTGGTCAGTGAAGAAAGCCCTTTACCCCCTCAACATTTCGATATTTTGCACCAATTGCAGTTCTGGGGATTTAAAATTAATGCTGAAATGCGTCGGGTGCAAGGAATTGAAGCCTGTTTAGACTATTACCAAGCATTGGCAGTCAAACGGAGTCATTTAGCCTACGAAATTGATGGTATTGTTTTTAAGGTTGATGAATTGGAACTGCAACAAAGTTTAGGTTTTGTTGCGCGCGCCCCTCGATGGGCCATTGCCCATAAATTTCCAGCTCAAGAAGAAATGACGCGTGTTTTGAAAGTTGAATTTCAGGTAGGACGGACCGGAGCAGTCACGCCGGTGGCTCGATTAGAGCCAGTATTTGTTGGTGGAGTGACCGTGAGTAATGCCACCTTACATAATATGGATGAAATACAGCGTTTAGATCTCCATATAGGCGATATGGTGATTGTACGCCGTGCTGGTGACGTCATTCCCAAGGTCGTCAAAGTAGTGTTAGAACGGCGGCAAGCTAATGCACAGGTCATAAAGGCGCCCTTAACTTGCCCTAAGTGTAGAGGTCCTGTCGAGAGAGAGGATGGCGAAGCTGCACTAAGATGTGTCAATGGCTTACGTTGTGCTGCTCAAATTGTACAAGCCATCAAACATTTTGTGTCTCGCAAGGCGATGGACATTGATGGCCTGGGTGAAAAACAAGTTCAAAGCTTAGTTGAATCGGGCAGAGTAAAGCATATTGCAGATTTATATGCCTTAGATCAGACTGCTCTAATAGCGATGGATCGTATGGGAGAAAAATCTGCCAATAATCTTCTTTCTGCTTTACAAAAAAGCAAATCCACAAGTTTGGCTAAATTTTTATTTAGCCTAGGCATACGTGAAGTTGGAGAGGCTACGGCGCGCAGTTTAGCGCTACACTTTGGTGCACTAGACAATATTAAAGCGGCAGATATCCAAAGCTTATTGGCCGTTGAAGACGTGGGTCCAATCGTAGCTCAGCGTATCTTTCACTTTTTTACTGATAATGAAACGCTGGCTGTGATTGATAAACTGCAAAATTTAGGCGTCACTTGGCCAGAATTTGATCCTGTAGAAACCGAGCAGCAAAACTTACCATTTAAGGATATTTGCTTTGTGATTACAGGCACCTTAACGAGTGTTTCTCGAGAAGAGTTGAAAATTCAATTACAAGAATTAGGTGCCAAGGTGGCATCAAGCGTCTCCAAAAAAACAGATTATTTGGTGGCGGGAGATAAAGCAGGGTCTAAGTTGGTAAAGGCGCTGGATCTTAAAGTGCCAGTGCTAGATGAATCTCAAGTACAGATGATGATGGCTAATGCCCAAGGTTGAGGGACTTGGCTTTAATCATAGATGTGCCAAGTTATTTTGCTTTTGAATGAGTATTAGTCAAATATTAGTTGAATATTTAATTAAATATTATTTTGAGTTAAAAGGAAAAGAACCACCATGACAGTAAAACAAAGTCTGGCTTGGCAGGCTCTAGAAGCACACCTGCAAAAAGATATTTTGCCTTATTCCTTGAAACAATTATTCAATAACGCAGGCCCCGAGCGTTTTAAGGACCTTTCGTTATCTACACAAGCCTTGTTATTGGATTTATCCAAGCAAAGACTCAGCCCTGAAACACTCACGTTGCTTATTGAATTAGCCCAACAACAAGGCCTAGGCCTCGCTACTAAAGCACTCACTAGCGGTGGTGAGGTTAATCGTTCTGAACTCAGGCCCGCTTTGCATACGGCCTTAAGAGCCGCCTCTTCAGATCAATATAGTGATGTTCAAGTAGATGGTCAGTCCGTGAACCAGTTAGTTGATAAAAACTTGTTGGAGATGGAAAGAATTGCCATAAAAATACAGCAAGGCCAGTGGTTTGGTTACTCTGGACAGCCGATTACCACAGTCGTAAATATAGGTGTGGGTGGCTCTGATATTGGGCCTCATATGGTTTGCCATGCCTTAGATGAATTTTCTGTAGAAACCAAGTTTCCACTGGATGTGATGTTTGTCTCTTCGATGGATGGTAGCCAACTGGCAGAGATGTTGCAGCACCTAGATCAAGCTTCAACGTTATTTATTATCGCTTCTAAAACCTTCACGACGATCGATACCTTAGCCAATGCAGAAACGGCACGTGCTTGGCTGCGCAAGAAAATACCCAGTGATAACTTGATTGGCCAGCATCATCTTGTGGGGTGCAGTGCTTTCCCCGAACGAATGGCGGTTTGGGGTATACCTGAAGAAAATCAGATTGCTTTATGGGATTGGGTAGGTGGCCGTTACTCCTTGTGGAGTGGTATTGGCTTACCTATTGCTATTAAATTAGGCATGGCTAGCTTTAAGCAGTTGCTGAAGGGCGCTCATGCTATGGATGAGCACTTTCAAAGCGCAAGCTTGCGGGAAAATTTACCTGTGATGTTGGCGTTAACTGGTATATGGAACATCAATTTTTTAGGTTTAAAGGCCCACACTATTTTGCCTTATGATGGGCGGCTGAAGTTATTGCCCAATTACCTGAGCCAGTTAGAAATGGAAAGTAATGGAAAGTCGGTCACTAACGCGGGCGAAAGAGTTGATTTTGACACCAGCCCAGTGATTTGGGGGGACGTTGGAGCTAACGCGCAGCATGCTTTTTTTCAATTACTACACCAAGGCACACCCGCCTATTATGCCGACTTTATTGTTCCTGTAAAACGCAAAGCGTCGAGGGAATATACTCAAGCCACACGCAACCAATTAGAGTATCAACAAGCTCTAAATCTGGCCAATTGTGTGGCTCAATCAAGAGTACTGATGTTAGGTGATGAGGTGCTGACCTGGGAGCAAAGCCTGGCTGCTTCGCCAGACCGTTTGTATCCTGGTAACCATGCATCTAGCACTCTCATGTTCGATGAACTAACGCCAGAAAGTCTGGGTCAATTAATTGCATTATATGAGCATAAGGTATTTGTGCAGGCCGTGGTGTGGGATATTAATCCCTTTGATCAGTGGGGCGTCGAACTAGGCAAACAAATTGCTAAAACCACTCTTAGCGCCATACAAAACAGGCAGGCAGGCACGTCATCTCCAGAAGACACTAAATTTGACGCCTCTACTGAAGGCTTATTGAATCATGTGTTTAGGCATCACACTTAAATACGGCAGCTATTTTTGCTACCACCATTGTTAAAATAGAGTTCGAAGGCCTTGGGAGTGCGTCCTCGGCCAGACCATTCGTGCTTTAAACCTTGCGCATCTTTAATACGGTATTGTGGTGCTACGGGCTTGCGAGGTTTTTTAATCTTAGGTAAATCGGTAGCAAAAAAATCTTCTGGGGTCAGTCCAGCTTTAGCAATGGAAGTGAGTATGGCTTGCTTCTCTTTATGTTTTTTGGCAGCCTGCTCAGCCAGGGCTACTTCTTCTTGAGCTCTTTTTTCGATAAACTCAGATAAGTGATTAGCCATGGACTTTAATTGTTTCAGGCTCATGTCTTTGCAAGCTGATCTAAAACGGCTTTTATTACGGGTAATTTCAGTAAATTCAGTCATAATGGTCCCATTATTAATTGCCCTCAGTAAGGCATGTAAGTTGGTTTGAGTGATGATCTTTATTGGCTTCGAAAATAACTTCGAAACTATTAAATAACCATTAATTAAATGATTCATTTTTTTGCATTTGAAACCTGAGAATAACTCAATTTCTATTTAAATAAAATCAAATAAAATTAAATTAAATTAAATTAAATTAAATTAAAAAATTATAATAATGATTAAATACGATTTACACAGTCATACCAAATACTCAGATGGTAGTTTATCGGCTCAGGCATTAATAGCATTGGCCATTGAGCGGGGTATAACCCACCTTGCAATTACAGACCACGATACGGTTCAAGCACACTTGCAATTAACTGAAAATAATAATAGTTACGCTACTGAAAAAATTAACATCATAAAAGGAATAGAACTTTCTAGCCAGTGGAATAATATGGGTGTACATATCGTGGGTTTAAATATTGATATACACTCAACAGCGATCACCGCCGCAGTAAAGCATCAAACTCAATTGCGTATAGAACGAGTAAAAACAATTGCTAAAAAGTTATTGCAACGAGGTTTTCCAGACATTACGCAAGGTGCAATGATATTGGCTGGAGATGGCCAAGTGGGTCGACCACATATTGCACAACACATGGTCGATGAAGGCTTAGTGTCAAGTGTAGGCCAAGCGTTCAATAAGTATCTAGGGGCTGGTAAAGTGGGTGATATTTCTAGTGTCTGGCCTGATTTAGAGTGCGTAGTTGAGTGGATCAATGCCGCTGGGGGTGTGGCCGTGTTGGCCCACCCAAGTCGTTATAAAATGACCCGCACCAAGCGTCGACGTTTAATGGCAGATTTTTCAGATGCAGGAGGTCAGGCAATTGAGGTGTGTGCTGGTAATCAAGTGCCTGGAGTAGCTGAAGAAATGGCTGCAGTTTGTGATGAATTTGGATTTCATGCCTCTGTGGGCAGTGACTTTCATAATCCAGACTATAAATGGGTAAAGTTAGGCCAATACCCAAGCTTACCTAAAGCTTGTAGGCCAGTTTGGGAGTTATTTTAAGATGGAAATTAGGGTAGAAGGAAAAGAATATGAATTGCCCGTCGATCTTTATATTCCTCCCCACGCCTTGCAAGTTATTTTAGAAACGACGTTTGAAGGACCCCTAGACTTATTATTATATTTAATTAGACGCCACAATTTAGATATTCTTAATATAGATGTGTCAAAAATTACTAATCAATATATTGCTTATATTGAATTAATGGAATCCAGTCAATTTGAATTAGCAGGGGAGTACCTTGTCATGGCGGCCACCCTAGCAGAAATAAAAAGTCGTAGTTTACTGCCTCGGACCCAAGCCATGGAAGATGATGAGGAAGACCCAAGGGTTCGATTAATAAAGCAGTTACAAGAATATGAACGTTTCAAAAACGCCTCAGAAAGAGTGGCGGAATTACCTCGCATGGGGCGGGATAATTTTCCTGTCAAGATGGACATGCCCAATGTTAAAAAAGTTCGCCCCCAACCGACTGTGCTAATGGAAGAGTTGCTCGCCGCCTATAGTGATGTCCTCAAGCGGTGTGATATGTATGAACATCACACCATATCCCGTGAACGACTTTCTACGCGAGAGCGAATGTCTAGTTTGATGGCACAACTGCAAGTGCAACAGTTCATGCCATTCCATCGCCTGTTCACCATATCAGAAGGCCGTATGGGTGTGATTGTTACTTTCTTGGCAATGATGGAGTTAGTTAAAGAAAACTTGATTAAGTTGATTCAAGCCCAAGAGTATGGACCCATTCACGTAAGTCTAGGAGGACACAATGAATCCCCAAATCAGGAGCTTAGTTTATGATTATTGAACTCGCACCGGTATTGGAAGCCGTCTTATTAGCAGCAGATAAACCCTTAAGCGTTGAACGATTAGGTGAATTATTTGATGAACATGATGGTGTTGACAAAAAACGCATTAGGAACACTCTTAGGCAATTGCAAGAGAGCCATCAAGGGCGAGGGTTTCAGTTGGTTGAAGTCGCTTCTGGATTTCGGTTTCAAGTGCATCAGGATTATGCCCTTTGGGTGGCCCGCCTGTGGCAAGAAAAACCTCAAAGATACTCTAGGGCTTTGCTCGAAACCTTATCTATTATTGCCTATCAACAACCCATTACGCGAGGAGAAATTGAGGCAATACGTGGTGTAGGGGTGAGTTCTCCAATCATTCAAACCATGTTAGAGCGCAGTTGGATACGCAGTGTTGGGCACAAAGAGGTGCCTGGTCGCCCTGAGTTATTTGCCACCACCAAAGAATTTTTGGATCACTTCAGCCTCAAACAACTCAGTGATTTGCCCGCTCTTGATGAATTGGAGTCGTGGGATGAGACTACTATGGCCCCAGCTAAATTGAAGCAGCCACAGCAGCAAGAAATCGAGGTCGTGACGGAACCCATCCATTAAGCTATAATAGGGGTAATTATTAACTGTATTGATGGGATTATCATGACAGATCAAAACCTTCCTCCGGAAGACTCTCTAGAAGCTGTTGAACAAAAAACCACTGACGAAAAACTTCAAAAAGTATTGGCTCGAGCGGGGGTAGGTTCGCGCCGCGAAATGGAGCGTTGGATTGCTGCAGGTCGAGTTACCATTAACAAAGAAAAAGCTCAGCTAGGTGATCGTGTCACTTGGCGGGACCATATTTCTGTAGATGGTAAACAACTTGACATCGTGTCACCTACTAACATAGAACGCCGTGTGCTTATTTATAATAAGCCAGAAGGTGAAATTGTTACCCGCTCAGACCCAGAGAATCGCTCCACAGTGTTTGACAAATTGCCGCGTCTCAAAGGTGAGCGCTGGATTGCTGTGGGTCGCTTAGATATCAATACTTCAGGGCTTTTGCTATTCACCACAGACGGTGAGTTGGCTAATGCATTAATGCACCCCTCAACGACTATTGAACGAGAATATGCTGTCCGTGTCATGGGGCATGTGACTATGGAACAAGTTAATACCATGCACCAAGGGGTTTTACTCGATGATGGTATGGCGCGTTTCAATGACATACAAGAATTTGGTGGTGAGGGAATTAACCGCTGGTATCATGTGGTTATCATGGAAGGCCGTAACCGCGAAGTACGTCGTTTGTGGGAGTCTCAAGGCTGTCTCTTATACACATCTCCGAGCCCACGAGACGTAGAGGAATCTCG
>OJCC01000134.1_pt1 | contig 9234 bp, 9 predicted proteins | sample 1591771 | NCBI WGS metagenome assembly OJCC01 (sample SAMN05416741, study PRJEB24817) | seawater metagenome | isolation source: Sea water | place: Canada:Atlantic | collected 2013-07
ATCTACACAGAGTAGATCGTCGGCAGCGTCAGATGTGTATAAGAGACAGCATGAAGGTGGTCTAGACCCCGAAGTAGCAACGCAACGCTTCGAGGAAGTCCGTAAGTTACTGGTTAAAACTGAAAAATCAATTGGTGCTAAGGGCCGCAATCACGCTGATGTTATCAAGAATGTTCAAGAGCTTGGCGAAACATTTAAATACCTAAAGCTAACGCCGCGTCAGTTTGAACCGTTGATTACTTTGGTGCGCGCGTCTGTTGACAAAATTCGTCTGCAAGAACGCAACATCATGAAGTACTGCATTCGCTTCTCAAAGATGCCGCGTCCTGAATTTATTAAATCTTTCCCAGGCAATGAAACCAACCTTAAGTGGACTGGTACATTGGTTAAGGCCAAAGCAGACTACTCAAATGGCATTGCCAATCAAGAAATTGAGATTTTGCGGGCTCAGCGCAAGCTAATTCAAGTCGAGAAAACCAGCGGCCTGTCTATTTTACAAATTAAAGACATTAACCGACGCTTGACCATTGGTGAAGCAATGGCACGTCGCGCCAAGAAAGAAATGGTGGAAGCCAACCTGCGTTTGGTTATCTCTATTGCTAAAAAATACACCAACCGTGGCCTGCAGTTCTTGGATCTAATCCAAGAAGGTAACATAGGCCTAATGAAGGCCGTCGATAAGTTCGAATATCGTCGTGGTTATAAGTTTTCTACTTACGCTACCTGGTGGATCCGTCAGGCCATCACCCGCTCGATTGCTGACCAAGCGCGCACCATCCGTATCCCTGTGCACATGATAGAAACGATTAACAAGCTTAATCGTATCTCTCGCCAAATGCTTCAGGAAATGGGTCGTGAGCCTACGCCAGAAGAGCTAGGTGAACGCATGGAAATGCCCGAAGATAAGATTCGTAAAGTACTTAAAATTGCGAAAGAGCCTATCTCAATGGAAACGCCCATTGGCGATGATGAAGACTCCAGCTTGGGTGACTTTATCGAAGACAGTTCGATGGATTCTCCCATCGACTCCGCCACTGGAGAAGGCCTGCGTGAAGCGACGCGGGACGTATTAGCTGGCCTAACAGCCCGTGAGTCTAAGGTACTGCGTATGCGTTTTGGTATCGAGATGAATACTGACCATACCTTAGAAGAAGTGGGAAAACAGTTTGATGTGACACGTGAACGTATCCGCCAAATTGAAGCCAAAGCACTGCGTAAATTGCGCCACCCAATGCGCTCTGACCACTTGCGTAGTTTTATCGAAGACTAAGTATTACCTTGATAGTCTGCCATTCCTACTAGACCCCAATGGTCTGTTAGGTGGCAGTCTTCATTGCCCTCCTAACACTGACATCTAACAGCCTCAACTAATAAATTTATAAGTCTGTATTGTTGCGGATAAGTTCGCTATATTGCTGTACGTTCAATCGTTGGCTGTGTGCTTATGTTCAGCAACCTATTTAAATCAAGCAATGCCATAGGCATCATGTCTGCCATTGGCGCCAGCGTATGTTTCTCCACGACCGACGTAACCATTAAGTTTTTAAGCGACGCCTATGCACTTCACCAAATTATACTGCTGCGCTCATTGGTTGGTATCGCCCTCATTTTCACGTTGCTACTGGCAAGCTCTGGCGGCCTAAAAAGTTTAAAAACTAAGCGTCTAGCCCGACATATAGTTCGGGGCAGCTGTGTGGTAATGGCCAACATGTTGTTTTTTCTAGGTTTGGTGGCTATGCCACTCGCTGATGCCGTGGCATTGTTCTTTATCAGTCCCAGTGTCATCACCCTATTCTCGATCATCTTTCTCAAAGAACATGTTGGTCTGCACCGCTGGCTCGCCATCGGCTTAGGTTTCTTGGGTGTCTTGATTATGGTGCAGCCAGGCAGCAGCCAATTTATGTTTGCGTCTTTACTGCCTATTGGTGCAGCATTTTGTTATGCCAGCTTGCATACACTGACTCGCACCATGCGTGATACCGAGTCAGCTGCGACTATGACGTTTTATATTCAAATCACCTTTGTCGTTGTTAGTACTGCCATGTGGATGGCCGTGGGAGATGGCAGTTTTAACGATGCCAGCAGTCCGTCTCTAAACTTTCTGTTACGGCCATGGGGGCCTTGGCAGTATGATGATACCAAGCTGTTTATTTTATTGGGTGCAGGAAGCGCCTTAGGGGGTTATCTTATTAGCCAAGCATACCGCCATGCTGAGTCTGCTCTGGCGGCTCCATTTGAATACGTTTCCCTACCGTTGGCAATGGTATTTGGGATTTTTATATTTGACGAATGGCCTAGCCACTTGACTCTCATTGGCAGCAGTTTAATCTTAACTTCAGGCTTTTACACCTTATATAGAGAAACGCTGCACCTACGCAAGCCACAAATGGCGAGGGCTCATCCACGCTAGCCCATACCCTTAGATTGTCCAGGCTAGTGACCCAACCTAAAGCCTGAGTTTAAGACTTGAACTTGTTACGTGAGTTAGCCCACGGGTCAGGGGTAGTGCCACTGGTTTTAACTTCAGCAGAAGAAGTTGACTTTGCTTGGGGCTCCCAAGGTGACTTACCCCCTTGTTTAGACCAAGGTTTGTCTTGAGTCTTGGGTTTAGTTTTACTAGGTTGCCGATCTTTAGGGCTGTCGCGCCCCGCTAATTTATCATACTCGTTAGCCCTACTTTCACGCTGTTGTTGCAGCACTCCAGCATCTTCTAAGCTCAACTCACAAGGTGTACCTGGACTCTGGTCTTCAGGAATGATTCGGTCCCGCGGTGGTAACTCGAATTGATCACTTGATACTTTTGGCAAATTTTTAAACTTATACAAATAAAAAGCTTCAACTTTTTCACGCGCCCATTGTGTTTTCTTCAAGAATTTAACGCTAGAATCGACACTTGGGTTGGTTTTAAAACTATGAATATACAAATAAGCATGCAAAATCTCAAAACCATAGTGGTCCACAATTTCTGTGAGCATGGTTTTTAAGTTCAAGCCATGCAGGGGATTATTTTGGTAATTAACTTCTTTGGACATGCCTAATTGCACCTAATATAATTCAACCTTTAAATTATACCTTATTGCAGACACTGATGGACAAATCCCTATGGTGTCGGTCATCTAACACTTAGCTTGAACCTGAATACCTAATACCTAACACCTTAGCCTTAAAAATTGGAGCACCTTTAATGGGCAAAGTACTTAGCCAACATCAAATTGAAAGCTACCATAAAAAAGGTTTCATCTCTCCAATCGACGTCATGTCTGAGGATGAAGCCAATGCCTATGCAGAAAAATTAAAAGCTGCAGAAGCAAAATACCCCAAGGATTTAACAGGTGTTAACCGCAATAACGGCCATTTGTGTTTTAAGTTTCTAGATGATCTGGCATACCATCCAAAGGTTCTTGATGCCGTAGAAGACCTTTTGGGTTCCAGCTTTTCTTTGTGGGGAAGTGTTTTATTTATCAAAGAGCCCAACTCCAGCCACTTTGTAAGTTGGCACCAAGACGCGACCTACATGGGCATCACGCCCCATAATTTTGTCACCCCTTGGATTGCACTCACTCACAGCACTCGCTATACAGGTTGCATGAGTATGATTCCAGGCAGCCACCACAAAGATATCCAACCCCACCAAGACACCTATGGTGCAGACAATATATTAACCCGTGGCCAAGAAGTCACTAACGTGGATGCCAATTTAGCAGTAGACTTGATTCTCAAACCAGGCCAAATGTCCTTGCACCATGCCATGATCATTCATGGGTCACAACCTAACCAAAGCCAAGACCAGCGACGCATAGGCTTTGCTTTGCAGTCTTTCATGCCCGCAGGCGCAAAACAAACCATTGGACACAATAACTGGTCACCTGTGCGCGGTCATTGCACCCAAGAAGGCCATCACTATTTACCTCGCCCACAGCAAGATATGGCTGCCAGCAGTGTCCAGGTGCGGGACCAGTCCAACCAAAACTTTTCGGACATCCTTTACCATGGGGCGAAAATAAAAAGAGACTATTAAATCAGTGATTTAGGCCGACTGAATCTTGATCTCAACCACCAGCACGGGTATCATGCGTGCTCCCATACGGGCCTGTGGCGCAGCGGTTAGCGCAGAGGACTCATAATCCTTTGGTCGTCAGTTCAAATCTGACCAGGCCCACCATATGCGAAGGGTTAGTAGGTTTGCGCCTACTAACCCTTTTTTATGGGGCTACCCTAGTACTGCTTCTATTATTTTTCACCAAAATATCGATTCTTCATATTATGGATGTGCTAGGATGCCATATTAAATAATTAGCACGATGTTGAGAAAATCAGCAATGAAGAACAAAGTATCGTTAAGCCGGCGCCAATTGTTAATACTTGCATCAGGTTATCTAGTTGCTGCTCCTTTGGCTGCCTTAGCAGAGGGCATTTACCCTGATATACATGTGGTTAAAAACCCACAGTGTGGTTGTTGCAATGCATGGATCGAAATTTTAAAAGACAAAGGCTTCAATGTTACTACTGAAGATCGCTCTGGCAGCTTTTTAACTGAGTTTAAGATTCAGAGTGGCGTCCCCAACGATATGATGTCCTGTCATACCGCTAAAATTGATGGGTACTTCATCGAAGGACACGTTGACGCCAGCGACATTAAACGCCTCATAACAGACCGCCCTGATGCTTTAGGTTTAGCCGTGCCAGCAATGCCTTACGGCTCTCCCGGGATGGGACCTGAAGAAGAGCGTGAAGCATACGATGTTTATATAATCAGCGCTGATGGCACAGCAGCAGTATTTCAACATTACCCTGAAGCAGGCATGTCTGTTTAAGAGTGCCCTAATTAACGTCTAATTTCTTATTTCCTAAACTATGTACTGGGGGTACCCCCCAATTTGTGTGGCCCAGAAATCTGGGGAACGTACCTATAACCAGCGTGAGTAAACACTCCCAGATCATTACTTAAAACCCCCATGAGTTCACTACCTCCAGCTTGAGTATGAATTTCAAGGACCTCTTTGAGAATAGCGACGCCACCGGCACTGTTAAGGCGATTAATACCTACACACATAAGAAACCAAATCATCACTTTGTCGGCCTTAGTGAGGGCTAATGTCAACAAACAAAAACCTGCCTCAAGCGATCCAGAATCTTGATAACATCTGGGCGCGTGACCCTAGGAATCTTTCTTAATTTATGAGCTTATGATTCTGATTTAAAAGCCTCATAAAATGCTACAGCGTGTCATCTCATTCATTTAGTCTAAATGGTTCACTTATGGGCGCAATTGTTACCCAGCGACGATTTCAGAATCGTCGAGGTCCTAGATTGGAGGAAGTACCTCAACTCGATGTTCGAGTATTAAAACGTATCGAATTATTTGATCTAAGTGTTTCAAGCGGTTCATTTTAGTGGACAAGTTTATCGCTCTCAGAATACGCTCTAGAGCACACATATAAAGACTCAACGTGGTTATTTCCTATGCTGTAAAGATGAACCGAGGAAGACCCCCCTTTCCTGCCTCAGGAAAACTACTTAGGGCACACATGAACTTATTAAAGATTTCCAAGAAGTGTCTATGAATTAATTTTTTTGATATCCGTTTTATCAGGCCGCAGTCAACCCTGACACTGCTGCAATTAAATTTTCTTCTGTCATTTCTTTACCTGTATACTCTCCAACCAACCGCCCCTCTGCCATGGTCAATATACGGTGACTCACGCCAATCACTTCTGGCATCTCCGAAGAAATTACAATTACGGCTAGGCCTTGTTCAGCCAGTGTTGCAATGTATTGATGAATGGCAGATTTGGAACCCACATCAACGCCCCTAGTTGGCTCATCAAGAATAATTAATTTTGGATGGGCACATAGCCATTTGGCGAGAACTAATTTTTGTTGATTACCACCAGACAGATCAGAAAGCAATTGCTCTGGCCCCGTCGTTTTAATTTCAAGTTTGGTTTTATAGTCTTCAAATACTTGCAGTTCCTTGTCCACCCTAGGAACCCCCATGTTTGAATATAAACTAAGGTGTGGCAGAGTCATATTGTGTCTGCCGCCCATACCCAATATCAGCCCTTGCGATTTCCGATCTTCAGGCACCAGTGCCAACCCTTTTTCAATGGCCTGTTTTGGGGATGAAAAACTTACCTTTTGATTATCAAAAATGATTTCGCCACTATCTTTTTGGCGCACACCAAAGAGTGTTTCAGCAACTTCAGACCGACCCGCGCCTATCAAGCCATATAAACCAACCACTTCTCCTGCTCGGACTGAAAAGCTGACATCTTTAAACAAACCCCGTATGGTTAATTGATTAACACTTAATAACTCGGCGCCAAATTCTGCTTTTGCTCGGTGAAAATACTGGTCTAGATCTCGACCAATCATTCTATTGGTGATTTCTCCAATGGTTGATTCACTAGTGTTCACCGTACACTGCACCTCTCCGTCTCTGAGAACCGTAATTCGATCTGCGATCTCAAAAATTTCATCCATTTTATGGCTAATGTAAACAATCGCCACACCCTTTTTACGTAAGGATCGCACGACTTCAAAAAGCTGATCTTTTTCAGTAGTTGTAAGTGTTCCAGTGGGTTCATCAAAGATAACAACATTGGCGTTAAAGACCAACGTGCGCGCAATTTCTACCATTTGCTGCTTCGCAATTGACAAATTACGCACAAGAACTTCGGGTCCAAAATTACAACCTAACTCATCTAAGGCGGTTTTTGCCGCTGCGTTCATTTTTCGTTTGTTAACTATTCCAAAGCGATTGGTTGGCCAGTCGCCTAGGTAAATATTTTCTGCAGCTGACAATTCGGGTGATAATGAAAGTTCTTGGTGCACCAGCAGGATGCCTAATTCTCGGGCTTCTTTGGGTGTCTTTATAATGACTTTTTTGCCACGATGGTGAATGGCGCCTTCATCAGGGTTATAAATGCCTGATAGCACTTTCATAAGCGTTGATTTACCTGCGCCATTTTCACCCATTAGCGCATGCACCTCGCCCGCCCTGATATCAAAACTAACTCTGTTAAGTGCGATCACACCCGGAAATTTTTTCAAAATAGAATCAGCAGTTAGAATAATTTCATTCATTTTTTCACCCTACCTAGATTGGCTAGAAGTTAACGTTTTATCAAGAATTAATGCGAGCACAAGCACTGTTCCCATGACGATCAACTCGATGTAATTAGGCGTGTTTAGCAGCCGCAACCCGTTCAGAAGCGCCGCTAGAGTAATAACACCCCCCACTGTTTTCCACATACTGCCATACCCTCCGGTTAAGCGTGTACCGCCCAAAACCACAGCAATAATAGTCCACAGCTCCCAAATTCTAGCGGCATTGGGTTCTGCAGTTCCTAAGCGCATAGACAACAAAACGCCAGCAACCCCAGCTAATAGACCACAAAGGGTGAAATTAATGACCTTATGACGTCGAACTCTGATGCCCGCCTCATGAGCAGACTTTTCGTTATCACCAACGGCATAAGTCTCTAATCCATGTTTGGTCTTAGAAAGAATCCACTGAAAAAACAGGGCGAAACCGAAAAATATCATTGCAGTAAGCGACACTGGGCCAAGATAAATTTCTGGGTACTCTGTGTATGAATAATCACTGGTCATTAAGGCTTCTTCACCCGTAAAAATGAACACAATTCCACGAATACCCATCAGTGAACCCAGTGTGATTATAAAAGAATGAATTCCAGATAATGCAACTAAGGCGCCGTTAATGAAACCAAAGAAAGCACCCGACAATAAAGCCACTATAATAGCGGGCCAAATACCAATACTGTCCTGAAGACCTATAGCAAGGGCTGAGGATAAAGCTAACGTTGCACCCACCGAAAGGTCGATCTCTCCATTAAGCATAACCAAGGTCATTCCCACGGCAAGAAAGCCAATAAAAGATCCCTGCGTAAGCACATTACCAATATTATTTAGGGTGAAGAAATATGGCGAAGCAAAAGAAAACACCAGCATACAAATAAGCAAGAACACCCAGATGTGCTGCGCTCGAATGATTCTTAATATGCTTAAGCTTGAACTTTGAATTGATGTCATCGTTTTGGCAGTGTGGTCTTTTTTCACACCTACAGAGTTGCTCATACGAAAACCCTCCCTCTCTTAGCAGCTAAATCGATCCACACCGCAAGAATAATAACGGCCCATGTCACCAACCACTGAACATAATAAGCAAAGCCTAATAACAACAAGCCGTTTTGCACGAAGCCTAGCATTGTGACGCCAATGACTGTTCGCCAAATGGTACCCGACCCTCCCAGCATAGATGTGCCACCAAGAATTATTCCAGAAAGAACCGTAAGCTCATATCCTTGACCAATCGTACTTTGCGCACCCATGACTCGGCTTCCCATGATAATGGCAGCTAACCCAGTTCCAAAACCAGAGATGACATAAGCAATTAAAACGACCCATCTGGTTTGCACACCCGAAAACAAACTGGCTGTCTCGTTTCCTCCAATGGAAAAAACCCAACGTCCAAAATTAGTTTTTAAAAGTACAAAGCTGCCCACCAATGCGGCAAAGAAGAATATCCAAACAGGTACTGGAATATCTATAAACTCACTTCGTCCAAAAAACCGGAACCAAGTTTCTTGAGGGTTAGTTACGTTAACGTTTGAACCACCCGAGTAAAATAGTGTGGCGCCCTGCAACAATGACAACATCGCTAAGGTAACAATAAGCGAGTTTAACCGCATAAAACCGATCAAATAACCATTTACCATTCCAATTAAGAGACTCGCAAGCAAAGTATATGCGATGGCAATGGCAGGCCCTACTTGATTATGTTGGTCCACGACTAAAACCGTCAGCAAGGTAAGCATCGATCCAACTGACAAATCTAAGCGTCCCGTAATGACAACAAACGTCACCCCAATAGCGATCATTCCAGTGATCGACACTTGACGGATCACATCTAAAATATTCCCTAGGGTAAGAAATTCTGGTGAAGAAAAAGACACCACTGCTAAAAAGATGGCAAAACCACCAATCAAACCGTGTTTTTGAGCTGTCTCACTGGCTTTGTTGAGAATGGCCATAATAAAAAATCTACATTAGTTTTTGTTTTACTGAATGCATCATAGGTCGATTCAATAGTTAATTAGTAGTAGGCATTTGTCCAAAATGGATATTTGTTAGGCTGGCTATGGTGAATAGACAAACCAAGCTTCCTCATACTTCCCCATACCTGTCTCTTATACACATCTCCGAGCCCAC
>OJCC01000136.1_pt1 | contig 9136 bp, 8 predicted proteins | sample 1591771 | NCBI WGS metagenome assembly OJCC01 (sample SAMN05416741, study PRJEB24817) | seawater metagenome | isolation source: Sea water | place: Canada:Atlantic | collected 2013-07
ACACAGAGTAGATCGTCGGCAGCGTCAGATGTGTATAAGAGACAGCAAGCAAGAGCCTGGACAACGCAAGCTCAATTCTCAGCGCTTTCGTCTAACAACTGCAGCTTTTCTAGAATGGCCAGCATTGCCCGATCATTGGATGGAAAAGATGAAAGCCATGGTTCAGAAGGGCATCTCCAAATGCGATGCAGTAGCCATCGCTCCGCAGAGGAACATTGCGTTGGAAACCAAGATTACCTTTCTCGACGAAGGCAAAAGTGGAAGCATGCATCGTGCTGAGGCATGCGCCTTTTTGACACGAGCTCTGCAACTTCCTGAGACACCACCCTTGCTCTTGGAGAATCGATGGAACGTCATTGGATTACCAACCGAGAAAACACTTGAGGACGTGAAACAATGTGTAAGCAAACTTCAAAGGCAAAAAACATTACCAATTGCTGAGGATACACAATTCAAATTCTGGGTAGAGAAGCAAGATCTCCGTCGCAGTGAAATAGAGAAATGTTTCCAACAACCATCCCGAGATTCTGTACCGGCACAAAGCTATACAGGACAGGCAGCCTCTTCATCTTCCGCAGCTTGCAGCCACAGATATGGGAGCTGGGCAGGCGCGAAGAAAGCGGCAAACCGTCGAGGACGCAAACGCGACAAACCTGGCTAGTTTCTTCACACGTCATGATGCAAAGTTCTTTCGCCTTCTGCGCCTCGGTGCTGATGATACATGAAGACATCAGATTGCAGTAGGCATTCTAATCTGATCTACACATAATGAGATCACCGAAATCACGACGGATTGTTTCACTCATTGCAACGTACAGCTGGCCCTCAAATTTGATGTGCCACAGCAATGTTCCAATTCACGTCTGCTTATCGTGGCGTGCGTTCAGGATGAATTGTAGCATCTGTCAGAGACAGAAAATGCAAGCTTTCATCCACCATAAGAGCCACAAATAAAACAAACACACTATTGTAAGCAGCGAGTTCCGATTGACCCAGATGTGCGTTCCTTCCTCGTTCTAGAAAGCAATCGCGTCTCAAGTACATACACGATACCGTTTCCTTGTCTTTGTTCGCATCTCGTGAACACAAATGCGCGAGACTTCAGATCTCAAGATTCTGAACAGACAAAACACCAGTCGTCGCATGCTGCAGTAATTATTGTGCACACAAAGAATTCACAACTAAAAGATAGGAATGAATTCTAGCGTGAGAAAAAAGAAGTAGTTCAGAACATGAGTCACCTGCATAAGAGCATGTTGAGATACAATGAACTTCCGACGAACATACACACAAGGTCGATGAACATGTCTTAAACATCCTTAATATCCGAGGAGTTTATGTCCATTTCCAAGTACGTATGTCACAGCATCAGAATGTCATTGCACCAGCATCATGAAACAGAGGCAGGAAGTCATCAGTAGCCACATAGTTATATTAGAAACATGTTATGCATGACCGTGGATGTCTTCGTAGAGCTGTAGAAACAAGAGCAGTTTGGTGTGTAGTTTGGGCAATGAAAAAGGATAGTGGGCAAATCCCAGTAGTTGAGTAGCATGACCAGTTCACAAACATTCAGATAGAAACTTAGTTCTTGTCCACAGCATATCAGGCTTACATTATTCACTACCAGATTTTTTGGATTATCCGAAAAAATCTGCTTTATAGACAAGTCAAAGAACTCAACTATGTCCGGAGTCCGGTTTTGCTTTGGATGCAGGCGCCGACATTCCTGCAGTAACGAGTTCTGGAATGGCTCTGACTGGAACGCAGTTGGAGAAAATGGAATCTACTTCTGTAAGAAGAATTATTTGGAATTGGAGAGCGGTGAGTGGGCAGTCATTCATCCTAGTGCTCCAGATATTCACAATGCCATGCAGCAGACAGACAACACTGGTTGCCGGATAGTAGCAGCGAAGTACAGGTACGACTGTGTGGCTGTGATGGATAGCGCAGTGTTATTGGGTTTACATTCACAATGGGCTGAATTGGACTTGTTCATTTTGCTCTTAGCGGCGCAGTTCTACTTCCCGTGGCCAATGCAAGAGTTTATCGCAGGTGTAGGCGCTCTGCCAGTTACCGGAGTAGAAAAAATGAAGAACAGACTTGTTGACCTCGGTTCCTCCATATTCGAGAAATACAAAGAACTTCGTGTTTTGAACGGTCGTCTGATTCAACACAAGTCGCGTGGCATTCAATCCACGAAGTGCCCTACGGAACGCAGAAATGGTTCAGTTAGATTTTTCCAACTTTTGGAAGATATCAAGGGAACAATGGATCTGACCACCCGAATGAAAACATATTTCAACACAGCCAGAGTGAACAAGGTCTCCTTGGGAAAAATGTTGAAAGAGATTGGCAAATCAAGTTCGACAGAGTTCTCTGCCACGCCTTCGTACAAAAACATTCGCTGTTGTCGTTTCTTGGCCATCGGAGGAGGCAAAACATTTGACAGCAATGCTGAAGACTGGGAGCTTTTTTCTAAAATGACTCCTCACGTATCCTCCGTGCTGAGAATGCACGGCATTGTCGAGTGGAAATTCGCCAAACAGTTTGTTGAAGCGCTGAGGAAAGAAGTGCCAGATGCAAAGTACAGCATCAATGACTTCGTGATCTTCATGTGTCTGCTGAACGAAGTTGAATTAGATTGACTTCGTCACTGAATGTTCTTATAGCCGTCTGCCATGCTACGGATATGGAAAAAATGATGAGAAATAATTTGAAAGAAAGTATAATTCTGGAGTCTTCGGGCCCAAGAGTCATTCCTGGAAATTGTGGACGAAATATTAAATGAGTTTGAGCAATAGAGCAGCATCTTGGGCGTGCTTGGGTCACTTGGATCTTTTTCAGGTTTTTTGGAAGCAGGCGAAAACATGGCAAAGTATGCATGGCAGCATTCTGTTCATCATATCCAGCAGAACTGATTCTTAGTCATTTAGATAGAAGAATGTTTGCACTGTTGTTGACAGAATCTTAAGAAGGACAGACATGTAGTCTTTTTTTGGAATATCTGGCAAGCTGCCATAGAACATGTGCCATACTCTCCATTGTTGAATCATGTTTCTTTGACGTCCTGTAGATCTTTGTGCAAGTACCATGAGTACAGCCAGTGACAAAACACTAGAAAGAGGTGAGCGACTGAGTAGAGTAGAGCATTATGCATGCAGGTGAAAAGCAGTCGAAATTCATTATGGATACGTCTTGCAGACTTTGGAAGCAGATAGAAGCAGAAAATTACACATTGCTTTTGTTTCCATTGGTTTGTGATGACAAGCATTCTTGAACAGTAGTTGCAGAACTTTGTAAGAAGAACTGGCGCTGGTTCACACCTGCATTTTCCAAGCATTTCATACCGCAAGAAGTCTTCACTGCATATTCGTGCGCCTGATGTTCTGGCAAGAACGTCATAGCCGAGCAAAGGCGATTGCAGGGAGAGCACGATCACCGCTTTGGCCATGATGTGATGCATCCCGAGCATGGTAGCTATAACCATAGCACGGCCAAGGTGACCTGCGAAACTCTTAAGAAGAACTGGCTCTGATCCATACCTAGCAGAACATCCAAGGAAGTCATGTCTGCAGATCCCTTGCTGAGGTCAAGCGCCAGCCAGCGCCATAGGTGCTCCCATCCTCACCGTCTGTCTCAACTATCTGAGACCCTTTGGAAGTGGTTTTGGGATGCTTTCTCGTTTCGCAGCGAGAGTACAAGTATAGTTCTATAATGTACATGACTTGGCAGCGACGCAGAGCTTGAAGGAATGATTGATGTAGCATAGCGCAGTTTGAGCAAAATAAGAGGAAGTAGATATCTTTTATTGCAGATTCACAAGTAGAACGAGGTTAGCGCATCAGCATATGTCAGCAGCACAGTAAGAGTCGAGTAGATATCTTTTCTTATGTCAGCGGAGATAACAAGAGGCAGATTGTGACTCCTAGGTTTGTCTGCACGTGCTTTCGAATACCGCTAAAACCCCTGATACAACAACAAAGCGATGAATGGAAGGAGTAGGGGAAAGCATCTAGACAGCATAGCACTATAGCGACATAATGGCAGGAAATGTTTGCCGTCCGTGTAACGCCCTGATACAAAAAACGAGATCATCTAGACAGCATAGCAATATAGCAACATAATAGCAGGAAATGTTTGCAGATGTAAAGCCAGGTTCATACGTGAGCCAGCGCTTAATTCTTGTGTTGCAGCGTCACATGCACATCTCATTCTCAAGCTTTTTGATATCATTACAGCATGCTTCGGTTTGCAATTCTGTTATAAAAGACTTCTTGGATCATCCGAGAAAGTCAATGTTTAACATGGAAGTTATGACACACACAAGGCAAGATATTTTTTCTTATGTCAACGGAGATAACAGCAGGCAGCTTGTGACTCCTAGGTTCGTCTGCTAGCGCTTTGGATACACTTCGAAGTCAATTTTTTGATCGTCCGTGTAACGCCCTGATACAAAAAAAGAGATGAATGGAAGCAGTATGAGAAAGCATCTAGACAGCATAACAGTATAGCAACATAATAGAAAAGAATATTTGCAAATGCAATGCCAGGCTCGAATGTGAGCTGGCGCCTAACTTGTTTTGCAGCGTTACATACATACACATCACATTCTGAAGCTTGTTGATATCATTACAGCATGCTTGGGTTTGCAATTCTGTTATAAAAGACTTCTTGGATTATCCGGGAAAGTCAACCATGGCATTGAAGTTATAACATACCAGGCAACGTTGTCTTCAGAAGAAGTTAACACGAGCAGAGTGAGGAACATGTTTGAGATTTTTCAGTACTAGGCCAACTTTTTTCTATAACTACTGTCATACATAGGCTCAAGACGCGAAACGTCAGAACTCCTTGGATAATCCGGGGAAGTCTGATCTTGATTTTTGAAACGTTGTGCAAAAATGAGTCAGTCTAGGATTGAAGATCTTGATTTGGACAGGCTGTATCATGATCTATCTGTGTTGAAGAAGAAAGTGATACTTGTCACAGGACACTGCGCGCAGAATCGAATGGAGATGACCAAACTCGAACATCACATCAAAAAAAATGTAGAGTGCAGCTTCTTGGAGTGGAGGGCATGTCTCGACGAAAGACACGAAGCTTGGCAACAGATTGCTGAAAAACATCTTTCAGTCGTGGAAAAAGAAGTAGCAGAAGTTACTGCAACGATGAGGTCAGAGATTGCCATTGTTCGTGAAAATGGTGCAAAAGCTGTTGATAACATGATGAACATGGTTAAGGAAGAACACTTGAACCTGTCAGGTCGAGGGGATAAGCTGGAAACATTTGCTATGGCGCAATTTGCCACACTTGAGACGAGACTTTCGCAACTGGATGTTCTTGTACAACAAGCACTTGAAACTTTGGATGACGTGAAGAATAGACAGAGTACCGTGGCGAAAACCATGGGCAAGCTTGACAAAGAAGGACCTCTATCAGCACTTCTCAAAAGCCGTGAAGAAATTTCAAGGGAGTCTGGTAGCGAACAATTGCTAGCTGGAGAGAATGGCAAAGTGACGAAGAAAGAGATTGAAGTGCGAGTGGCAAACAGCATGCAAAAATTAAAACAAAGATCAAGCTCACGAAGCAGAGACAACGTGCAGAAAGAGATTCACAATACATCGGAGGTCGCTGGTCGCATTGGCCGAGCACAATCCCTGGCCGAGACTCGAAGAGGCAGGTCTCTTCAGAGACGAGTACGTGCAGCTCAAGAACTAGCAGCCGATACAACCAGAAGACTTGCTTCAGAGCCTCCTTGCCTTCTCTTTAAATACACCTGACTTCCACAGGTGCAGTGACCTTTTACGCAATTGCTCTGTGGCTGCAAAAAAAGTTAGTACATATGAAGGCTTGAATTTCCAAGGCCTGAGCAAAAAAGAAGAGTAAGAAGCAGAAGTAGTAAGACGTCAATCGTAGTAAGACGTGAATCGTAGGAGTAAAACGTCATTGTATCGCTGTAAACATTTGAGTTTGCAAGGTGTTTAGAAACTGCGTCCATTAAGTCGCACATTGCATCAGACCTCGCGTGGCGGCAATGATCGCTTCCTTGCCAATTGCAGCAATCAGGCCAAGCAATCCAACATCCATGGGAGAAATGAGGCAATGGTTGGAGTCTCACAATTGTGTCAAGGCTTGGTTATCAGAGTCTACAGATGTGACTGAAGAAGCAACTCTGATGATACAGGCTTTCATGGGTTGGATTGATACCTATCGTGCTGAGCGTTTGGACAGTGAGTCGCAGCTACAGGAATGTGAATGGAACATTGCTGCAACCAACAACGTGCCGGTATCCATGGTCTGGCTGTACTGTATTCACGAATGGCTGGAGTTTGAGGAGATGTTTGCTTTGGTCAAGGAAGCAGCGGAGATCTTCGACAATCATGTCGGGCATTGTTTGGTGTACCATCCAAACAAGTACATTGAGAATGTGAGGCTTATTTCATTGGCAATGAGTCGTCGAGCTGAAGAAATATCTCGACCTCGGGCATTAGAGCTTATGTCTTTAAACATTCAGGATGATGTTTCATCTCCTCGAGAGCCAGATGCAGAAATGGACACTCTTAGCCAATCTAGCGAGTGCTCTGACGTTTCCCAGCAGGAGGCACAGGCTTCATGCGTTGAGTTGAGCGAGTAGATCATCATGCTTGGTTTTGGCACCAAAAAAATAAAAACAAGGGTACTTCTTGGATCATCCGAGAAGAACCGATTTCCACTGCTGCAGACATGCCCATTTCTGTTGTTTGCAGACGGAAAAGTGGTGATTGTGTTGTGATAAGTTATGCAAGAGGCACATGTTGTTCAGATCAATTCCTTTGTATGTAGAAGTCTTTGTTCTGTGCATACTGCGTGTTTGTAGCCTACACTGAGAGAACAGTTCACATATGATAGTAAATAGATCATGTGCATACTGCGTGTTTGTAGCCTACACAGAGAGAACCAGTCACATACGATGGTGAATGTAACATGTAAACATTTTCCTGACATCTTTAGGACCGACAGATCTGTTGTTATGACTTTGGCTAACCCCCACAATTCTTGCATTCAAAACCAAAGAAATGTCAAGTAGGGCAAAGGCATGTTGTGAAATGAGCTTAAGAGCAGAGTAGAATGTAGCCAGAGACACATCGCTTGCTTCCTGATTGCTACATTGAATGTAGGCAAATATGTAATACCCTCTAACACATCAATCATACACTAAGAGTGCTACCGTGCCACTACGTATCCTAGAAGAGCATACGCACAGTAAAATCTCGAACAAGGAACAAGACACAAACGATGCCGTGCCATCACGCATCATTGACCCTCCGACGGCTTGAACACGCTGGCTGGCTTGCCCTGATTGCTCCTGGCTTCTACTATTATAAGGCAACCATTGCGCCCATGCCATAACACCTCTTAAGCACTATGCATGATGTCGTGGTTCAAGTAGTGAGCATGAGACTGATATGAACTTCACCGTGTCATCATCTCAGATTAATTTTCCAGGATTGTGCATAACAGCGTGCCAAAACATTCTGGGTCATGTCGATGCACAACCGTCGTTCCACATCTTTGGACCCAGTGTTCCGCAAGACTAGACGAGAGATGCTCGTGGGACCCATCGAATCACTGAGGCAATTCTCGAAGAGGTTGCAGGGAACGCAGTACATCGTGCCGCAGTTGCAGGATCCTCGTGGGAACTTGCTATCTGCGAACTCCTTTGGTCACATTCATCATCCAATGCATGTGGCTCCGGTTGCTTGGAAGTGGGCTGCTCTCGTGTCTGCATTAATTATTGCACAAACTCAGACACGAGCGATTAGGATGAACTAGGAGAGAGTAGAATGCAGCTAGAGTCAAGCTTCGAAGCTCGGCTTGACTCGGCAAGATGTGTCGGCGCGGCTCGGTAGGTGAGGTAAAGCAAGTGCAGCTTGTGCAGTGTGTGTATAATATCAGAGTATTAGTAGATATAATAAAGAGAAGAGTGCCATTAACACGCCGTGTGCGGCGGCTAGATATATCATGTAAGCATTTTTTGAAACCGTCATTTCAGGCTCAAAAACTAAACTGAACTTTTGACTTGGAAAAGTGTACTTCTTGGATCATCCGAGAAAGTACCGAATTCCACTGCTGCTACTTGCAGGATCAACCAAGAACATTCCATACTTCTCTGCAAGCCAGCACGGCATCGCAGAGCAAGTGCACTTGATGACCATGGAATGGGAAGTGGTGGTGCCTGCAAACGAGCAGGGCTCGGTGCTGGTTGACGAGCATGGCACGGTGCAACATGCTCAAAAGTTCTGCGCTCACTTGCAAGCAATGGTAACAGCGGCAGCTTGCTTCCTCAGTTGTCATGGGCACCATTGGGAAGGAAACTGCGGAAACGGAATGTGGTGGGTGCATTTCTCACCTAAGAGGAACGAAGACAGTTTGTGGACGTTCTTCCCACAACATCTTTTTGCAGTCCCCATGTACTATGTTGGCATGCAGCTGACGAGCGACGCCCACAAGCCTTGGGTGTATCTGTGTTTCTCGAAAGATTACCCTCGAGACGGGCAGCAGCGCAACTTTTTCCTGACGGTGACTTCGGATAAAGCCAAAGCTTCGCTGTTCCGAATGACAGCCACGTCGCCTGAGGAGTATTGCTTTTCGACGTGCACATTGGCACATGGTCCATTGTGGATCAATCACTCAGGAGCACAGGGCACAGAGACATGCCAGAGGACTGACATCCGTGCTGGAGAAGAAAATGATGGTTGTTGGGCAACGTGGACCAATTTGGGACCATGGACAAAAGACTTTTCCAGGTTCAAGCTCTGTCGTCCTGGAGCGTGAAGACACGAGTTTTCTTGTGTTGCAGACAGCCTCAGCATCGAAACAGGAGTTTTGCGACGTGGACATGTCAACGCAACAAGCTGGCTGTTGCTCTCTACCGAGTCTCGACAAAAAAAAAAAACATTGGAGCACTGCAAAACCAGGAAAAATCTCCAAAACGTTAACACAAACTGGAAGTCTGTGATAGGAAGCTTAATTGGCACATGTATGTATGGCTTTCCTCATGTCACCAGAAATCATTTGACATGACACAAAGACAGATCTCTTGTGTTGAGATCAAGATTTGATTTACTGTGGAAACTTTTCAAACATCTGCAAA
>OJCC01000142.1_pt1 | contig 8847 bp, 4 predicted proteins | sample 1591771 | NCBI WGS metagenome assembly OJCC01 (sample SAMN05416741, study PRJEB24817) | seawater metagenome | isolation source: Sea water | place: Canada:Atlantic | collected 2013-07
TCAGATGTGTATAAGAGACAGCCAGGAAGGTGGCTTCAATGGCGGCTTCATGCTCAGCCGCCGACGGGTAGTTTTCGGCCTGTTGTGGCGGGGGTAGTTGTTCTTCGTCCGCCTCCTGTAGGTCGTCCTCATCCGCCAGTTCCTGCTTTGAGGGCCATATGCGACTGGTGTCGGGCAGGTACTCCTCAACGCCTAGCGGGAGGCCTTCTTTGCATTGTTGCGGGAAGTCAGCGTCAGGGTCCCCTGCCATGCGTGCCAGGCAGGTGATGGCGTCGAGGCAAAAGGGCTGGCCTGGTGCGCGGTCTATGCCGCAGTGGGCGTATTCGGCGATGGTGGAGCTGAATGTGGCAAGGTGGCGGTCCTGGTAGGGACATTCTTTGCACTTGCCGCTGGCCAGGGCCAGGGTAGCGCCTTGTGCCTCTGTGTCATGGGCCAGTTCGTTGGCCGCCATGCCCATGAGCGCGGCCCCCAGTTTTCGCAGAGGGTGTGACCGTTGTGCTGGGTGTTTTCTGCCAGGGGATGGCTTGCCGCCGCCGTCCCGCAGGGGGCGCTGTTTGTGTCCAATGGTGACCTGGATGTCGGGCGTAGCGTGCTTTGCCGTGGCCGAGATGTTGTCCTTCGGGCGGTCGGTCATGGTTTGGTTCGTCCAGTTGCGCATCTGTGGGAGGGCCCGTGTGAGGCTCGTGGCGATGGCCTTGCAGAAGCCAGGGGCCCACCTGGCCAGCTTTGAGCTATGGCATTTAGGGCGTGCGTTGTCGTCCTCGTGCGTGAGGTCGCCTAGTTTGCGTAAGCCGCCTAGGTGCTTGTGTAGCGCCGTTGTCCACTTGGGGCCTGGTAGGTCGCCCAGGGCGCTCTGCGGGAAAGATGTCGCTAGCATCCCGTATTCGTCTCTGAAAGCTTGTAGCGCTCGCGTTTCCCATATGGTCGCGCATATGTGCGCGGTTGGCTCGATGCTGTGGATGGCTGGGTCCTCGGGGTGTTCTAAGAGAAATGCGGGGTCATGGCCATGCACTTTGGCGATGGCGTATAGTTCCAGCATCCGTAGGGCCAGAACGCTGTCGTCGTCGACCTTTGCTTGTTGAGCTTCGGTGAGGTCGGGGAGCCCCCAGCAGTCGGGCTCCAGGCGGCCCCTGAGGGGGTGCCCAGGCGTGCCGTCGGGCAGCGGTGCATGCAGTTTAATTGACCATGTCTTGCACTCTGGGCCGCCTGTGAGTGCCAGCATGTCCCCCTGGCGGGATTTTTCAGCCAGGTGCCCGTAGAGGTCGTCCGAGAGCATGTCGTGGCGTTTCGCATCCCTGCGGGTGTCCAGGGCGACTACATAGGGCGTGAGCCAAGGTGCTTCTAGCTGGATGGCCCAGTCGATGGCGTCATGGCCATCGGGGCCAGCGTACAGGCAGAGGATGATGGGTCCCTCGGGTAGGCCATGGTCTGCCAACGTTGTCAGCGGTGCCCTTGGGATGAGACGCTCGCGTAGGCGTGCGGGTAGGGTGTTGTTCCAGCCTATGGCCCGCTGGAGGTCCTCCGTCAGCTGTCGGATATGCTGGTGTGCCTCCTGGATCCCCTTCGTGGTGGGCCGTGTTGCCTCCGGAGGTTGTTCGTTGGGGCGCGGCTTTACGTTGCGTTCGTCTGCGGGTGGCGAACCCATGCGTTTGGGTGGAGTCGCCTCGCGGGTTGTGGGGCTGTTGGTATGCTTTGGCGCTGGGGGTTGCGCCGCTGCGGGTGCCGTGGAGTGGTGTGGGTCCAACTCTGGGCTGCGGGGATGCTGCGGGTCACGTGGGTTGTCTCCCGCGGGTGCCTGGGGGGCACCCCCGTCTGGGGTGCAGAGCTTGGGTCTATTTGTCCATTTGTCTTCCCCAGGTACTTTGTTATAGTGGGAGCCTGGCGGCGTATCCTCATACGCCTTATAGCGGGGCCCCCGGTCTAGTCATATGTTGCGGCAATGTGCCAGGGAATGGTTTCCCCTGCCACAGCCAGGGCATTTGTGTGAGTGCTGGCAGCCAGCACCACGCGGGCAGTCCCCTCGGATATGGAAGTCCCTGCATCGCTGTTTGCCTCCAGCGAGCGGGGGCCAATCCTGAACAGGGATACGCGGTCCCGCGTTCTGGGTCTGGCCCTGGTGCTGGCCCTTGCCCTGGGATGTGCCGTCTGTGGCCTGGGCTCCACCATCGGTGGGGATCTGGCGGCCCGCGCCACGCTGGCGGGTTTGGCGCGCGGCCAGGTCATTGCGTTGGTTCTTGCCGCGGCCTTTGCCACCACCGCGTCCCCTGCCTTTTCCTGGTTGGCGGACGTGGGTGGGTGCGGCGTAGGCCTGGTTGCCTCGGCCACCGCCGCCGCGGGCACTGCCACCGCGGACGCCACCGCCCTTGGCTGCACCTTTGTAGTAGCCTTTGTCTGAGGGTGCTCTTTGTTCGAGCAGGCTTTGCCACCAGAGGTGGTCGGTCCAAACCTCCTCCAGGGCGGCTTGAATGGTGCGGGCCTCGGACCACATCAAGGCCGCGATCCGTTGCCAGGCCTTCCGCTCAGCCAGCATGAGCTGGTGTAGGAGCGGGGGATTAGGACGTGTAAGGATTGCTTCTCCAAAGAGGAAGTCCTCGTAGAAGCGCCGCAGGCGCCGCCACCAGTCCTTATCTACTTTGAGCGCGGGTTGGTGGCTGTTGGCCGCTAGCGCCATCATTAGAGTGGTGTACCAGAGGCGCATCATGTCTTTCCAGTGGGATGGCGTGGTGGGCGGCGGGCGTGTCTTACGCTCGGAGAGTTCCATCTTCCCGTAAGGGCCTGGTTCCCAGACCTCTTCCACCTTTATCCACGGAGCGGGGTGGTAGGGCACCATGTCCTTGATGGGCATGTCAAAGACCTGCCCAGTGGCGGCCGCGGCCATTAGTTTTCCAAGCATGTGTGGCCCTCCCTGGTTTTCCAGTCGGGGATATTCGTCCGTGATGCGGGCGAACGCCTCTTCGATCGCGCGGCGATCGTTGGTGTCGACCTGGTGGCGTCCAGCGGGCATGGCCTGCTCCTCGCGCTTGCGCTCCTTATAGTATTTCAAGTCTTCTAGCGCAGAGGCGAGGCGGGCACGGATCTTTTCCTTTTCTTTCGGGGCCAGTGTCTTTATGTCTAGGGTATCCTTGGCATCGTCGTACAGGTCCGCGATGTTCGGCCAGCGGGTGAGAAGTAGCGAGATGTCGCCCCACTCATCGTCCGCAAAGCCCTTGAGGATAAAGTAGGGGACCTTGTTGGCGCATAAGATCTCGAACATTTTCGCGTCGAGTTGTTGTACGAGCCAGTTCGCCCATTCCTTCGGGGGCGGCGACGGCGGGGAATACATCGGTTCCGCTATTACCTCGGCGGCGGTCTTGCTAACATCCTTGGCTAGGATGTTCGCTACGTTGCCAAGTGCGAGCATGGCAGCGTTGGCGGTCCGAGGTAGTTGGAGGTCGTTGAGGGTTGGAGGAGGGTTTTTAGAAAAGTTGTAGCTTTTCTTGGTTCGCGCTTGAGCCACAATGGCAGCGCGCGCGACGGGAAAAGTTGCAGTGCAAATGATATAGTGAAGTTAGCGGCCCCTACTCATGCTTCCCACTGGGCCGACCCAAACTACACTATACCACTTCTGTCACTGCGCACTTTTGCCAGTTGCGCAGTGTGTAAACCTGTGCCTTGCTGCAGCGGGATCGCTGAACGCGTGCACTAATTCGGCCGTCAGTCTCGCGCGTTCAGGCCAAGATCTTCGCGAGGCAATTTTTATGACGAGAGGCGGGGCGCTTCGGAGTCCGTTGAGGCGCTCCAGGAGTCGGAGGAATCTGAAGCACTCGTTGTCGTCTCTTCCACCTTTTCTGCGTCTGGCGCCGTCGTGCGGGTGGTCCAGGTGCATGGTAAGCGGGCTTTCTGGCCACACCAGTGGCACTCCTGGATGTCCTCTAGCTCCGCGTAGTCGCGGGCAGTGGTGATCCAAGTGTATTTGGCGGGGCTCGCCAGTTTGTTGCATCCGACCGTCCTGAGGTTCGGCATCACATAGTGGATGCGGTATGTGCCCTTCGTTTTGGCGTTGCCACGCGCCACCGCCAGGGGCCCTAGCGGATGGTCGTCGATGTCGGGCAATGCTGTCATCGCTGTGGCCGCGTCGTCGGGGTCTTCGTCCTCTTGGGCTTCACTTGCCTTTTCTGAGGACGGTGCGGGGGACGTGGGCGGGAGTGGGTCCGTCAAGTCCTTAGGCTGCGACAGGTGGGACGGGCCTGGCGGGGGCGTCTGTGTGTCTCCCCGCGGCGTCGGCGTGTGTTCCAGGGGGAGGAGTTCCCCTGGGGGGGCCGTGTTAGTGGCGCCCTCCAGGCGAGCTTTCGGAGGTGTGAGGGGGGTCAGGGGGTCCTGTTTGCTTGGGGCACCCTCCCCTCTAGAGGGGCTCCGTTCTTCGGGAGGGGCGTTTCCCTCCTCGTCGTAGTGTCTGCGTTTGCGGGAGGGTTTCGGGCGCCGCTCGTCCAGGTCCTGCTTTATCAGGTGGACATCGTGGACTCCGACCGCGGTTTCAAGGAAGCCCAAGGCGGAGGGGTCGTCGGGGACATCCGCTCGGGCCGTATCGGTGGCCATTTCGTAGTTGTCAAAGATGTGGCGCCAGATCTGGGTCACTATCTTAGCGTGCTCGCGGGTGTACGTGTCCGCCGTCTTTTCCTGTGACCAATGCCCTATGTACCTCCGCAGGTCCCGCGGGACCTGGGCCTGGTAGGCCATTTCGGCAGCCCACACACGCAGTCCATGTAGGGACATGGAGTGTGCCACCTTGGCGGGCACCCCTTGCGTGACAAGGACATGGCGGTACATGGAAGTTACTTGGGAATGGGATGCGGGTTGGAGCACGAAGCCCGTTTTGTCCTCGGTTAGGCGCGGGTACATAAAGTCCATGTTTGGGTGGGCCGCGACAAACTTTGCGCAGGTGGCCTCCGCGGCCTCCCACCAGTTGAGGCCTGTGCGGGAGTGTTTGGTGGCGATGAAGCGGGTGAGGTTCGTTGCTCCCTTTTTCGTGGTTTTGGTCTGCCACGGGGCCATGTGGATGTGTCGGGATTGCGCCTGGAAGGTCTTCGGCGCGGTGTGTTGCTTGTCCACGTAGCGTGCGCTGGTGCCTAATTGTATGCGCAGCATCGAGGCGTAGTATCTGTACGCGCCCGTACGGGAGCTGTCGCATGCCCCCTTTTCCAGTGCCTGTACTACTTCTTCCGGCGGCATTTTGGCCTTGCGGCTTTGCTTGTACAGGGGGCGTTCTAGGCGGGACTGTGCGTTTTTGTACATGGCTAGGAGGCCCGAGTGCGTGTCTGGCGCGCCGTAGCCCATAGTCCTGCCCAGCCAGTTGAGGGTTTTCCACGCCTTTTGCATGCGTGACGGTTTGTAATGCTGTTCCCGCATAGTGCGGAGCATGTGCGAGATGTGTTCCATTTCCGTGGTGCCCTCGCGCCACAGGAGTGCCCTCGGGAAGTAGGTAAGGGTTTTCTCTAAGGTGAGGGCGTGTCCCCGTAGTGTGGCAGCTCTGGTGGATCCCAGCAGGGCGAGTTTGTCCTCGTAGAGGGGGGTTTGCTGCAGGTAGGGGTATGGGTGAGGTTTGAGGGCCTGCAGGAGTCTTTCTGCCCATTTGCGTGTTTCCGCGTTGTCCTTGTCTTGCTGGGTGGCGTGGTCGGTTGTCTTTGGGGCCCGAGGGCGGTATGACAGTTTTGCTGTGGGGGCAGGCATGCTTGCTGCCGCCGCCCTGTCGTGGTCTCTCGGGGCCGATGCGTGGTATAGCCAGTCGTGCATGCCCGTGGTTGTCGGGCGGTATCTTTGGGTGGCCTTAGCCGCTTGGGCGAGCCTGGCCATGTGGTGTTCCAGGGCCCTGGTGTCGCATGGTTTGGTGCGGGGCTGGCTGGGCGACGGGGCCGTCGTATTCGGCGCCCCCTCGCTCAGTGCTTTAGCGTGGTCTATTATCGCGCCGATGGTGGCGCTCGGTGCTACCGCGTGTTTTTCCCACATGCGGTTAAAGGAAGGGGCATCCGCATCGTCGTTGGCGATATCCTCCGCTTCCATCGCCTGTCGGAGGTGCGGGGGGATCTGACGCCACGCTGTCTTCCAGGGGGACATGGTTCCTTGCCCCGCCATGGAGGGGAATCCCGTCAGCAGGTCGTGTTAGCATGCGAGTGACTACTTTATATTGAGCCTGAGCGAGCGTGTGTTGTTAGGTTCCCTGGGCTCCATGGGCCTGGCAATGCCCCCTATCCTCCTGGCGGGGGTCCCAGAGGCGTCCGTGCCCTTGCGTACGGGACCAGGGCCCAGGGCCACCACCGCCATCCCAGCGGTCAGCCTGAAATACGCGGAGGGTCCCCTAGGGGCCTTCCGCAAACTGCCGAGCAACGTGGCGGCGCAGAGCGCCGCAAAGTACCCCAGAGCCTGCTCCATTTCGGCGGGAACGAGCTTGTCAAGGCTCCATGTAGGAGCGGGCATGGGGGCTTGGATTGTTTATCCCAGGGGTGTCACCCCCCTGGGGGGCAGGGGCAGCGGGCTGAGTCGCTGTCCTCGTTATTGATTTGGTAAGTTTTAGATGCCAAGGTACAGTGTCCCCTGGCGGGTTGAAATGTTCTGCCCAGGGTGCGTGGCGCCCTGGGGTGGTCGTCGCCCATAAGGATGAGCGGGGAAATGCCCGAGGTGTTCCTCTCGGGCATGGACACCATGCTGCGCTGCCATGAGCTGTCGGCGGCGTAGCGGGCATTTTTCTGCGCCATGTGCGGGCTGTGCTATTATGGCCTGTACTGCATGTATGCCGATATATTTTTTTTTTTCTTTTCCGTGCTGGATCTGCACGGTCCGCGTCCGTGGCGGGGGCGTCTCATCGGAGATTTTCAATAGCGCGGGCGATGTGCCTTCGCTCCTCGTGCAGTTTTTCGAGGAGGGTGTCGCGAAGGTGCTCCATGCGGCGACGGAGCTCGCGGGCCGTAGGGCGCTGGCCGTCAGAGAGCCAGTGGCCCCCATGGTGATCCGCGGGGTCCCGAACCCAGGTGTTGAGGTCCTGATTGTATTCGCCCACCATGGCGGGGAGGTTCCTCAGCATCGGTTCCAGGTGCGTGTCATATATGCTGAGGGTCACCTCTGGCGGGAGGTAGCGGATTTCAGACAGTGTGACGATGGCGTGCTCCAGGGCCTCGGAAATGGGCTCGCCCAGGGTGGGTCGCGCCGTCCGCATCCAGTTAGGCGGGTGGGGTGTCACACCGTAAAGGCTGTCCGTCATCCTGTAAAGGTACAGGTTGAAGGTCTCAGGACACGGGACGGGGAGCCACAGCGGGAGCGTGGCATCGCGTCGTTCACGGAAGGTCACTTCGGGGGGGCGTGGCGAGTCCGTGAGCATATCGGGAGGTGTGTCGGGCTGTATGCGGAGGCAGGGCCTGTACTCTCCCTCCCCCAGTTGAGGGCATAACAGATCTCTGCCTGTCGGGTCAGTTAGCAGCAGGCCATGTATGCGGTCGCATGGGTTGTCGCGGGGGTCTGCGTTCTCATCGCGTCTGCAGGTTTCGCCGCGGAGATAATGTTTGCATATGGCCCCAGGGAGGTCGAGGGGCTCGTGGCGGTGCTCGCACTTAGCTCCGCGGGGGCAGTTGCCCCGACGCGAGAACTGTCTGCAGATTGCAGCGTTCTCGCGGGGTTGGGCAGGTTTGTCCCGCGCCAGAAGCGGGTGGTATACGCCAAGGTTTCTGTGGTGTATGCGCTGGCCATCCGTATTGCGGGGGGCGTCCTCGGCCAGCACCCAGCCGTAGATCCCCGCTGGGGGTTTGCCCATCCTGTTGAGGGCACTCCACCTGGCGAGTTCGTCAGGTTCGACCGTGGGCAGCGGGAAGTGGTCGCGCGGGATGTCTGGGTAGGCGGACTCAAACGGTACTGTACTGCCTAGCGGCCGACTGGCGAGCGGGTGTGGCGCGCCTTCCTCCCAGGTCTGGTTAAGGAGCCAGGCGGGCGCGTCTGCATCCTTGAAGGCAAGCCAAATTCCGTGGGTGTCCAGGTAGATCTGGAGGTCCAGCGGGCATTCGTGGTAGATGCCTGTCCACGGGTGGCGGGTGTGTGGTATCACCGTCCAGGGCATGTAGCCCACTTCGCGGGAGCCAGTGCGGGCCCCCACGAATGCGGGCCAGGAGGCAAATCGGATGAGGGTAGCCCCTTGTATTTCCCCTGTCGCCCTTTGCATTTTGACGTAGAGGGTGGCTCCGCTATTGTCGGCGTTGGCGCGCCAGAAGGTGCGGGTCTGCGCCGCTAGGACCTCCGCATGCTGGAGGCGGGCATGCGTGGCAGGCGTGAGTAGTGGCGCATGAGGCTGCGTCGGGCCCAAGTCCTGCACGTAGGCGGGCTCGTCCTCGGAGATCCGAGGGAAGCTGGTCTCGACGAAAACTTCCGTGCGTACATCAAAGCCCGAGTACGTGGTTGTCGCGTCCTCTGCTTCGGGTTCCTCCCTGATGGCCGTTGGTGCCCACGCGGGGGCAACCGAAACCGACATGGAGTGGGCGCCGCTGGCTGCAACTGACGTGGTCGTGTGCTGCGGGGTCGTGAAATTGCTGGGTGCTTCTGAAGCGGGTTGTTCCCAGCCCGAATCCGCTATGAGCGGGCCTGTCCGTGCGGGCGCCTGGTATAGGACTTCCTCCGTTCCGACTACTGAGAACCCTATGGAGGTGGTTGTCCCTGGCGCGGATGGCTCAGACTGCGCGTATGGTTGCTGGCGCAGTGGGGCATGTACAATCATGCTCGCCTGTGTTGTGTGCGGGCTGGCCTCGGAGATAGCGCGGGTCGCATCTCCTGCGGTCAGGATTGTCTCTGTCTCTTATACACATCTCCGAGCCCACGAGACGTAGAGGAATCTCG
>OJCC01000145.1_pt1 | contig 8678 bp, 2 predicted proteins | sample 1591771 | NCBI WGS metagenome assembly OJCC01 (sample SAMN05416741, study PRJEB24817) | seawater metagenome | isolation source: Sea water | place: Canada:Atlantic | collected 2013-07
ACTACTACTACTACTACTACTACTACTACTACTACTACTACTACTACTACTACTCTTGTTATTCTCTGCATAAGTGATTCATCTGCTGCTGTTATATCAGTGATGTGCTGCTGCATAAATGATGCAGCATCTGTTCTGCTGCATAATTGTGGCCAAGCGCGCATAGCGCTGACAATTTCGTCAGAATGTATCTGCAAGAAGATGGGCATGGAGATGTGGGCATGGAATTTTGATTGAATGATAACCCCTTTCCGAGCGCATAGTCATTGCAAACGCATTAAGCTCGCGAGCTTACGATCCGTAAGCTCGCGTGAACCATCCTCGCGGATTTAAGCCATGTTTAAAAACAATATAAATGATAATGTAATAGCTACTACTACTACCTATTATTATTACTACTACTTTACTTACTTTTTTTTTTGACTTGACTCAGAACAACACGCCATCTGAAGGTCACGCGGAGCCGCATACGCAAGCGCACACCTACCGCGCCGCCAACTAGACGATTTAAGCGTGCCGCCTAAGCAATAGAGATACGTACGAATTACTTAATACGTGAGCCTCCCGACTGACGGGAGGCGGGCAGGGCCCGACATTACCCGCGGACCCTGGCCGTGAAACTCGGCAGCAGTGCCAGAGTGCGGTGCACCTTACTCAAACGAAGGGGTGCACTTCACACAAAAAAGAAAAGCTAGATGGAGGTTGATCCATGGTCATCCTGGTCCAGCTGGTCTGGCTGCCTTTCCGTGGTCAGGCTGGTCTGGCCTGCCTTCCCGTGGTCTAACAGCAAACGCACTTAGGCGTAGCTGCCGCCGAAAAATTGTGGTGCTCAGCGATAGGCCGCCGCCACTCATGCAGGAGGCTACTAGAGATAAACAACCGGGATCGGAGCAAGCAATACGATGTACCCCACCGCGCCCGAGGAAAGGGGCCGCGACGCGACGACTGGACCCTCGCCAGGGAAGCGAGGGCCAGATCAAGTCGCACCTTTGCCAAGGGCGGCTCGGTGGCGCAGCCCGCAAGGACTACACCACCCAGAGCCAAACAGACAAGCGGTGAGGCACATGCACAGATGGAGAAAATCCCGCGTTTATCCTAGCCTTCTCACTCATCCGTCCCGTAATGGTTCGACCCGTTCTTCAAACGGGCCATCAGTATACGGGCGGAGAAGCCCTTCAAGTGGGCCTTCACCTTCCGCCAACGGCCAGGGCCGTTTTGTCGTGGGCGGAAGGTTACTATTAAGCCTTCTGAGCACTTGCCTACCCTCGCGGGTAGGCCTCGTCAGGCATTCATTAAGCAGGACCCTTCCTCGCAGTTCCGCAAAGCCCCCGCACCTCTGGCACCAATACACACCCCGTTTATACAGGATGGTATGCGAGTGGTGCAGAGTCTGCCTACCCACGCGGATTGCGCGGGCGGCAGGGGGGCGAGCTACTGCTGCGGGTGGGTCCCGAATTGCTGGGGCAGGAATTGCCGCGGCCATATCTGTAACATAGGCCGCAGTGAATTCCGCATATGGGCCATAGACGATCTCAGTCATCACAGGCTCCATACCTACAGGTACTTGGGACGGGTACACAGGATGCAAAATCGGGGCGCAACCCAAAACCACATTTTGCATCCCGTGCACCGTGCGCAAAACAAGCGGTACGCACTCCCCTCCCAAGCACCATGTCTTCAGCCACGAATTATGGCAACACTGAACACATTCCGAGCACCTCCACCTGTCACCCGTTCTCACCAACTTATGTCCCAACGCGGCCAAGCGCACTAGCGGGGGAGCAAGTATGGGAGCGGGTTGCAAGACAGGCGGAAGGACTCGCTTAGGCTCCGCCTCAGGCGAGCTGGCGTAGATGGACTTCAAAATGGCCAGAAGTCGATTTTGGATCTTCCAGGCCTGTCCATCCGTGAATTCAATGCTCAGAATCTTGTTCGAGTCCACTCTACCTAGCTCAGCACCCTTCCCCGCAAGGTAGTCCGCCAACGCGTTTCCCCTGAAGTTCTCGAGGGTGATTGCACCTGAGCATAGGTCACTGTACACAGAGTGGGCCTTGACCTTCTTGACAATGGTTCTACCATCCCTCTTGTCACGAAGGTCCCACCACATGGTCCAGAGGTCGCCGTTTCTCCCGAGACAGAGGCACTCCCGTTTCTCCATTGAACCAGCATGGTCAACGAAATAGGAGCAGTCACTGAAGATAACGACGTCTCCACTCTGGACCAGTGTCAAAACTTGGATCGCAGCATACAGTTCCGAACGCGGAACTGTCTGCCGCGGTCCGTGCAGGGGGCCATAGGCCCCGCATGCAATTTTGGGGTTTCCAGGGTCATCCAGGTCTAACCGCACGACGCCCCAGCCGCAGCGGCGTAGCCTGGGATCAGACCCCTTGTCCCCCCCAGAGCCGTCAGTGAAATAGATCGCTGGACGCCAAAGACTTCGATCTCCTACCATACGGGTGGTTGGGTCAGGCGTGGGTGGGGAGGATTCCACCCATGCCTGCGGAACCAGACCCCTACACCAGAAGACCGAGTTGGCATTGTTGTCCAGGATCGCCGACGGGCTCATTGAATTGGTGCATCGGACAGCAGGATCATCAATCTCCAGATTCTTTGGACAGGTCCAGAATCGATGGAGATCGGTTTCGTCTGCTTCACCACAGCGGGGGCAGATAGCACTTTCTGCTAACCCCGCTTCGAATTTGCGTTGCCTGGGCCAGGTGGCTCCCATGGCAACTGAATTCAGAAGGCCCACCCGTCCAGGGAGGTCCTTCCTTTCAAGCTGTGCGAGGTGACGCTTCAGGACTGAAACATCGACCCCCCCAGCGGCCCCGCTACCACTCCATCGAGTAGCAGCATGGGCCCAGTGCTCCTTCATTGCAGATTTTTCTACGGCTGAATACAATTCACAGCTATCCCCATAGCCCATGAAACGCCACTGTTGCCCACTGGCGGAACCATCAGGCTGGATCCAACCATTGGGCGACACTGGTTTCCAGCCGATATCATACAAGGTAGCCACTGCAGCTCCCACTGGTCCACCCACTTGCCTCCAACGGGTGGCCTTGAGCTTGAGTTTCGGGACCAGCTTCATCCAAGATTTTAGGAGCTCTTCATGCAAATGCGTGTTACCCGCCCAAAAATCAATCCAGCACTTTAAAATCTCCACCCTCAGGGCAATCGCCGGATCAGATCCAGGCGGAAGCCCTATGGCGATGGCGGAGGTAGTGCAGGCTCCACTTTTGCTCGAAGTGCATAGAGCAGCTGTCGAGCGGAGCTGGCGGATAACACCAGGGGGGCATCCATAGGCAGCCATGCCATAGGATGCTGCGGGCCAGATATTAGTGTTGTAAAGCTTAGACGCCTTCTTACACCATCTGCCAAGTTGTGAAACCCGCCGAGCCCGCCCCTTCACCTTGTCGAGCCGCTGGTTGCGAACTGCGACAGGTTTGTGGCGGCCTCCCCCCGCATCAACCCCAAGATCACGAACTCCTCTTGCCACGCTAACCTCGATGCCCAGGCTGAGGAGCTTACTGTGCACCCTAAAGGCGAGTGTGGCAGAGGAACATACAATCGTGCTCTTGGGCGAGACTTTGAGACCCTCCTCAGTGAGTCCCTCATATAGCAGTCTGGCCCCTTCGACAATCTTGTTATAACAAAGATTGGAGCTGCCTCTCTGCACTTGGGCTAGGTCGTCAACATATTGACGCACCTGATCCGGGAGCAGAGCATGGGCGGCGTCCAACAACCTATACAGCGCTATTCGCGCGTACGAGTTGCTGAACTTACTTCCCGCCAAAATGCTGCTAAAAATGGGAGTTGCCTCACTGTAAAAGTTTGCCCATCGCACCACCCTTGGTGCAACGTGCACTTGGAGATCCAGTGAGGAGACAGCAATAGGAAAATTAAATTCCTGAGACAATTCGGCCAAACGCACGATATTGATGCTGTCATAGAACTTCTCAACATCCCAGTAGATGCCCGCCGTTGACTCTCGCTTCAAAACGGCGCACTCGTCAAGTATACGGCGCTTCAGGGCAGCCTTCAACGCGCTGCTACCCCGAACGGCATCGTCCCAGTGGCCCGCCCTTCGGGCATCCCAGTCCCTCACAATCGGACTGCGGATCCCAGACCATACAACATATAGTAAGGAGGCCAAACATATGGGGCGCTCCCCCCCAGTGGGTTTTGGGAGGAGGCAGATCAGATTCATTAGAACCTGCTGCGGAAAAACGCCCTTGGCCTCTATATTATTCAAAAGCCTCGTGAGTCCCTCCAACGCCTCAGGCGGAAGTTGAAGCATCTCACGAGGCGCCCAATGGTCGCAGCCAAGTCCGCGGTCGGGTTTCAGATGTCTTAGACAGTCTGTCACCTGTTCCACCGTGATGGGAGTGGGTAGGTTGACCTCCCATCTGCTCCGAGTGCGAAGGTCCTTAAGAGCCGACATCAACTTGTCAGCCCCCGTAAGAACCATACACCCACTCCCATCACCATCAGCTGGCCCTTCCGCTCCATCACTATTTAGGGGAGTGAGGGCAGGAATATTATTGGTCAGCGGACCACCACGTTGCCAGAACCCATTCCAAAACTGGAGCTTGGCATCCAAGATGTCAATGGGTTGAACAACTAGCTCGCCAGCCAACACCCCTTGAGGGAGAGGCGACTCCGTGATGTCCGCCTTCCTGATGTACTTGTGGGCAGCCGCCGCTCCTCCAGCAATTGACGCAGCTGTCCACTTCCTCACTTCCATGGCGATATCAGCCCTATGCGCACGCCCAGCCTTCACAGACCTGGCGCGCGAGTCCGCAATCAGGGACCTCTGGACCTCATCAACCGCCAGGCACCCACCCGACAGCCGATAAAACCAGGTATAGAGCGCGATCTGCTCAGGAAGTTCGGTAGCATTCCAAGCCCACTCCCAAATTTGGGGACAGGCCGAATGCTTTAAGTACATCAATATATTTCTCTGCTGTTCGAGTCCCTTTGCTCTTTTCCTTAGGAGGAAGAGTTGGGTGACCCTCGCAGACATCGTGGCCCAGAACAGCGCCTCTTCACCATGGAACCCTGTGGATTCAAATGGTGCTTTAGGCAAGAGGGGACCAATTCTAAAAGCTGTTTGATCCCCTCTGCCCGAGTACCGCTTAAAATTCTCTGGGCTGATGCCCTTCTGGGATAGAAGGCAGAGTTCACTGGCAGCCGACCATAGCCTATACTCATCTCCGACGGTCAGGGCGTCGCTCTCAAAGGAGGCCAGCGCTGACCTACCGAAAACCACCAGGTTATGATCGCGTGTGCCAGTGTTCAAAATTGGCGCGGCCGCCGCGCGAGACTGGGCTACAGCCCATTCCAGCGGGGGGGCAACATCCGGGAGCTTATCAAGTCGAGATGGCTTAACAAGTGTGCGCACCAAGATGCTCCTCGGGGAATGCGCGATAATTATACGCAGGGACATGTGTGTACGCCACGGGACGTTGTTCTCAGGCTCCAGCCTGAGCACAGCATCCCTAAAGTCGTTCCGCACAACTACGTAATCAATTAATCGCCCGCTGTTGCAAGTGGACACAACACCCTCGGGGATGAGGATACCAGCATTGAGCTTGGTAAGCCAGTCTTTGGCCCCATTCAATTCTGCAGGTGTCATGTTCCAATCTGCCGCTATTACGAATGGTCTCCCATCCTTTAGCAAAAAATTAAGCAGTTCTTGCAACTTGACTACATTCACTCCCGTGGCCCCAATCGAAGGAGTGAGGTAGGCAACAACATAAAGAAAGGTCACCCCCTTGGTGCGGATTGGGATGCAAATCCAATCATGCCCTTGGGAGGTGACTTCATTCTTTTTATTAACTGGCATGGGGGCCAGGCAAAGATGATTGCTGGGCGCAATCAGTGCACCACCATGCGTGCCTTCATCAGAGCGTAGAGTCGGTATGGCGGGGGACGCGAACATACGTCTGCCCACCTTGGTAAAATTATCCGTTACCGCTCTTAGCCCCTTCGTGGCAACATGGTGTTCCACCAGTCCAATGGCTTGGTAGGAGCGTGCACACGGCGAACGGCAAAAATTAACCGCCATCGGACCATATTTGTCGATGTTGCCGTATAGGAGTCTGCAGCCCTCCTTCAAAAATTCCCGGTCAGGCAACATGATTGACTTTCGACAGGGTCGGAGCATTGTCCAACCACGGCAGAATCAACCAGCGCCCAACACGGGATTGCAGGCCCAGAAAAAGCAGATCATTAACATTAATAAAATCAAAATTAAAAATCAGGCACAACGGCCATTGTCCAGTGAAGGACACTGGAAAGGGAAGCCAAATCCCTTCCAAAAATCGCCGAGCAGCGTGATCGAAATCGTAAGGCGGGGGCCAGGTGCGCAGAGGGGCACTCGCAGGAATTGATCTTCGCAGCCGAAGCGAAGACCAATTCCAGACGAACATGCCCCCCACCACACCCAAGCACCCTGCGATATGTATCAGACTACACGGGAAGGTCTCCAGGGAAAGCGGATCCCTGGAAACCGCAAAAAGATCAACCCTTCGCCATTGACTCAAATAATGGCTCAGGGGATGGGAAACAGGAAAGCAGACAGAGGCAGGAGACCACTGCATAGCGTGTTCGACCACATCCATTAACCAGTAATGGATGCTATCGAACATTCTATGCAGGGGAATTTGCAAGGAAAGGCCATCTTGCAAATTCATCAGGGCCTCGACCGACCCGCACCGCCCGTCCGCAGTGCGGGAGGGAGGAAAAAGCGGCGTGCAGGCAAAGCACGCACTAGTCTTGCATTCCACCCAGGTGGTAGGTTCAGTGGTGAGGGGTTTCGTTAAAGAAGGCCAACCCAAGCGGGTACCTTCAAGGCAACGAAACCCCACCCCATAGAACCTACCACCCAGGAAATCCCCATGGTCCGTAGCGGGATACCATGGGGTGCTTGTCAGGGCGGTGCGCTGACAAGCCACGGGCACAGCGGGCCAGGAGATGCATTCATCAGTGAAGGGTTTCGTTAAAGAAGGCCAACCCAAACGGGTACCTTCAAGGCAACGAAACCCTTCACCATAGAATCCACCACCCAGCAGGATCGCACTGTCCACCAGGAGGGTGGCGGCGGTCAGTGCGACCCTAGTGATTCCTAAGTCGGGGCCAGCGCGCGGGGCGCGCGTAGCAGGCAGACTCCTAGTGGTGTGTACAATAACGGGGGAAAACTCCGCTATCCTAAGGACACTCCTCTTCGACCCACGCTCCAGCGAGGGCCGATGGGGACGAGGGGGGCGAGTGCCTTCAGGATAGCGTGATCCCCCATTATTATACATACCGCTAGGGAGGGCCCAGATGGACCGACAACCCGTAGCCACTGGACCCTGGGGCAGGTCGCTAGGCACTGAACCCATGACGGCTCGGCAGCTGGCGCAGCGGGCGAACGGGACACGCAACCAGCTCACTTTCGGGAGCCCATGCCGCAGGCCCGGGGCTTTGAGGACACAGGCCCCGGGCCTGACCATCGTCGCCCACCATCGGCTCCATCGCTGCCATCGCCGCGGGCCCAGGGTCTTGAACAATACCCTAGGCCCGACCATCTTCCCCAGCCTGCCCATAAGGCCATCAACCGACTCAGGCGTCACTCCGCACATCCATAGGGACACGGACAGGGTCAAAGGAGGAGTCATGCAGAACTGACTCCCTCCCCTGTCCGTGGCTCCCCTCACGTTAACAGCTACCATAGTGGTCCAGAGATCCACTTGACCCGAGTGCGCATCCCTTCGGGCATGCACATTCTCGGGCCAACTTGAGCCAACTCCAAACGAGCGGTCTAGGTAGAGCCATATTGGCGAAAAATAAAAATCTCCGCCCGTCATCTCCTCGGGAAATGGACAGGGGTCGGAGTGTTGCCGAAGGTCGTGAGTCAATTGACCCTCGGGCAACGACCAAGAGTCCGCGCTTGGCGCAGGGCTCTTGGTCCAAAGGAGATTATTTTCGCTCGGGGAATTTCCAACGTCCGATCGAAAACTTCGCGAGGTAGGGATGTCATGATGATTTTTTGCACAGAATTCCCCCACCAGCAAAGCTGGAGGAATTCCCCGCAAAAAATCACCATGGCATCCCTGCCCCACTAGGTTTTCAACGGATCGAAAACTTCGCAAGGCAGAGTTGCCATAATAGCTTTCGGAAAGGATTTCCACCAGCACCACGAAGGTGTTTGGTGGAACTCCCCGCCGAAAACTATTATCGCAACTCTGCCTCGCTAAGTTTTCAACTTTACGTTGAAAATTCCCCTCACACACACACACCACCGAACCACACACGGGGGGCTCGGGAAATTCTCATCGTTAAATTGAAAACCTCGCAGGGCAGTGAAGCAAATGGGACTTTTTGCACGGACCTCCCCCACCAGCAAAGCTGGAGGAGATCCCCGCAAAAAATCCCATTTGACTCCACTGCCCTGTAAAGCTTTCAACTTTACTTTGAAAATTTCCCAAACTCCGCCACCACCGGGAGGGGGAAGGTTCGGGGGGCAGGGCCTAGTGCGATGTGGGGCTACCACATTGTCTTCTCGCTGGCGTACGCACCAGCTTAAGAACCGCACTAGAGGACCGTAGCACAACTGGCTACATGGATGTCCAGGGAAAGGGCCCCATTCTCCGCGACTGCAAAGGTCTTGGACTGTCTCTTATACACATCTC
>OJCC01000148.1_pt1 | contig 8316 bp, 8 predicted proteins | sample 1591771 | NCBI WGS metagenome assembly OJCC01 (sample SAMN05416741, study PRJEB24817) | seawater metagenome | isolation source: Sea water | place: Canada:Atlantic | collected 2013-07
GTCTCGTGGGCTCGGAGATGTGTATAAGAGACAGGTATCAATCCATTCTGTGATGATGCTCATCGCCAAAAGTGGCGATCTCAGCGCAAAAAAATACTGGAGGTGAAAGAGGAAATCAAGTAAAACGTTAGTTAGACGAGCAGAAGGACAGCTTGTCTGGATGACGCCAGTGTCACAGTTAGTGTTACATAATGATTCTCCTTAGAGGGTTTGCTTCCGACTCTTTGATCTTCAATAGGATCCCGAGTAGTATCATAATCTGATTGTCGACCCAATCTCTTGATGGATCGTGATCGAGTGTTGAGGGAAATATTGAGTTTGCTTATGGGAAATGATGGATACTTGGAACATGTTTGACGACTTATCACCTGAGCATCAGTTACGGTTTGATTTAGCCCTAATTCACCGCTATATGGCAGACCATCATTGGCATGAAGGTGTTGTAAACCATTTAACAGCCATGTTGCCAGATAGTGCCGAACATTTTCTGGCACTTCCATATGGTCTACATTGGTCAGAAGTTAAAAGTTCAGATTTTTTAGTAGCAGATTTTGATGGACATGTGATTTCAGGGGTTGGCGAAGTTGAACCAAGCAATTTGAATATTCACGGGGCAATTCATCAACAAGTCCCCCGTGCCAGAGCTATCTTGCATTCACATCAACCAAATATAACCGCACTGACGTTGCTAAAAGATCAAACTATAACGATGTCCAGCCAACATGCACTGCGCTTTGTAGAGCGTATTGCCTATCTTGGGGTGTATGGCGATCCGAGTGATGCAGCGATTGGTGGCATTATCGTCGACAGTTTGAAAACCAAGGATGTGTTGATGTGCGCCAACCATGGTGTAATCATCTCTAGACCCTATCTATGGGATGCTTTCGATGATCTCTATTTCTTGGATCGCGCTTGTGAAATTCAATTAAAGGCTATGCATACAGGGCGAGAACTCAATGTGATTCCAGAGTCTACAGCTAACGATTATGGTCAAAATATTATTAAATGGAGCAAAAAAGAAGGCCAAAAGCACTTTATAGCTCTTCGCCGTATGTACCATAAAAAATACCCTGATTTAATTCAATAACCTGATTTGAAACTGAGTTCAAACCAAGACCAAGACCTTGTTAAAGGATTAATCTAAGGCCGATACCCGAGACCCTTCGCCACGTGTATGCATCTTCAGTGCTACGTTTGACTTCCTTTAGTGCCATGATATCGATCATTCATAGTGACTCCACAGGGCGTTTTAAGAGGCTTAGGTTGGATGCTGCAAAAGGGTATTTGAGTGTGTGTTTCAGGTGGACAGCGAGACTAGTTAGACAGATATGGCGGTTTCTGAAACTGTATTCAAAACTTACATACATTAAATGCCTTGTTGACCAGTTGAAAGGCCTATTGTATGGTCTAAAAGTCTTACTGTTCAGGTGTATTGGTTCTGGTAGTAGGCAGTGAGCACTTTACATTACGCTCCGTCCGCACCATTTTAGAAATTACTAATATATTAGATGTCACCTTTTAGCACTTATCGTGCATACTTAAATGATTGAATTGTAGACCTTTCATTCACTGGCCGTGATTCACCTATGGGGTTCTATGGCCAATTTAAAGCATTTTCTTCTTTCATGAGAATTGGCCTTCCATCTGGAGTGCTCAAAGGAATAAGCTTACCTTTATATCGAGCACAAAGTGTTGGGCTGTTTTGTTTATTTTTACCCAAATTAACCTCTAAATCTACTAAAACTAATTCTGCATCTAAAACTTCCAAGACCTTCATTTTCTTTCCTTTGGTAAATAATAAATTGTTATATATAGTCAGTTGAAAAAGATAGTATTGCAATAGCAAGAATGACAATAACTAGGGTTGAGTTGCGCCACCCTCCTCTAATCAATAATAAGTTTCACCATCCATTCTTGCAATACATCTAGCTTATAACCTTCTCCATATTTCTCACCGATACTACCAACAGTCCAACCTCCAATAGCATCAATGATATCTCTAGAACACTAAACAGATCTAAGTCTATCGGTTAATGCGTGACGAAATGAATGGAGTGAGACTGGTTGTGTGGTAATTTGTTTTACCCACTTATTCATTGCTGCGGATGCACTATTTGCATTATACCTTCCACCTTTGGTGTACCTAGGGACGCTTTAGATGCCTGCATCATGACCATCAGTTTATAACTAACAAGACATAGGTAAGGAATATTGGATTGGATAACTCTGTTGCTGTTAGATTAGTCACCGCTAACCCCTGTGACAACATTTAAGAGGATGTTAATTATCACTACCACTATAGCTTCTGTAGTTGGATTTGCCCTTGTTTTTATTTACCTCATAATTATTCTAGTGAAACGAAATAAGAAGGATTCATTGAAACATATCAATTCTGAATGGGAGCCTTAATAAATCGTATGAGAGATAGCACAGAGACAATGTTAGGCTAACCGAAGGGTCAGTCCAATAAGACCCTAGACCACGAGGTTCTCCAGAACTTCGTTGGTCAACCTCTTTCAATTAATATATTTGTAAAACCTCACACTGAGGTTCAGTAGTATCAGGTGTTACCCCAGAAATGAATATATCTAGCGTACAGCAGTATGAGTTAACCGCAGACCAAGCCAATAGTTTTCAAGCTTACTTAAGAGGGATTTAGACGATAATTCAGCTTTCTTGGCTGACTTAGTCTTGAGACAAATAATAATTCGATTACGGGTGTAATGAGGCTTTAAATCACGAGGTACAGTCTTAGAGAAGTAATATGTACCAGATTTGGTATAGGTGTACTTAGGAAAAACGTCTACCATGATGTCTACCACGCTTGTCTTTAATTAAGAAAACGTATGTATAACAACAGGATAAGTCGCCCTGAGGGCTTAGAATGGTGCGGACGGAGAGACTCGAACTCTCACACCTTGCGGCACTGGAACCTAAATCCAGCGTGTCTACCAATTTCACCACGTCCGCTTAATCAACTCAGGCCGGGCCTGTGTTCATTGTACTTCTTTTGTTGCAATGTAATGGGGTGGACGATGGGGCTCGAACCCACGACCACCGGAATCACAATCCGGGGCTCTACCAACTGAGCTACGCCCACCACTACAACACTACATTTACGCTTTACCCTGATGACGTTGGCACGCCCTGCAGGATTCGAACCCGCGACCTACGGCTTAGAAGGCCGTTGCTCTATCCAACTGAGCTAAGGGCGCATGTCACTGCGGTAAATAATGGTCGGGGTAGAGAGATTCGAACTCCCGACATCCTGCTCCCAAAGCAGGCGCGCTACCAGGCTGCGCTATACCCCGACATCCTCTACAAGACTAGTGCCCATGGGCTCAAGCCGTTGAAGAGGTGCGTATATTAAAGCTGCTACCCCGTTTCGTCAAGCATATTGTTTGGTTTTTTTCCAATAAAACCAAACCGTTAAAATAAACTTCAATTTTAGACTTCACGTTTCCAGACGGTGCCTTCTTTGCTATCTTCTAATACGATACCCGCCACTTTTAATTGATCACGAATTTGATCTGAGAGAGCAAAGTTTCGATCTAATTTGGCCTGTTGGCGCTGCACTACCAAGGCGTCAACATTAGCATCTGCTAGATCACCCTCTCCTGCTTCACCCCTTAAATAGGCTTGAGGATCTAGTTCTAATAAACCTAAGATATTACCTAAACCGCGCATCTGACTGGCTAACACGGCCGCTTGGGGATCAGTATCACGTTTAAGACGGTTTACTTCTCGTGCCATTTCAAATAATACTGAAATGGCCTCACGGGTATTAAAATCATCATCCATAGCACTGTTAAAGCGGTCTAAGTATGGCCCTTCTAGCGACACATCCTGCAACTCAAGTTGATCCATGGCAGTGTATAAACGATCCAAAGCTCTTTGCGCTTCAACTAAGGCATCCTCTGCATAATCAATTTGGCTGCGGTAATGGCTGGCTGTGAGCAAATAACGCACAATTTCTGCAGGGAATTTTGCCAATACCTCTCGGATAGTGAAAAAATTTCCCAAAGACTTTGACATCTTTTCTTTGTTAACGCGGACAGCGCCAGCATGCAGCCAATAGTTAACAAAGGTTTCGCCATTAGCGGCTTCAGATTGGGCAATTTCGTTCTCATGGTGAGGAAAAGGCAAATCTGGGCCTCCACCATGAATATCAAAATGGTTGCCTAAACAACACTTGGTCATGGCAGAACATTCTATATGCCATCCAGGGCGACCTTCTCCCCATGGTGATGGCCAAGACACTTCATCCTTCTTTGCCGCTTTCCACAGTACAAAATCAAATGGATTCTCTTTCACATCGTTGATGTCAACTCGCGCCCCAGCTCTCATATCCTCAAGTTTGCGGTTGGTTAGCTTACCGTAACCATCAAACTTCTCTACCCGATAATACACATCACCATTGCTAGCAGCATAGGCATACTTCTTTTCAATGAGTGTTTGTACCATATCGCGAATGGCTTGAATATGACCCGTGGCACGAGGTTCTTGATCAGGTGGTAGTACATTTAAAGCTAACTCATCCTCATGCATAGCATCAATGAAACGTTGAGTGAGCTGTTCGCAAGACTCACCATTTTCTGCCGCGCGCTTAATAATTTTATCATCAACATCAGTAATGTTGCGCACGTACTCAACTTGGTAGCCAGCATGCCGAAGGTAACGCGTAATCACATCAAACGAGACCATGACCCGGGCATGACCAATATGGCAATAGTCATAGACGGTCATACCACACACATAAAGACGGATTTTACCTTCATCAATAGGGGTGAACGGGACCTTGCTATTACTTAAGGTATTGTGAAGCTGCAACATAATTAACTTTTCCGTTAGGCCTTTTTAGCCCAAGAGTCACGCAAAGTGACGGTGCGGTTGAATACTAAACGCTCGGCTGTCGAGTCTTTATCAACACAGAAATAGCCTTCACGCTCGAACTGAAACCGTTCACCATCAACAGCCGATGTTAAAGAAGGTTCTGCCATTGCGCCTTTGATTAAACGTAAATTTTCTGGGTTCACATAAGCCATAAAGTCCACGTCTTTATCACCGTCTGGGTTGGCATGATTAAATAGGCGATCATATAAGCGCACATCAATTAATTGATGATGACTAGCACTGACCCAGTGCACTACTCCGTTAACCTTATACCCCTCTGGTTTTTTGCCTAAGGTATTTACATCATAACGGCACACTAGCTCAATTATGGCACCACTGGCATCCTTAACCACTTGCTCACAAGTAATAATATAACCGCCACGCAGACGCACAGATTGCTCTGGTGCTAGGCGCTTCCATTTTCCTTCTGGCTGCTCAGCAAAATCAGCTTGGTCGATAAACACCTGCTTAGACATTATTAACTGGCGCTCACCCATGGTTTCGTCTTTAGGATGTTTTGGCACAGTCAAGCTTTCAGTATGGCCTTCAGCCCAGTTAGAAATAGTCACTTTCAATGGTTCTAGCACACACATGGCTCTGGATGCCGTTGAATCTAAATCATCTCGTACACTCGATTCTAAACGACTAAAATCAGTAATACCCTTGCTGCGCGCTACAGGTGTGGCGGCACAAAAATTACGCAAGGATTCTGGTGTATATCCACGCCGACGCATGCCAGAAATCGTTGGCATACGCGGGTCATCCCAAGCGGTGACAGTTTGACTATCGACCAATTGTTTAAGCTTACGCTTACTGGTGATGGTGTAGTTTAGCTCCAAACGTGCAAATTCATATTGCCGTGGTCGACGTTTGCCACTTGGCAAGGTCACATGATCAATAAACCAATCGTAGAGGGGCCTATGATCTTCAAATTCTAAGGTGCAAATAGAATGGGTGACTTGTTCCAGTGCGTCAGACAACCCATGAGTAAAGTCATACATTGGATAAATACACCAATCATTGCCTGTCTGGTGGTGTTCGATATGCCGAATGCGGTAGATAATTGGATCGCGCATGTTCATATTAGGAGAAGTATTATCAATTTTAGCGCGCAGCACCCGATCACCATCGGCAAACTCCCCTGCTTTCATACGCGCAAACAAGTCTAGGTTTTCTTCAATGCTGCGCTCGCGGTGAGGGCTATTCTTACCTACCTGAGTAAGATTGCCTCGGTATTCCCGCGCCTGCTCTGGGCTTAAGTCACACACGTAAGCCAAACCCTTATTGATCAGCTCAATGGCGAAACTATGAAGTTGATCAAAGTAGTTGGATGCATAGCATTCTTCTGTGCCCCACTCAAAGCCCAACCACTCAACATCACGTTTAATCGACTGAATAAATTCGTCGCTTTCTTTTTCAGGATTTGTGTCGTCAAAACGTAAATTACATTGCCCTTTAAACTCTTGCGCCATGCCAAAATTCAGACAAATTGAAGTTGCGTGACCCACGTGTAAATAACCATTGGGTTCTGGTGGAAAACGAGTCACAACTTGGCCATCATTGTTGCCCTTTCTAACATCTTTAGCGATGATATTTCGAACAAAATTTGATGCCTGCACGACAGTTTTTTCAGCCACGAATGGGTCTCCTTGAGGTTTGCCCTTAAAAACCGATAATTATATGTCTTTTGGCGCCCGCCTTGCTAGCTAATTTCGTTAGAATTTGAGCGCCAAACCCATGCCAATGATTGCATCTATGAACTGCCGGCTTCATAATAAGGCTTCTTTTATTAACAATTACTTTCTAGGGCCGCTGTATGTCGAATGTATTAATGCAAACCAACTTTGGTGATATCACCATTGAACTAAACTATGAAAAAGCACCTATTACAGCTGCGAACTTTGAACAATATGTTCGTGATGGTTTTTATGATGGTGTTATTTTTCACCGTGTTATCGATGGCTTTATGGTACAAGGTGGCGGTTTTGACGTCAGTATGGATCAAAAAGAGACCCGTGCAAACATTGAAAACGAGGCTGACAATGGCCTTAAAAACGATGAAGGTACGTTAGCTATGGCACGCACCATGGACCCACATTCGGCTTCTGCTCAGTTTTTTATTAACGTGGGCGACAATGCCTTCCTTAACCACACGGGCAAAGACTCACAAGGCTGGGGCTACGCAGTATTTGGTAAAGTAGTTGAAGGTATGGACGTCGTTAATACCATTAAGAAAGTGGCCACCACTTCTAAATCTGGTCACCAAGATGTGCCTGCAGACCCTGTGGTCATTGACTCAGCAACTATGATTGAAGACTAACAAAAGTGCGTCGCCTATTCATTGCCGATTTGCATCTGCATCCGGCTCGGCCAGAACATAGCCGAGCCCTGATCGATTTTTGTCAGCAACGAGTGAATGCTAATGATGAACTGTATATATTAGGCGACCTTTTTGAAACTTGGATTGGCGATGATGTGGGTATAGTTACCTATGCGGACGTGATCGCTTGTCTCAAGCAACTGACCGAGAGTGGTACTAAAGTCTATTTTATGGCGGGTAATCGGGACTTCTTAATAGGCCAAGACTTCAGTCTAGCCAGCGGTATCACCATATTACCAGACCCCAGTATAGTAACCTTTGATGGTCAACCTGTTTTACTCATGCACGGTGATACTCTGTGCACCGATGACAAAGACTACCAACAGTTCCGGGAACTGGTGCGCAGTTCTAGTTGGCAAACTGGGTTCCTCGCTCAGGCCCCTGCTGTGCGCATGCAGCAAGCTGCAGAATACCGCCAACAAAGCCAAGCCATGACAGCCATCAAATCAGACGACATCATGGATGTTAACTCTGGGACTGTTGAGCAAGTCATGCATCAACACCAAGTTAACTTGCTTGTTCATGGCCATACACATAGACCAAAAGTTCACCACTTAGACCAAGGCGACCGAATTGTGTTAGGAGATTGGGGTGGGCACTTTGATTATTTAAGTTGGCCAAAGGATGAAAATTGGCACTTAATTAGAGAATCTATTTGATTTGCATGGCTAATTTAAATTTTGGTGATGCTTGGCACCAATTAAACAAGTGTCTGGATCTATTACAAATCTCTACAACCTCTTTATTATTCATCCCGGTGGGAAAAAATTAGGCATTCATGTCTTCCCAGCTTCCCACAGCTTTGTGCCGGATCATTGATCTGCACCTATAATTACAATAACGGTTCAATGCCACAAGGCGTTAGGACTACACAAGGAACAAGGTTATGAAAACTTTATTAAAAACATCAACTGCAGCCATTGCACTTGCACTGGCTGGTAATGCAGTTGCCGACGTTAACGTCGCTTACTTTTTAGAATGGGCTACACCCAACCCTGTCTCTTATACACATCTCCGAGCCCACGAGACGTAGAGGAATCTCG
>OJCC01000149.1_pt1 | contig 8314 bp, 10 predicted proteins | sample 1591771 | NCBI WGS metagenome assembly OJCC01 (sample SAMN05416741, study PRJEB24817) | seawater metagenome | isolation source: Sea water | place: Canada:Atlantic | collected 2013-07
TCTACACAGAGTAGATCGTCGGCAGCGTCAGATGTGTATAAGAGACAGGTGCCATTTTAATTTTTTTAACATGAACTTTTAATACTTTTTCTCTACCTATTATATCTGGAAGTCCAACAACTACCTGTCTATCAAATCTACCTGGTCGTAATAATGCTGGGTCTAATACATCAGGTCTGTTTGTAGCAGCAATTATTATTACACCTTCATTCGTTTCAAAGCCGTCCATTTCAACTAATAACTGGTTTAAAGTTTGTTCTCTTTCATCGTTACCCCCTCCAAGACCAGCTCCCCTACTTCTTCCAACAGCATCTATCTCATCTATGAAAATAATGCAGGGTGAATTTTTTTTACCTTGTTCAAACATGTCTCTAACTCTTGAGGCTCCAACACCCACAAACATTTCAACAAAATCTGATCCTGATATAGTAAAGAATGGAACTCCTGCTTCTCCAGCTATAGCTCTAGCAAGTAAAGTCTTACCTGTTCCAGGTTGACCAACTAACAAACATCCTCTTGGTATTTTTCCACCAAGTCTACTAAACTTTTTAGGATCTTTTAAAAATTGAACAACTTCTTCTACTTCTTCTTTAGCCTCTTCTACTCCAGCAACATCATCAAAGGTAACTTTACCTTTTAATTCATTCATCATTTTTGCCTTAGATTTTCCAAAACCCATAGCTCCACCTTTGCCACCCTGCATCTGCCTCATAAAGAAAATCCAAACAGCAATTAGTAACAACATTGGGAACCACGATAATAAAACTCCAAACAAAGAAGGCATCTTATCTTCTAAAGGAGCAGCTGATATACTTACGCCTTTTTCAGATAGCTTCTCAATTAAATTTGGATAATTTGGTGAATAAGTAGAAAAAGTATTTCCATTAGCTAGCACCCCTCTAATATTGTTTCCTTGAATATCTACTTTTACAACTCCACCATTATCAACTTCTGATAAAAATTCTGAAAATATAATAGAATTGCCTTTGCCTACATTAGCTTGAGGGTTCTTAAACATATTATAAAGGCCTATTGTTAAAAAAACAATTACCGCCCACATAGCTAAATTTTTCATATTCATACTTATAAGATAATAATTATTATTAATTAAACAAGTGTCAAATTGTTACAAAACTTTAACTTTATTAGTGTTTTCTCTTGATATTAATATGGTCTCATTAACACTTTCAACAAAACAACCTCCTAAAGTTATTTTCGAAAATGTCTTGAGGGTAATTCGGTTAATCAGTTCATTGATACTTTTTCCTCTAACAGGATAGTATTTTTTTCCTATTTTTTGAATAACAAATGTCAAAGATCTAAAAACAACTTCATGTGATTGATCAAAAAAATTATGATTTAAAATACAAGTATCTTTTGTTTTAATATATACAAAATTATCCTTCAAATTTTTTTTAACATAAAACTTTATTGATTTGTCTGAGTCTCTTAAATTATCAATGGTTAATTTTAGTTTTTTTAGATCCAATCCCTCTTTTTCAAGAGATTCTAATAAATTTCTAATTCTTGTTCTTTTATATATCTCATTAATATTGGATGGATCTTTAATAAAAAACTTAAATACTATTTTAGAAATATTAATTAAATCATTTTTTTCTAAGTTGAGTAATGGTCTTAAAATATCTAGATCTTCATCTTTATATTTTACACTTTTGTTAAAAGATACCAGTCCATTTAGTCCACTTCCTCTAACCACTCTAATTAAAAAATTTTCAAATAAATCATTTGAATGATGTCCTAATAATAAGTGCTTAATATTATTTTTTTTACATTCTTTTGCCAGTAAAGAATATCGTGCTTCTCTTGCTAAAGATTGAATATTTCTAGAAGGTTTTTTACCTTTCCAACTTAATACTTCGCATGTGATACCAATTTTTTGTAAAATTTTTTTTACTGAGGCAGCTTCTTTTGTCGACTCAGGTCTAAGCTTATGATCGACTAAAAAGAATTTAACTGTTATTTTATTTTTTATTGAATAGCATTTAGCCAAGTAAGCCAACGCCAGACTATCGGGTCCACCTGAAACTGCTACAGCTAAATTTTCCCTGGTACTTAAAGAAGAAGAGAATTCAGTATAAACTTTTAAGATTTTTTGATTTTTTAAAAAACTAAGAATTTGTTTATGAGTTTTGTTTTGAGCACTCAAACTTTTTTGATTCATATTTTGCTTTTTGAAGCACAGATTGATTTGCTTTAGGATATTGTTCTTCAACTCCCACAATCATTTTACAACCTTGCTCTTTTTCTCCTATTTGAACCATTGATACACCAAGTTTTAATAAATTTATAGGAGCCTTCTCACCTTTTGGATATTTTTGATATCCTTCAAGATAAGCAGTAGCGGCATCTGTATAAAGCTGTCTTATTCTAAACGTTTCAGCATACCAATATTGAGCATTGCCTGCCAATTTATGCTCTGAATTATTTATTACAAATTCTCTAAATGCTCTTTCTGCGGTGCTATAATCGCCTACTTTTAAAAAACTAGTTGCAAATTCATATTGTTTTTCTGGAGAGGTATTTGGAAGTATATTTTTTTCTGATTCAAAATTTTCTGTCACTATAGATGATGTGGTTTCTACAGACTGTATTTGTTGAGTAGTTTCTCCATTTTCTGAATCTTTATATGAAATAGATCCTAGGTCTTGAGGTTGTGAGGAGCCTGGTAAAGTTTTGTCTACTTGTTCTTTTGGTATTGAGGTTAATTTTTTTCCAACCTCTCCAGATGACAAAGCATTTTCAACATCTTGAAACCTGATTTGGTTATCTGCCTGAACCTTAGAAAGCCTATTTGATAATTTATCTAACTTGAAGTTAATTTCTTCAAACTTATTAGTAAGTTCTTGAAATTGTTTTTCAACATCGGATAATTTTAAAAGATGTCTTGTTAAAACATCTTCAGAGTTTTCATTTGTACTTTTTTGGCTATTTGAATTGTTTGATCCTGAGTAAACAGCTTTTTCCAGAGTTTTTAGATCTTTTTGAATTAAATCTAAAATTTCATTTATATTATGGTTATCTGCAAAAATAATATTTGGAAAAAATATAAAGACTAATATTAATTTTAATCGAATTATTTTTTTATAATTAAACATAATAAATTGAGTAGTAATTATAATGATGGCAAAAAAAAGACCCTATTCACAAATGCGATAGGGTCTTTTATGAATTATTTAAATTGATTAGTTAGCTTTAACAGTAACTGATCTTCTATTTTTAGACCAAGCTAATGGGCTAGATCCAGAATCCACTGGTCTTTCTTTACCATAACTTAATACAGAAATTCTGTCTGAAGAAATTCCATAAGTCATTAAATAGTCTTTTGCTGAATTAGCTCTTCTTTCACCTAATGCTAAGTTGTACTCTCTTGTACCTCTTTCATCAGCGTGACCTTCTAAAACAACATTAATATCTGAATTTTTTCTTAACCATGCGGCTTGTTTTCTTAAAGTTTCTCTTGAAGCTGTTGTAAGTACAGTTTCATTTGTTGCAAAGAAAACTCTATCTGGAACACCAGAAGCTAAATATTCAATAGAATCTGTTCCAGTGTAAACATCTCCTTGAAGCTGCCCTGTTGTCGTTTTTTTTGTTGCACAAGCTGTTAATACTAAACTTGCTAATATAATTAGAAATGCATTTTTTAAAATTTTACTTAAGTTCATTGTTGCTCCTTAATTCTTAATTGAATTACTTACTTTTTCACAACTAATTAGATGTTTCAAGTTAAAAAATCAAGTGATTTAACTCTTAATTGCTTAATAAAGATGACCAAGATGGGTCGGAAGCATCAGTTTCAGTTTCAACCATCTTCTCATTATACCCTGTTAAATCAATAGACCACAATTTAGCAGAAAATCCTTCTCCTTTAGAGTTGGTCTTAGTCTCTCTATAAAAAATAAGAACCCTTCCATTTGGTGACCATGATGGAGCTTCTTGATAAAAGTTTTCTGTTAACAGTCTTTCGCCAGTTCCATCTGTTCTCATTACTCCAATATAAAATTTTCCTTTATGAAGCTTCGTGAATGCAATTAAATCACCTCTTGGAGACCACACTGGGGTTCCATACAAACCATTCCCAAATGAAATTCTCTTAACATTTTTTCCATTACTATCCATTACATAAATTTGTTGGTAGCCACTTCTGTCTGAGTTAAAAGTAATTCGTTTTCCATCTGGTGAATAAGAGGGTGATGTATCAATTGATGGATGATTGGTAACTCTTTCAACAATTCTATTTTCAAGATCCATTGTATAAATATCAGAATTACCATCTTTAGCAAAACTCATTATTATTTTTTTTCCATCAGGTGAAAACCTTGGGGCAAATGTCATGCCAGGAAAATCTCCAACTACTTCTTGCATTCCAGTTTCTATGTCTAATAAATATACCCTAGGTAAATTTCTAAAATAAGAAAGATATGTAACCATTTGATTAGTTGGACTAAATCTTGGTGTTAAAACCAATTCATTTCCAAGTGTTAAATATTTATTATTAAAACCATCTTGGTCCATTATTGCTAATTTTTTTATTCTGTTAGTCTTTGGGCCTTCTTCAGCAATATAAATTATTCTAGTATCAAAATAACCTTTTTCACCAGTCAAACGCTCGTAAACTTTATCGGTTATGATATGACCTACTCTTCTCCAGTTACTGGGAACGGTAGTAAATGCTAAAGCCATCATTTCTTTTCCAGCTAAAACATCCCATAATCTAAATTCTACTCTTAGCTTTTCATCTACAAACGTAACCTTGCCTGTTACTAAAGCTTGTGCTTTGATTAAATTCCAATCCTCAAACCTTGGTTTTAAATTGGCTACGTCTGGCTCTTGAAGAAATGCATTTTTGTCTAGTGGATTAAATAGACCAGATTGTCTTAAATTATTTTCAACAATTATTGAAATTTCTGATCCAAGATCTTCTTTTTTTAAAATTTTTTTAAAATTTTCTTTTGATTCATTATCTATTGATAAAGGAGATACAGCAACTGGTAGGGGATTTAAATTTCCTCTAGTAATATCAACTTCAATTAAAGCAAAAGCTTTAATGGGAATAATAATAAATAATATAAATAAATATCTTAATAACATTTTTATCCTTCTAACATTTCTCTAGCATCAAAGTTTAGCTGCATATCTTTCCATCTTTCATAACCTGTGCTAGGTACTCTGAGAGGTTGGCAAAGTTTTATAGCTCTTAATGCACTTTCAGCTAATACTTTATAAAATCCCTGTCCAGGCCTATTCATTCTAGCATGATCAAGAATCTCAGTTTTTATAATAGAGCCATCTGGCTTTAATTGTAACTTAATTCTAACTAATAAATCTTCGTTAAACGGTAACCCTAGAGGAATACTCCAACAACCAAAAATTTGAGCTTTTAGAGCATCTTCCTCACTTAAAGTTAATCCAGCAAAATCCATTTCTTTATCTTGATCTTGGGTAACTTTATCAGATTTTTTATTTGTTTCCGCACTCTCAGTCTTAGATTTATCAATTAATGCGGCAATACTATTAGTGTCAAATAATTCTTTTTTTTCAAATTCTGAAATTTGTTTAATTTCTGTCTCTTCTTTTTCAGGGTTTTGTTTTTCATCTTTAATTTTCTTTATTTTTTCTATTTTTTCATCTGGCAGTGGAACAGCATCTGGCTTTTGTTTTTTTATTTTTTTTGGTGGTGCCTGTTCAGAAACTAATTTTTTTTCTTTTTCTTTAACTTTCTCTATTATTTTTTTTGCTTTAGGTGCAAAAGGAATATTGGTTTTGTCTGTGATTTGAATCAGCTCAACTGATATAATTGGAGGAAGATCAATCGGTTTTTTAGCAAGGAATGGTAAGCTCATAGCTGTGATTATCACAAGAAATATATGAAGCCCAAAAGAAATAAAAATATTTCTATTCACTTTAACTACCTCTCTTTATATGGTTCGGAAATTAATGCTACTTTAGTAAAACCAGAACCAGATAGCATTCCCATTATTTCTAAAACTCTACCATAGTTTATTGATTTGTCTCCTCGAACATAAATTCTAGTGTCTGTTCTATTTTTGGATACAGCTAAAATCTTTGCAATAATTTTATCATACTCAACTTTAGATTCTTGAATAAATATTTCACCTTTAGAGTTTATAGATAATGTTAATGGTTCTAATTCTTCGGGTAATGAGTCTGCGGAGCTTTCAGGTAAATCAACTTGTATTCCAACTGTTAATAATGGTGCTGTTACCATAAATATAATTAATAACACCAACATTACATCAACAAATGGAGTAACGTTGATTTCACTCATTGGTTCTTTTGATGAACGATTGAGTTTAAAAGCCATTTTATATTATTGATAAAAATCTTTTAGAAAAATTTTCTAATCTTTGTGAATATTTTTTTGAATCATTATTAAATTTATTGTAAGCAACAACCGCAGGTATTGCAGCCAATAATCCAAGTGCAGTTGCAAATAAAGCTTCTGCTATTCCTGGTGCTACAATTGCTAAACTTGTATTTCTTGAGATTGCTATAGATTGAAATGAGTTCATTATTCCCCATACAGTTCCAAATAAACCTATAAATGGTGCTGTTGAACCAACAGTTGCTAAAAAAGTAAAACCTTTGTCTATTTTCGAAATTTGTTTTTCAATGTTAACTTCAAGTATACTTGTCATTCTTTCATTTAGATTGGATTTGCTTTTAGCTTTTAATAAGCTTTGCATTGTGTCTTTAAACAATAAAGCTGTTGGATTTTCTACATCAGCTGGCAAACTATTATAAAAAGTTTCTGCCGATTTTGATTTCCAAAATTTTTCTTCGAATTCTTCAGATTCTAGATTGATTTTTTTAAATAGTCTAAATTTTTCAATAATAACAGCCCATGAGTATATAGAGCAACCAATCAACATAAGTATTACTGACTTTACAATAAAGTCTGCTCTTAAAAATAAACTCCACAAAGAAAAATCAGTATTTGAGGCAAGGCCTACTGCTTGAGATGTAATATCAGCTTCCATATTTAAGGTTTCACACTTAAATGTGTCATGAATTTGACTTTTAAAGTCTTTATTTATTCTTCTAGTTTGTAAGTTTCGTAATAAAAGCTAGCAATTAATATTGCATCAGCTTTATTTGAGTCTTTTTTTCTTGATAACTCTGATGAAAAATAAGGAAATACCTCTATTGCTTTTGTTCTACTGGCGTCTTTTTCTGAATTAATAAGATTAAAATACTTTTTCCATTTTGTCGGTCTTACAAAGTACATTGGTAATTGCATTGCAGAACAGATTCCTTTTAAAATACCAAATGATTGTCCAAAATTAAACATACTAGTAACACCTTGACCTGGCATAGCTGATACTTGTTCAATTATAACTTTGATATCTTCTTTTTTTATATCTTTAATTCTTGAAGAAATTTCATAATAAATTTGAGCACCATTAACTTGTTTTTTATTTTTTTTTCCTTCAGGCATATTTGGCATTTCAATAACATCAATTATTTTACCATCTTGAAAAAAACAAATAGAACCTGTTATTCCTGGATCTATTCCAATAATAAGCATTAACTATTATTAAAGTTTATGTTTGAATAAACACTTTGAACATCATCATCATCTTCTAATGTTTCTAAAAACTCTATTGCAGCTTCCACTTTATCTTTTTCAACATCTACACTATTTAAAGGAACCCATTCAATTTCTGTTGAAATAAAATTTGCAATTGTTTTTTCTAAGTTTTTTTTTACATTATAAATCTCGCTCATAGGACATTGAATTTCATGAAATTCATCATTTGAAATGCACTCATCTGCACCAGATTCAATTGCTAGTTCAAAAATTTGTTCATCTGAGATTTCTTTTTTATCAATTTTAATAATCCCTAACTGATTAAAGTTATGTGAAGCAGAACCCTGAGTCCCTAAATTGCCACCACTTTTTACAAATATAGATCTAACATTGGAAGCTGTTCTGTTTTTATTGTCAGTTAACGCTTCTACAATCACTGCTATTTTATCTGGACCAAATCCTTCATATCTTAAATTTTCATAATTTGTTTCAGAGTTAGCAGAAGATTTGGCAATAGCTCTTTCAATATTATCTTTTGGCATGTTGGCTGACTTTGCTGCTTGAATTGCAGACCTAAGTCTTGGGTTCATCGCAGGATCTTTATCACCTAGTTTTGCTGCTACACTTATCTCTTTAGATAATTTTGAAAATACTTTAGACCTTTGTTTGTCTGCTTTTCCCTTAGAGTGTTTTATACCTGTCTCTTATACACATCTGACGCTGCCGACGATCTACTCTGTGTAG